>Ga0224534_1000607_pt1 | contig 22546 bp, 17 predicted proteins | sample 714E12024metaG_FD_172012 | JGI IMG/M metagenome (GOLD analysis project Ga0224534, IMG submission 172012) | Peat soil microbial communities from Stordalen Mire, Sweden - 717 E1 20-24 | ecosystem: Environmental > Terrestrial > Soil > Wetlands > Peat | place: Sweden: Norrbotten County, Stordalen... | reverse complement strand
ACCACCGCCGCGTGCTGCGCCACCGCCACGTACTGCTGCGCCGCCTCGTGCTCCACCACCGCCGCCTCGTGCTGCACCGCCGCCACCGCGTGCTGCACCGCCGCCACCATACCCACGGCCACCGCGCACTGCTGCGCCGCCGCCATATCCACGACCGCCGCCGCCTGAATAGCGTCCTCTACCGTCACCGCCGAAATAGCGTCCTCCACCGTAGCCGACGAAGCGATGGTCACCCCAGCCGTGGCCATAGCCCCAGTTGGCCCATGGGCCCATGCCCAGGAAAATGCCATTATAGAAGTAGCCCGACCCATAATAACCGTAGGGCGCGCAGGCATAGGGAGCATAGCCGTAGTAGCCGTAGGAACAGACCGGCTGAACCCCGATGCCAATGCCAACCGATGGAAGACGGACGCCAATCGCAATCTGTGCGTTTGCCGCCGGCGCTGAAGCCAGAGCCAGGGTAGTAAGCAAAGCCGCTGCACAAAGTAGAACTCTCGATCCACGCATTTGGAACCTCATTTACGGTGGCTGCGGCTCCTGGTAGATGCGTTGGACCTGCGGTGTCCCGTCTTCGCTCGTCTCAGCCATCCGGCTGAAAGAGCGCTCATACCAATAGGATGGCTAATCTCAGGATTTGGTTACCCGGCGGGTACGCCAGTACACCGCACCAGGTCCCGTTTTCGTCAATTTTCAAGGGGATGCGCACGATTGGGAAGGGCGATCAGCGCTGAACGGGTTGGACGAGCGCCGAAACATTCCGCTCTAATCGGTCGAGCCGATCAATTGCCGACTGTACGGCGGGAGTTCCCTCTTCTTTGACTTTCCGCGCCCGGTCAAGTGCCTGTTCGGCAATGCGGCTGACTTGGTGCAGCAATTTGCGGATCTCGACCTGTAGGCGGTCCCGGCTTTCCTGAATGCGATTGAGAACATCGTTTTGTACGCGCGAGCTGTTCACTTCCAAAAGATGCCGCAGAAATTCTCGAGCATCGTTCGTTATTAATTTGCGCCCACCAACAAATGGCAAAAAGATGTCGGCGAGCCAGCGCAGCGGCGATGGGGGTTGCGCAGTTCCGATGAAGTCTTCGAAAGTGAACCTGGAACGCACGCGCAAGCCTTTCTCAGGATTGAGCGCATGGGGCATCCGCGTCAGTTCGCTAAGGCCCGCACCGGCGAGCTTTTTCAGAAAGCTGTTTCCCATCTCCACAAATCGAAGGGCCACGGCGCTATATTGGCGCTCGCCCTCTTCCTGCTCGGGTTTGAGCCAAGGCATAACCTTGCGGCACGAGATCTCCTGGGCGAGGCGCATCAGCCGACGCCGATAGTGCGGGCCAAAGCCGAGGGGTACGGACGGTAGCTCCTCACCAAATTCGGCTTCAGATTCCGTCCACGCGAAATGGAAAAACCGCTTGTGCCTTTCGACAAAGAGGTCCGAAATCCGCTGCTGCTCCGCCATAAACAGAAAATTCAGCTCGCGCATGGAGCGCTCAGCCTCGTTGATGGTTTCCTTCATTAGCTCGATGCGCCGTTCGGATTCTTCGATTGGCCGCTGAAGCGCGTCACGGTCCTCACTGATAATAGCCAGCAGTTGTTCACTTAAGCGCTGGAGACCTCGGTCGCCAGCGGCGCGAACGAGATTTCTACCCGAGTCTGCAACGAGGCGATGCAAACTCGCCAGCAGTTTTTCCCAATCCCGCAGCGGGCCGCGGTTTTCCATCCGTTCGGCGGCACTCACCTCAAAGACCTCTCCCATCGGGCGATGCAGCCGCTTTTCCAGAACCTCGCGCGTGAACTTAGTCGCCGCCTCTCGCTCCGGATCGCTGGTGCGGTCGGCTTTGTTGATCACCAGGATTAAATCCTGAACCTGCTTGCCGATTGATTCCACCAGTGCCAACTCCTCGCCCGCAATGGGCGGATCGGCCCCGACCACAACCAATGCTGCATCAATGTGAGGAATGAACGCCTGCGTGGTTGCCGTATTTCCGGTGAAGACCGAGCCCAAACCCGGTGTGTCCACAAAACACATGCCGGAGGACAACAACGGGCTGGGCACGAATACTTCCGCGCCCTCCACGGCCTTTTTGTTTTCGGGATTTAGTTCCTCGGTCACGTATTCCTTCAAGTCGGACATGGCAATGTCCCGCCAGGCCCCGTCTCGCATGCGAACGAATGCATGAAGTTCGTCGCCAAACCGAATCACGGTAGGCACCGCCGTTACCGGAACAAACCCGGTCGGAACAACTGCGTGGCCGACCAGAGCGTTGAGCAGGGTGGATTTGCCCCGCTTAAACTGACCGACACAAGCTACATAGAAACGTCCTTCGGAGACCCGCGCCGCGAGCTCACGTGCTTCCTCGGCGACAGACCCAGACTCAAGTTCCTGAGCCAGTCTGCCGAGTCGCAACAGACGGGAGGCGCCGTCCATAGACACGGATGTCTCAGTCGGAAGGCTGCCGCAATCCTGCACTGTCGAACTGCTGTTATATTCCTGCATCTGTTATCACCCTTGCGACCGAACACCTTCCTGATGAACGTATCGGATAACCTCGACATCCGACATGGCGATCAGTCCCTCTTCGACCATGGCGTCCAGATGAAATAACAACCTGGCGATCTTCCGGGAGGGCGCCGCGCTCGCGATGTAAAGAGCTTTTCATCCTGGTCTCTCAAAAGGGCCGGAACTCGATTGAGCTGAGTTCTGCCGGTCCACTCTTTGGAATGCTCACGGACGATCTTGCCGATCTGCGCCTAGCTCCTGGTGAACATAGCGTTCCATGCTGTCAACCAGTGATTTGAGTTTGTGCAGCGCCCCATCGAGTTCGTCGATCGCATCCTCCGGGACAGCCCCGGAGCCTCGCATATAGCGGGGCCTGAGTTCCTCAATCGCGATATTCACAAATGCCAGGTTTGTCATCACCAATCGCGTCACCGGAATCTCCGGCTGGTTTGGCTCCATGTGTTGCCATGCCAGTGTGCGCAGCAGTTGAGCGCGAAGGACGCGGATGTGGTCTTCCAGCGATGCGGCCTGCGTGGGTGTGATGTCCATGACATAACGCGGAAACGGAGACTGCGATGTTGCGGAGTGGAGAGCATGTTCAATATCGCTGAGCAGCTTGTCGATGTACTGGCAGGTAACCAGGAGCCGCCGCTGCTGCGTCTCGTTCAGCTCTCCAGGCTGTCGCGTTGCTTTCATCTCCGGTTCCGGCTCGCTCATGGCCCCTCGAAATCTCCCATCAATGCACGATCATCACCGGGCAGTGTGCATACTTCAGCACGCGCTCCGTGTTGGAGCCCAGCATCCAGCGATGAAGGATGGTGTGGCTGCGCTTGCCCATTACGATCAGGCTGGCCTGGAGCGTCTCCGCCCGGTGGATGATCTGTTCCGCCGGATGGCCCACGGCGATCTCCGTCTCCAGTTCAATCCCTTTTTGCCCGGCCCGCTCGCGGATGGAGGCAAAGCTGCGCTCATAGCGCTCCGTGGTATCTTCCAGGACCGCGTTGAGTTCGGCGCGCGAGGCGGCCGGCTCCGGCGGCACAATCACGGACAGGATGCAGACCTTGGCCTTGCGGTCCTCCGCCATCGACAGAGCAACATCCACGGCGTGCTCCGAGTGCGGAGACGCGTCGTATGCAACCAGGATGGTTTGAAATCCGATAAAGACTGGGCTTCCCATGGGATGACCTATGCCTGTTCCGCGGTTGCGGGCCGCTGAATTGCCTGCTCTGATTTTCTGCCCGCCGAGGCGTGCGGAAGAAGATGCCTAGGCAGAAAGAACCTGTTCGCAATCATGGTTGGAATCACGGCGCTCGCGATGACCGTGCCCACGATGTAAGAGTACTGCGTCTGCGTGATGATCTGGTGGTTGAGGCCGAAGAGCGCGCTGATGGTGCCGAAGGTCAGGCCGGTCGACATCATCAGCGTGTAGTAGGTACCGGAGTTGCCTTCGTAGCGGTGCGCCCGCACGGCGGGAAACACCGCAACCGCCTTGGTAAGCATCTTCGCGGAAAAGAGGACCAGCATCGTGACGGGAGCAGCAATCAGCACGGGCACCAGCACAAACGATCCGGCACGAATGAAGTAGAACGGCGTGAGCAGGCCAAAGGTGAGCGTTCGCAAACGGCGGATGAGCGAGTGGTCCTTGCCTACCGTTCCCGCCAAAACCATGCCGATCATGTATGCCGGAAGCACGGCCTCGCTTCCAGACCAGACAGCCAGTCCTCCCATGGCGAAGAGGAGAAAGAGGACGTACTTGGCTTCAAGTTCGGAGACGCGCCCGCCGTATTTGCGGAAGAACCGCGGCGTAACAAAAGGCAGCAAGACGAAGACCGCGACCGAGACCGCGACGAAGATCAGCGTTTTGACGGTGAACGGAGAGAAGATCATTCCCAGTGCAATCACGGTTCCGAGGTCGTTGATAAAGCAGGAGGCGAGGATCGCTTTGCCGTATTCCGTGACGTTGAAGCCCAGCTCCAGCATCACCGCATAGACCACGGCGACCGAGGTTGTCGAGAGTGCGACGCCGCACAGCCAACTGGGCATAATAGCCCAGTGCAGCACATAATGCGCGATCGCCGTGCATCCGAGAAAGGGGCCGAAGAACCCAGCCAGCCCAATCACCAGAGCTTCGCGCCACTTCATTCTGAAGATCGCGGGATCGAGTTCCGCGCCAGCGAGAAAGGTGAGGACGATGGCCCCGGTGCCGGCCAGAAACGTGATCCACTGGGTGTTGCCGAGCAGTCCGCCATGGGCCAGAAACGCGACGAGGACCAGTTGGGCCACCGTGCCCACCACAATCTCAGAGAGTGCGGTTGAGATTCTGAACCAGATCGCCAGCAGCGTTGCAGCCAGCGCCAATCCCACCCATAGCGCAGACAAAGCCCAAGTGTTCCCCATGAACATTAACTCCCAATTTGTCATTCAGAGAACGGTCGGGACATAACTCCGCGACAGGGTTCCCTGTCAGGAGTCATCATCCATCCAGCCTGTGCGGCAGGACAGCGGTTAAGGGTGAACTCCCTCACCACAACCAATAACAACAGTTGATACCGTGCAGCATCGATTGTCAAGGAATGGCCTGTCGTTATTGACGATGCGATGCGGGCCTGGCTGCGGTAAACTTGGCCATCTACTGCCTGGAGGATACTATGCGACGTTGCCCACGGCTGTTGACTCTAACCGCGGTCGTTTTGTCTTCGGTGTTGCTGACCGCACAGCCAGCGCCGCGCACTAGCCCGCTTATTCCTCAAGAGCCAACACCCAATCTTGGGCAGCTCAAAACGCGTCTGATCGCGTACCACGACTGCCAGCGCATCCACGGGTGTTACACGCCGGAAGTGAATCGCCAAAGCAGTTTGGCAATCGCTTACCTGCAACGAAGGGTGGCGAAGGCCAAACATGGGGAGAAGCTGGCACTGGTTCTCGATATCGATGAGACCTCACTTTCCAATTGGGGTGAGGAGATCCAGGACGACTTTGGCTACATCGCGAAGGACTGGAATGACTGGGTGGATAAGAAGCAGGCACCGGCGATCGAGGGAACGCTGCGTCTCTATAACGATGCGGTAAAACACGGGGTCTCGGTCTTCTTTATCACTGGGCGGCCGCAGTCGCAAGAAGCTGCGACAGCCGAGAACCTAAAGGCGGCAGGCTATCACGACTGGGCCGGGCTCGCTCTTCGCGGGCCGCATCCTCTGACGCAAAAGGTTGCTGAGTATAAGTCCGGGGAGCGCGCAAAGATCGTGGCGGCCGGCTATCGCATCATTCTCAATATGGGAGACCAGATGAGCGACCTGAACGGAAATCCACAAGCCGAGTTCTCGGTTAAGCTGCCGAATCCCTTCTACTACATTCCCTAGCTGGAGGCGCATCCTACCGGATCGTGTGCAGCGCTTCGACGATCAAAATCTGTTTCAAATCGATATTGAGACTGATGTCACGACTTTGACGCCCGCTACACCGCCGGCTCGTGCGACGCTGATTGTGGAATGTTGCAATGCCAGCCATGACGCGTGTCAAGGGGAAATATTTCGGAGGAATGCGGACCGGGCAATGGACGCTCCATCGCCAGCAGGTTTGGTGCCCAGAACCCTACTCCCACTCGATGGTGCCGGGCGGCTTGGAGGTGATGTCGTACACCACGCGGTTGATCCCGCGCACTTCGCTGACGATCCGGCCGGAGATGGCGCGCAGCACCTCGTACGGCAGCGGCGCCCAGTCGGCGGTCATGCCGTCCTCGGAGTGCACCGCGCGCACGCAGCAGGTATAGGCGTAGGTCCGCTGGTCGCCCATCACGCCGACGGTCTTGACCGGTAGCAGCACGGCGAACGACTGCCATATCTTGCGATACAGTCCCGCGGCTTTGATCTCGTCGACCACGATTGCGTCGGCCTCTTGTAACAACGCAACGCGCTCCGCCGTCACCTCACCCAGGATGCGCACGGCGAGTCCCGGCCCGGGGAAGGGCTGGCGTTCGATGATCTCTTCGGGCATTCCGAGGTCGCGGCCGATGCGCCGTACCTCGTCCTTGAAGAGGTCGCGCAGCGGTTCGATCAGCTTGAGCTTCATATTCGCCGGCAGGCCACCGACGTTGTGGTGGCTCTTGATGGTCTGCGACGGCCCTTTGACACTGGACGACTCGATCACGTCAGGGTAGAGCGTGCCCTGCACCAGCCATGCGATCTCCTCGCCGCCGGAGCGGGTCGCGCCCTTCTCCGACGCGAAGATTTTTTTCGCCTCGTCGTCGAAGACGGCGATGAACTCGCCGCCAATCGCCTTGCGTTTCTTCTCCGGCTCGGTGACGCCGGCAAGCCGGGCGAGAAATCGCTCACTGGCATCGACTGCGACCACACGCAGGCCAAGCTGCTCGCGCATCGTCTTCTGCACCTTGGCGAACTCATCCTTGCGCAGCACGCCGTTGTTGACGAAGATGCAGGTCAGCCGGTCGCCAATCGCCCGCGCCACCAGCACCGCCGCGACCGACGAATCCACGCCGCCGCTCAGTCCGCAGATCGCGTGCCCTTCGCCCACCTGCGCGCGCACGCGCTCCACGGTGGTGTGGATGAAGTGCTCCGGCGTCCAGTCAGCTTTGGCACCGCAGATGCCGAGCACGAAGTTGCGCAGCAGCTCCATTCCCTGACGGGTGTGCACCACCTCGGGATGGAACTGCACAGCCCAGATGCGCCGCACCTCGTCGGCGATTCCGGCCAGCGCGTTCGCGGTCTTCGCGGTCTGAATGAAGCCCGCGGGCAGCGCCTTCGCCTCGTCGCCGTGGCTCATCCAGACGTCGAGCGTGGAGGGAAGGCCGCGAAAGAGTTGCGTTTCGGCGATCACCTCCACCTGTGCGTGGCCGTACTCGCGCGCGGGAGCAGGCTCGATCCGCCCGCCCAGGTGATGCACGATGAAGTGCAGCCCGTAGCAGATGCCGAGCACGGGCACGCCCATCGCAAGCAGCGCGGGATCGGCGGCGGGCGCGTCCGCATCGTAGACCGAACTGGGGCCGCCGGAGAGGATCAACCCCAGCGGCTTGAGCGCGCGAATCTGGTCGATGGGCGCCATGCAGGGGAGGACCACGGAGAAGACGTTGAACTCGCGGATGCGGCGAGCGATCAGTTGGGTGTACTGCGAGCCGAAGTCCAGGATGACGATGGTTGAGGTGTCCACAGAGCCGATTGTAAATGGACAGGCGCGCTGGGGTTGGATTGTCGGGGAGGAAGCGCGCGGGCGCGTTGGCGGGGCCGCTTGTGCGGAGTGGTTTTGCGGTGAGATAGTAGTGTGCGTCCTAGCGAGGTCACTCTGTGGTGCGATCCGGTTCGTTTGGTCTATTCCTCTCTTTCGCGCTTCTGCTTCCGACGGGAGCGCTGGCACAGGCCTCTGGGTCTGCCGTTGCAAGCCCTGCTCCAGCCGCCGCTCCAAGCTCGGCTGCTCGATCTGCTCAGCGTTCTGCCGCTGGCTCTATTGCGGGTTCTGCTCAGGGGGCGGCGCGGCCTGTAGGCCAGCCTGCGACTGGACGAAACAGCGGCGGTCGTCCGGTACACAATGAGGCTGAGCGCGTGGCCCGCTGGAAGGCTGTCGCGATGCCCTACATGCGGGCCGGGCTTACCGCGCGCCAGCAGCAGATGATCGCCAAGCTCGCCGATGCCTGTCATCTGATGGACACGCTCTACTGGCACCAGAGCGATCTGGGCGGATGGGCCGTCTATCACGTCACGGCGAATCCGCTGATGGAGCAGCTCTTCGCAATCAATGGAAGCCGCTGGGACCTGGCCGACCGGAACTCGCCCATCCTCGGCGAAGAGCCGCTGGTTCCCGGGCACGAGCTGTATCCCTTCGGGACCACCAGCGCTGTGATTGAGAAATACGCCGCGTCACATCCGGAGCTGAAGGCTGCTCTATACAATCCGTGGACGGTGGTCCGATCGGCGCCGATTGACCTTGCGCCTGCTTTGAGCCAGCCGGTGGCAAGCGTTGCCGAGCATCTTTATACCTACCCTTATCACGAGGCGTACGCCCGGTGGCTGCGGCCCATGGCGGCTGACCTGCGCGCGGCAGCGAAGCTAAGCGATGACGCGGCCTTTGCTCACTATCTGAACCTGCGCGCCCAGGCACTGCTGACCGACGATTACTACGCGAGCGATGTGGCGTGGCTCGACCTGAAAAATCCAAAGGTCGACCTGATCTTCGCGCCATATGAGACGTACCTCGACGGTGTGCTGGGCGTGAAGACCTCGTACGGCGGAGCAATTCTGGTCCGCAACGAGGCGGAGAGCCGCAAGCTCTACCTGTATCGCAAGCAGGAGGCGGCAATGCAGCAGGCGTTGCCGATTCCAGCGGATGACAGGCCGTCGAAGGAGGGTCAGGCGACGCCGATGGAGGTGGTCGATGCGCCGCTGCGCGCGGGCGATCTGCACTACGGCTACCAAGCCGTGGCGGACAATCTGCCCAACGATCCGCGCATCCACGCGGAGAAGGGATCGAAGAAGATCTTCTTCAAGAACTTCATGGACGCGCGCGTGAACAACGTGGTTCTGCCCATCGCGGGCAAGATGCTGTCGGCGGAGCAGACCAAGGACGTGAGCGGCGAGGGCTATCTGACCGCTGTAATTCTGCACGAGATCTCGCACGGCCTCGGTCCCGCCTACGCGCAGATCGACAGCAAGCAGGTCGCAATCAACGAGGCGATCGGGCCGGCGTACAGCGGGCTGGAAGAGGCCAAGGCCGACGTGACAGGAATCTTTCTGGCCAAGTGGCTGGTCGAGCAAAAGCTGCTTCCTGCCGCCGAGTTGAACGGCATCTACGCGTCGTACGTGGCGGGAATCTTTCGCACGCTGCGCTTCGGCACGGCAGAGGCGCACGGTCGCGCGGAGCTGATGGAGTTCAACGTCCTGCTGGAGCAGAAGGCGATCTCGCCGGGGGCCGACGGCAGGTTCACTATCGGCTACGCGGCGATGCCCGCGGCGATTGCGGCGCTGGACAAGCAACTTCTGCTCTTCGAAGCGAAGGGAGATCGCGCCGGCGTCGAGGCGTGGTTCGCCAAATACGATGTGATGCCGCAGTCTCTGTCCCAGGCGCTCGAATCCACTCGCGACATTCCCATCGACATTTCTCCAGTGTTTGCGCTCTCCAGCGAGGCCCGCCCATGAAAAATCTTTCGCTTCCCTCTGTGGCACTGCTCTTCGCGTTGCCCGCTTCGATGGTTCTCGCTCTGTCTGGCTCGATGACTCTTGCGCAGAAGCCGCTTGTGCTGCACCACCACAACGCTGCGCACCAGCCTCCCGGCACCATCGTTATTCCTGCGTCAGACTTCTACCTCAACATCCCCGAAGGCGATTCGAACGATGGGCGCTTTCCCGCCGGCACGTGGTTCTTCAACAACAACACCATCAACCTGGGAGTTGTCGACGATGTTGCGACGAAGATTCCAGTGAAGGAATCCGGCGTGTATCACCTGTTTGTGCGCAGCATCGGCACGCCCACCAGTTCCTTCCACGTCAAGATCGGCGGCAAGGAAGACTCCGGCACCTACGGCCAAGGCAAGCTGGCGTGGCAGCGCGGCGGCGACTTTGCGCTGAAGGGCGGAGGCGAGGTTGAGGTGCGGCTTACATCGATTCACCCGCGGCCCTCGCTCAACGTGCTGGTGCTGACCAGGAACGCAGCCTTCAAGGAAGACGACCTGAAGGCGCTGGAGCTGCCGCCCGAGGTCAAGCTGCTGCACGAGTACACGATTGCGCCGTCGAACATTGTGAAGTTTGGCGACGTGGACGGCAGCGGCAAGTACGCGATCCTCGACATTACCAACGACTACTCGACCATCATGTATGCCAACGACGGGCACGAGCTGTGGCGCTGGGATGCGCCGCCTACCTCGCGCGACGACCCGCGGGGCAACGAAGCGGCGGGAATTCTGTGGGACTTCCACCACACCGGCCGCGACGAACTGGCGCAATGGCGCGAGAGCAGTGATGGCAAGGAGTGGCTGGTGCTGGCGGACGGGCGTACCGGCAACGTCATCAAGCAGGTGCCATGGCCGGCACCGCCCTTGCCCCATGTCGATAACAATTATCGGATGGCGGTGGCAAAGTTCCACAAGGACTCGGATGGGCCGGACACTCTGCTGGTGTTTGCGGACACCGGCGGCTGGATCGGACTGACGGCGTACGATAAGGACCTCAACCAGCTATGGCAGCACGCCGAACACCGCTTGAAGGACTACTTCGGTCACTACATCTATCCGTACGACATCAACGGCGACGGCATTGACGAGGTGATGATCAGCCATCTTTGCCTGGACGCGAACGGCAAGGAGATATGGAACGACGCCAAGTACTTTGAAGACAACCACGACCACATGGACGCGATGGAGTTCTTCGACATGAACGGCGACGGCAAGCCGGAGCTGGTCGTCGGGCAGAGCGACGCGGGAACGATGGAGTACAACGCGCAGACCGGCGCCATCCTGTGGCAGAACCAATCGGACCACACGCAGCAGATCACCGCCGGCTACATTCTGGCCAACTCGCCCACACCGCAGGCTGTAGCCAACGGACGGACGTATGGCGCGCCGACCCCGCGCCCCGCCGCACTCCAACCCGGCGCGCGGCTCGCCGGCGCGGCGGCAGGTGCAGGCGCAGCCCCGCAGCCGGGCTTCGGGCGGCAACAGGGCCCCGCCGACCAAATCGCCATTAGCGGCGGGCTGGCCGCGCAGCTCTACTGGTTCGACAATCGTGGCCGACTGCTGGAGCGCTGGCCATCGAACCCGCTGAACGGCAACCCCAACTTCGTGCGCGGCAACTGGTACGGCAACGGAAAGCGCACCTTCTTCTGGTTCCGCTTCAAGCTCGAACCCGACGGCAACGGCACGCTGTTCTTCAAGGGCGAGGTCTACCACATGTTCGACTTCGACCACACCGGAGCGGACCAGGTGATCACGCTGGAGGGCGGTGGCGGCGGCCCTGGCGGGGGCGGCAGCCAGACGCTGCGCGTTTACGGCAACGCCAACGTCGTCCCGCATCCAAAGAAATGCGATGCCGAGTGCCGCAAACTCATCGCCAACCACACGCACTATTGAGAACTGGTTGAACGGCATTGAATACACGGTCTGACGTTTCGTTCGGAGAATGGCAAACGGACACGGCCATCTGGGCGTGTCCGTTTGACACAGCGTTCCTCCTTTTGTTATTGATTCCCGATGAGCTTCCGGGCTGCTTCCTCCAAGCAGGTTGTATCCTACAGTCATGCCTCACCCTGTAACGGATCCGCAACCAGCAAAGACCGCGCCTCCCGCGTTCGAGTCGTGGGGCCGGTATCCCAGGTATGACGCAACGATCGTTCCCCTGAACTGGCAGGGTGATTTTCCCGGTGTGATGGCCGGGCTGCACGGCGGCGCATTGCCGGTGGGATTGGGCCGCAGTTACGGCGACGTTTGCCTGCTGAAGGACGGCAATCTGCTGCAGACGACGGGAATGGACCGCCTGCTCAACTTCGACCCCGAGACAGGAATCCTGACCGCCGAGGCGGGAGTGTCGCTGGCAAAAATTCTTGACTTCGCGGTGCCGCGCGGCTTCTTTCTGCCGGTCACTCCGGGAACGAAGTATGTAACCCTCGGCGGCGCAATCGCCAACGACATCCACGGCAAGAACCACGAGGCTGCGGGCTCGTTTGGCAACCACGTCCCCAGCTTCGAGCTGGTGCGCTCGGACGGCAGCCGAAGGGTCTGCTCGCCCACCCAGAATCCAGACTGGTACGCCGCGACGATCGGCGGGGTGGGGCTGACCGGCGTCATCACCTGGGCTCAGTTGAAGCTGCGGCCGATCGTATCGCGCAAGATCGACTACGAGGGAATCCAGTTCCACGGCATCGACGAGTTCCTCGACCTGAAGCGGCAGTACCAGCATGTGGAATACACCGTGAGCTGGGTGGATTGCGCCTCGACGGGCAGGAACTTTGCGCGCGGCGTCTTCATGCTGGGCGAACACTCGAAGGCACCCGGCGAGTTGAAGCCATCGCCCGAGCCGAAGCTGAGCGTCCCGTTCGACTTTCCCGGCTTCGCGCTGAACCATACCACGGTGAGCCTCTTCAACTCGGTCTTCTTCCACAAGCAGATGAAGGCGCACGTGAAGACGGTGCAGGACTACGAGCCGTTCTTCTATCCGCTGGACGCGGTGCTTCACTGGAACCGCGGATACGGCAAGCGCGGGCTGGTGCAGTTCCAGTACGCGATCCCGTGGCAGCACGCGAAGGAGGGGACGATCGAGATTCTACGCGAGATCGCCAAGTCCGGCTTGGCCAGCTTCCTCGCCGTGCTGAAGGCCTTCGGCGAGATTCCTTCGCTGGGGATGATGAGCTTTCCCCAGGCCGGCATCATGCTGGCGCTGGACTTTCCCATCAAACCCGATCTGACCTTTCCGCTGCTCCAGCGGCTGGGCGACATGACGCTGGAGTTCGGCGGACGGCTCTACTCCGCCAAGGACGCAGCCATGACACCGGCGCAGTTCCAGGCCTTCTACCCGCAGTGGCAACGGTTTGCGCAGTTCCGCGACCCAAGGTTGAACTCCAGCTTCTGGGAGCGCGTCACGGGAGGAGAATGACCCTATGAGCACACTTGTTACGCGGCCTTTGGATGCAGCGCTTGCCGCAAGCTCCGAAGCAGTGATTGCGAAAAAGATCCTGGTGCTGGGCGCAACCTCGGGCATCGCCGAGGCGACCTGCCGCATCTGGGCGGCCGAGGGCGCGCAACTGTTTCTGGTAGCGCGCAACGCGGAGAAGCTGGCCGCGGTGGCGGCGGACCTGAAGCTGCGCGGCGCGTCGTACGTGGGCACCGCGGTGGCCGACCTGGACGACACGGAGAAACACGCCGAGCTGCTGACGCACGCGGTGAACTCGCTGACCGGCATGGACATTGCGTATCTGGCGCACGGCATCCTGGGCGACCAGGCGCGCGGCGAGCAGGAGTTCGAGCACGCGGCGCAGATCATTTACACCAACTTTCTGGCGCCGGTCTCGCTGCTGACGTGGCTGGCCAACTACTGCGTGCAGCGCCACGCGGGCACGCTGGCCGTTCTCTCATCCGTCGCGGGCGAGCGCGGGCGCAAGTCAAACTACATCTATGCCTCGTCGAAGGCCGGACTGACCGCGTTCCTGAGCGGGCTGCGCAACCGCATCGACCGCGAGGGCGTGACCGTGATGACGATCAAGCCGGGGCCAGTGAATACCTCGATGACGGCGCACATTAACATCAGAAAGGCCGACGTGAAGAAGGTGGCCGCGACGATTGTGAAAGCTATCGACAAGCGCGTGGACACTCTCTATGTTCCGATCATTTTTCTGCCCATCATGTTCATCGTCCGCCACATTCCCGAGCGCATCTTCAAAAAGCTGAACCTGTAGTTGATCTGTTTCTGCTGCGATTTACCTCCTACTGTTGCTGCTGCTGGCCCTCTGCTGCTGGCGGGTGGGCAATCGCTGGGTGCAGATGATACGGGAAAAATTAAATTACTTGATGTGGATGAGTCGTCGGCCTTGCAGTGTCATCGCGTGGCGAAGATGTGCGACGCGTCCACCCATCTGGTGCGGAAGCCGTTGCCGGCGAGCAGCTTTTCAATGCGCACCGGGGCCATGGCGCGTCCACGCTTCTCCAGGGTTTTGAAGTGGACCTCGACCAGGAGGCAGCGCAGCAGGGGCGAGGCCAGCAACTCGCCCATCCCCAGCAGCACTTCTTCTTCAAAGCCTTCCACATCGACCTTGACCACATTGGGGACGCGGCCCAGGCGGTTGCACAGCGAATCGCCGCGGCAGATGGTGACGGGAACGGTCTGCACGCTGGCGTTCTGCTGGTCGCTGCCGGTAGCGATGTGGTTCTCCACGGAGGCTTCCCCGGTGACCAGGCGGCCCGTGGTGTCGTTGTCTCCCAGCGCCACGTTCACTACCTGAAGCCAGGCGCAGTCCGGCAGCCTCTGGCGCAGGCGTTCGCAGGATTCCAGGCAGGGCTCAAATGCAACCACGGAGCCGCTGTTGCCTACCCAGCGGCAGAACAGCTCGCTGTACAGGCCGACGTTGGCACCCACATCCCAGACCGCGTCGCCCGGCCTGACCGCACCGGTCAAGGCCTGGCGGACACGGCTCTCGTAGGAGCCGGCCGGACGCAGGCGATGGATGAGGCCAATCAAGCCCGTCTTACGGGCGAGCGAACGAACCTTGACAAGCCATGGATTCACAGACCGGACCACCCCTCGAAGAAGCAGGATCGCATCTCAGCGCCGGCGAGTGGGCCGGCTGTGGCAAGTGTAATTCATGGCCTCGCCCTGAGGTCTTCAGAAGCCCTGGTCGGGGCGGAAGGCGGTGACGTGGTTGCCGACGAAGGTGACGGCCATGGGCTTGCCGAGGTTGTCGAAGACCACCAAGCGGTTGCCGTAGTCCTTGCTCAGGCTCTTGGAGACCTGGCCAAGCGAGAGGTTGACCTGGCGCTCGTTCATGCCCAGGATGACCTGGTGGGCATCGATGGCCTGCCAGACCTTCGGCCCCCAGTGCTGGAAGAGTTGGTGCGGGTCGCCGTAGAAGAAGATCTCGTCGTTGGCGAAGGTGTAGTCTCCGGCCTCCTTGAAGCCCACGGGGACGGCGTAGAGCTTCGTCGGGTCGGCGGATTTGGGCATGGTGAAGGCGAGGAGGACCTGCTTGTCTCCGCCACGAATGCGGAAGGTGGCGGATTTGGGCGCGACTTGCTCGAAGGCGTCTTTGATCGCCAGCGGCTCAGCGCCGAGCAGCGTGCCGGCGGAGTGCGCGTAGTCCGCACGGCGCCCCGCGCAGGAGTAGTAGTCGAGCTGGCCGCCGGCGGAGACCCAGACCGTTGTGCCGATCAACTGCTTCACGTCGGCCAGCGACGAGGGTCGCTGCTGCTTGAGGAATACCAGCTCGTCGGGGTCCACCGCGGCGGTTGTGGCGGGAGCCTCGGGCCCCGGAGCATTACGCTCGTGGTGGATGATCGCGATGCGGATTGCCAGCGCCAACAGCAGAGCCAGAGTTATGCCGATTGCCGTTTTCTTGCCTATTGTCATCACGGTCCCTCTCGCTTTTTCGCTTCAATAACCAAGGGACGTCTGAGCAATCGTTTGATATTCCCTCGGGGGCTAAAGCCCAATTGATGATACGGCAGTTGCGGCGGGACTGAAGTCACGTCCTATCAAAACGTGGACTGATCCAGATATTTTCTTATGGCTACAGGCTGCAACGACCAACTGACGACCAACAACCAGCAACCTTCTTTAATCCGGCGGCTCGGCGGAGCTCTGTTGCAGATTGGTCTGCATCAGCGATTCCGACGAGAGCTCATCGGCGTTGCGCATCGCGGGGAAGAGTGCACCGGCCAGCCCGGTGACAACCAGGCATCCAATGCCCCCGATGACCACGGCACGGACGGCTCCCCACCACAGCGCGGTGAGTCCGCTCTCGAATCCGCCAATCTCATTGGAGGCTCCGACAAAGAGGCCGTTGACGGCGCTGACGCGTCCGCGCAACCCGGGCGGCGTCGCCAGTTGCAGCATGCTGGCGCGGATCACGACACTGACCGTGTCGCTTGCGCCCACAATCACCAACGCCAGCAGGCTAAGCCACATCGTGCGCGAGAGGCCGAAGACGATTGTTGCTGCACCGTATATCCCCACGCAGAAGAGCATGATCTTGCCGGAGTTGCGCCGGATGGGCCATACCCTCAAGGTCAGCAAGACCAACATGGCGCCGAGGGCGGGCATGGCGCGCAGCAACCCGAGGGCGCGCGGCCCGGCGTGCAGAATGTCATCGGCAAAGATGGGCAGCAGCGCCGTGGCGCCGCCCAGCAGCACGGCAAACAGGTCCAGCGAGAACGACCCAAGCAGCAGCTTGACTCGCAATACATACTTGAATCCGGCCAGCATGGTCTCCAGGTTGAATGCGTTTTTGACCACGCGCGCCGGGCGGGTGCGCATCATTCCCACCAGCACGAGGAAGGCCAGCAGCGTCAGCAGGGTGAAGGCGTAGACCGCCGCTCCGCCGTTCCAACGCGCCGGCACGCCGTTCAGGCGCAGGGTGAAGAGCAGCCCACCCACGGCAGGGCCGGCGATGTTGGCAAGCTGGAAGACCATCGACCCCCAGATGACCGCATTGACGAAGTGATTGCTGGGCACCAGGCCGGGCAAAAATGCAGCCGACGCCGGACTGCTGAAGGCGCGGCCTGTGCCCACACCGAAGAGCACCGCGTAGATCGGCCAGACGTGGCCTGTCGGATGCAGCGCAAACTGGATCAGCGCGAGGGTGCAGAGGGCCTGAAGCGAATAGCAGGCGAGGATCACCGAGCGCCGGTCGTAGCGGTCGGCCACATGTCCTGCGGCAAGCATGAAGAAGAAACCGGGAGCGAAGAGGGTCAGTCCGGTGAGGCCGAGATAGAACGGCGAATGATGAGTGATCTGGTAGACCTGCCAGGTCACCGCGATGTACTGCGCCTCCGAGCCCAGGATCACCAGCAGGCGCGCCGTCTGGTAGAGCCCGAAGTCGCGCGAGAGAAACGCGCTGCCCGCGCTGATCCCTGTTCCTGCCTCTGCCACCCCAGTTCGGCCCTCTGCCATATGCGCCTTTGGTTTGATATTGTAGACGGCGCAGACACAGGAGAAGCCGCACACAGACGCAAAACAAATACTGTTCAACGGTTTGTTTGTGAGGGAGGGCGTACCGGCACTGTTAGGGAATGGAGTTTTCGCCGGGCGCGCGTCCCTCGCCCCAGTGCTCGGAGTGGAGCGGCTTCGATGTAAACGGACCCTGTAGCTGAGTCCGCAGGGGCCGTCTCAGTCTGTCCTTGATCCGTGAGATGACCAACATGGGTAAAATGCCGCCTGCTACTATCACTCCCGCATCCCACCTCCGAAACGCAATGATACATGCGAACCAGACTACGATTGGAATCCAGACAGCTATTGTGACCACACGCTGATTGAGCCATAGCAGCAGTGCCTTTAGATCATCCTCCTGCCAAACCTCATTGTTTACGCCGTTCTTTAGCTTCATCTCAGCCAGAATAGCGATTGCAGCTCCACACGCAAGCAGAGCAAACTCTGCAATCAAAAGCGTCCACATAATTGCATGGGATTGCCCCTCATCACCGAGAGGGGTCACCTTTATTAGAAAGTATGGAAGGAAGCCAAGTACAAAGATCGACAGACCAGCAACAACGCGGTGGCCCAACTGCATTGGCGTAGGTTGGCTCTGCTCTCCCATCCTGCGATGTTAGCTCCGGCAGTGCACTGTCACAAGCTGAATTACCGGCCCAGGTATTGCCTGTACTGGGATTCGACGACACCGGTGTTGCGGGCGAGGGTGAGCTTGGCCTGGTTGAAGAGGAACTCGGTGGCGATGAGGCGGCTTTGGGCGGCGGCGAGCGCTGCCTGCGCCTCGACGACGGGGAGGTTGTCGGCGACGCCGGCACTGAAGCGGTCGCGTGTGTCGGTGAGCGCCTGGGAGGCCAGATCCACGTTGCTGCGCGCAACCTTGACTAGCGCGGCGGAGGACTCGACGTCCATCCGGCTGGAGCGAATCTGCGCGTCAATGGTGATCTTGAGCGAGTCGATCTGGCGCTGCAGGGAGATCTGCTGGGCCGCGGCAACCTGGCTCTCGCCGCGGAAACGGCCCTCCTCGAAGATGGGAATCTTCAGCGTTCCCTGCGCGGTGAAGACGCCGTGGTAGTTGCCGTGGGTCACGCCGAGAACGCCGTAGTCGCTGTTGAAGGAGAGCGATGGAAGGCGTTCGTACTTCACCGCCTTCTGCGCGCGCTGGGCGACTTCGAGCTGCGCGGTGAGGGCGAGCAGGTCCTTGCGCCGCTCGTAGGCCAGCGCGCGGGCCTGGGCGAGCGGCATCTCTGCCAGCTCGGCGTAGGGAACCGCGTCAGTGAGCGAGAGCTCCTGTTCGGCGGGCAGGCCGATGAGCCGGTTGAGCGCGATCTTGTCCTTGACGAATGTGTTCTGGGCGCGCACCAGCGCCTGCTGCTCCGACTGCAACTGCACGCGGGCGCGCAATACGTCGAGGTTGGTGCCGACGCCGGCGTCGTGCGCCAGCGTGGCCTGGCGCAGCACCTCTTCATCGGCGGTCAACAGGGCCTGGGCGTTGGCAATCTGCGCCTGGTCCGCCAGCGCGGCCAGATACTCTGTGCCGACCGCATCGACCACGCCTCCGCGCACATTGAGCGTGTTCATGGCGACGACGTTGGAGGCCTTCTTTGCCGCCTGGTAGAGATAGAAGTCGGTCAGGTTGAAGAGCACCTGGTCGGCGCTGAACTGCGCGCTGGTGGTGTCCACCTTCACGATCTCGTGGACAGTTCCGGGCGCGAAGCCGAAGGCCGCCAGCGACGAGGGCTTGAATCCCATGGCGGCCAGGTTAAGTTCGAGCGCGTTGGTGTAGGCGGTCGCCCTCATGTTGGGAAGCAGCGCAAAGTAGACGCCGAGAACCTGGCCGCGGACAGACTGCTCGCTCTGGGCGGCCAGCAGCACCTGTAGGTTGTGCTTCAGCCCGCGACCGATGGCGTCGTCGAGCGAGAGCGGGAGAGCGCCCGGCGTGGCCTGCTCCACAGGGAAGCGAAGCCCCGAGGTTTCCCCCGCCTGGCCGGCGAAGATGGGATGGATGAAGGCGTGATCGGCAAGAGGCTGGCCCGCCGCGCGATCCAGGGACTTTGACGACAGGGCGGCACGAAGCGCGCTGGGGGCAACGGGAAGGGATGCATTCTCCTGCGCCTGCGCCGATCCGCCTGTTCCGGCACACGCCAGCGCCACGAGCGCAACGCACAGACCCGCGCAACACCGGGTGCGCCTGAGAGCCCGCGCTCTGGTGCCGGAACGATTCGACTGGTTCCTTGTGAGTCGGCACTTCAATTGCTGTCCCAATTTTAGCAGGGCTGTCCACAACTGCCCAGATAACTGTGGACAGTTGTGGTGGATTTTGCAGCGCACCGGCGCAGCCGGGATGCCATGGAGGACGTTGGGTGCGTGACGTAGCCGCGCTGTTGTTGCCTTTCCACCCTCACCCCGGAATCACAGGCGGATTGACTTGTGTTCTTCTTCCGCCAAGAAACGCCCAACGCTGTACCGTGGTTTGTACGATCCGGCGTTCGCACGGCGCCGTCAACATCATCGGAGATTGCGCGACTCCGTTCCCGCAGGCGCGGCTGGGGCGGGTGCCGACGTCGTACTCGGTGCGCTGGAGGTTGGGGCAGGCGCCGCGTCTTTGCTCGATGATGCAGCGGCTTCGGTGGATGACCCAGCCGATGTGCCGGAGTCGCTCTTGGTTTTGCTCTCGCTTTTGCTGGAGGACTTTGGCTTGGCGTGGCTGTAGCCGTCCTTGAACCAGCCGCCGCCTTTGAAGGAGATGGCCGCCGCAGAGACGACGCGTTCCAGCGGGCCTTTGCAGAGCGGGCATTCCGTGATCTCCGGATCGGAGAACTTCTGGATATGTTCTGTGTGCTTTTTGCACTGCTTGCATTCATATTCGTAAAGCGGCATTCTCAATTTCCTTACATCGTGTTCACGGTATTGCCTGTGTTTCTGTTATTGAAACGTTAGGTGTTACATATTTGGGGAATATGTAACATCTAACGAATCATTTGTTGAAATCTGAAAAGTATATGTAACTATCATAGTTACTTATACGGAACAAGTTACAGTTTTCCCAACTCGACCAGGCGCACGCTGACGATGGCCTCGACCTTGCGCAGCGCTGCGATGGCGGCATTGGCGTCGCCTGGGCTCTCGACATCGATCTGCACCAAGGCCAACGCCTGTCCCTGGGGAATGCGTTGCGAGCGGACGGAGCGGCCGAGGGCGAAGTTCGCGATGTTCAGCGAATGTTCGCCCAGGATGGTCCCGATGCGGCCGATGACCCCGGGGACGTCGTGGTTGCGGAAGACCAGCAGGGTCCCTTGCAGCGCAGCTTCGATGTCGATGCCGTCGTAGGAGAGCAGGCGCGGCGAGTTGCCGTGCAGCACGGTTGCCGATGCGCTGGCATCGCCGTCGGAGGAGTGCAGCACCAGCTTCAGGGTGCTTCCCGCGCCGCCGCTGGTCGCCTCCTTCTTCTCCTCCTGGATGCGAATTCCGCGCTCTTCGGCCAGGGCCGCGGCGTTAATGCGGTTGGCATTTGTGCCCTGTTCGGAGTCGCCCTCGGTGTTGGCGAGGATGCCGCAGAGGGCGGCGTTGCGGATGAGTTCGGTCTTGCCCTGGGCGAGCCGTCCCGCATATGTGATCTGGATACTCTCCAGATTTCCCGGAGTGGCGTGGGAGAGGAAGAGTCCGAGGCGCTCCGCCATGTCGATGTAGGGCGCGATCTCGACGTACTCCTCGTGGGAGAGCGAGGGCAGATTGACGGCGCACTGCACGACGCCGAGCTTGAGGTAGTCTCGCACCTGCTTTGCGAGCTGGATGCCGATGGCCTCCTGCGCCTCGTCGGTGGATCCGGCGACGTGGGGCGAAAGAAGGACGTTGTCGAGGCCGAAGTAGGCTGAGTCCTTGAGCGGCTCCTTGCGGAAGACGTCGAGCGCGGCACCGGCGACGTGGCCGGAACGGATGGCGTCGGCGAGCGCCTCGTCGACGATCAGTTCGCCGCGCGCGCAGTTGACGATTCGAACGCCGGGTTTCATCAGTTTGATCGACGATTCGTTGATCATGCCCTCGGTCTGGGAGGTGAGGCCGACGTGCAGGGTGAGGTAGTCGGACCGCTTGAAGATTTCGTCGAGCGGGACGAGCGCGACCTGGTTCTCGCGCGCGACGACCGGCGCGATGAAGGGGTCGTAGCCGATCAGCTCCATGCCGAAGCTGCGCGCGCGGCGGGCGACCTCCAGACCGATGCGTCCGAGGCCGACGATGCCCAGGGTCTTGCCGCGCAGCTCGGTGCCTTGCAGGGATTTTTTCTCCCACTTGGCGGCATGCGTGGTGGAGTTGGCGCGCGGGATGCTGCGCGCCATGGAGATCATGAGGCCAATCGCAAGCTCGGCGACCGCGACGGCGTTGGCGCCGGGGGTGTTCATCACCACTATGCCGGAGTGGGTGGCGGCGTCGATGTCGATGTTGTCGACGCCCACGCCGGCGCGACCGATGGCGCGCAGTTTGGGCGCGGACTCGAGCAGCTTGGCGTCCACTTGCACGGCGGAGCGAACGACCAGCGCGTCGGCGTCGGCGAGTTCGGCTTCCAGACCTCCGGGGCCGAGCTTGGCGATTGCATCGGCGGTGACGACGTTCCAATCCGGCTCTTCCTTGAGGACGGCGAGGGTTGCGGGCGAGACTTTTTCAGCGAGAACGATCTTCATAGTTTTAGTGTAACTGTCCTCTGCGTCCATGAGGTGAGGATCGGATGAACGATCAAGACAATCGCAGGAGTGCGTTGCCGTTTGTACGCCGTTTGGTCGCTGTTTGTTCTCCCCCTCCCCCTGCCATCCCCCTTGGCGGCGGATGTGTGCGTAAGTGGATTGTTATGTGGTGGCCACAGGGAAAATAACCATAACAAATGATTTATTGGTAAGCGGTTTGGAATCAATCGTTTGAGTGGTGAGTGGCTGGCCAAAAGATTGATTGCGTTGAGGTTGCGGCTAAAAGATTCAGGACATAAGGGTTAGGGGTGAAAATTACGGATTTTTTCTGGGCGGTTCCTGTAAAATATTCTATCGATTCTGGTTGTGGCTAAAATATTGATTCGGTGTGGCTTGCATTCGAAATTCTGAAGGGCAGTGGCGCAATAAAACCAATACGGAGATTCTGGCTGCGCCAGGATGACGACTCCTGGGGCTGCGCCAGAATGACGAACAAAAACAAACAAAGGCCAATACGGAGATTCTGGCTGCGCCAGAATGACGACTTCAGCGGCGGCTTATTCGGTTGAGAAAGAACGGTTCAAGCGGGCGGCGGGAGTTTATTTCCGCACGATCGAAGCTGCCCCCCCCCGATGGATTTGATCCATATGTTAAGTGTATCAAGCGGAGCATAACTAGTATGCCAACTATTTTTATTGGGGAAGTGGTTTATTTGGTGTGAGTTATGTGGATTTTGGGGTGCGCAGGGG
>Ga0224534_1000601_pt1 | contig 22624 bp, 17 predicted proteins | sample 714E12024metaG_FD_172012 | JGI IMG/M metagenome (GOLD analysis project Ga0224534, IMG submission 172012) | Peat soil microbial communities from Stordalen Mire, Sweden - 717 E1 20-24 | ecosystem: Environmental > Terrestrial > Soil > Wetlands > Peat | place: Sweden: Norrbotten County, Stordalen... | reverse complement strand
CTTAACTCACCAAATCCCTCGGACCCCGGATCCAATCATTCCTGTCAAGCCCCGATAATCGCTCGACCTGCCGCTGCAATCGAGTCCCTGTGTTGTCATCCTCTTTGCGACGCGGCAAACAAATACGATTATTCGCTCCCGTTCCCCCACGGCGGTATACAGCACCGATATAGGAGGAAGATTCTCGGCGGCACCAACGAACCCAGCACTGACCGGCCTCAGACGCTTTCCCACGGGTTAAGAATCTCAATCCCGAGGCCGGCGAAATCCTTGACGTTACGGGTCGTCATGATAAGGCCGTGCTCTAGTGCGGTTGCCCCGATCAGGCCGTCAATGGTCGCCAACGGCGTGCCGCGCTGCTGCATCCGGGCTGACAGCACCGCCCAGCGATCGGCGACGGCTTGCGTGACGGGAAGCAGACGGGCTTCAAAGGCGCCCCGCAAATCCTGTTCGAGCCATTCTTCCAGCGCGGCCCGCCGCTTGTCGGGATCGCAGAGTTCGATACCCTGCCTGATTTCCGCAAGGGACAGAACGCTGGTGAAAAGGAAACGATCCTCAGTCTTTGTCAGCCAGCGCTTGACGCGGGCATCGGGCTCGCCGCGGCGCGAGAACTCCGACAGGACATTGGCGTCGAGCAGGAAGCCCGTCATAGATCGACGGCGCGCGGGTAATCTCTCGACCGTTGAATGTTGAGTTCCGACCCGGCAAAGGGCGTTGTGGTCAAAACATCAATGAGCCGCTTCTGCGGTGGCTCCGCAAGGCCGGCGACGACACACTGCGCCTGCCCGGCGACGATCTCCCGGAGGTAGTCGCCGAGGGAAATGCCGCGTTCGCGCGCCTGAGCCAGCAGCCTTTTTTCAAGTTCCGGGTTCAGATCGAGTGTGACCGTCATTGCCTGTTCCCTTTCAGAGTAGATCCTTTGGTGGAGATTGTCACGCCTCACGAGGCGGTCTTACTCCGCAATAGCGAACAGATGCTTCGCGCCGCGCACCAGCAGCAGATCGCCCGCCAGGGCGGGAGTGGCCAGCACCGGCTCGCCGATCGGGTTCTTGGACAGCAATTCGTATTGCGCGCCGGCCTTCACCACGTATACGTCGCCATCTTCGCTGCTGATGTAGAGCTTGCCGGCCGCTAACACAGGCGAAGCCACGAAGGAGCCGCCATCGCCGACGCGCTGCTGATAAACGCGCGTCCCGGATTTGGCGTCGTATACGCTCAAGATGCCGTTGTTGCTCAAGGTATAAAGGTGCTCGCCATGGACCAGCGGCGAGGGCAGATACACGCCGCCACGCTGCTTGCTCCAGGCAATGGCATCGCTCGATTCCTTGCCATCCTTCAGCGTGAGGTCCCCGCTCGATCCCACTTTAATGGCATAGATAGGCTGCACCGGGGGATAGCCCGCAGTTACATATATCAGCCCTTGCGCGGAGACCGGCGTGGTACAGGCGATCTCGGAATTCGGTCCTAGCGTCCAAAGTTGTTTGCCGGTATCGGCGTCGTAACCTCGAATGGCTTTGGAGCCGTTGGTGGCCAATTCGGTGCGATCCTTGCCCGGCACGATGGTGGGCGTACCCCAGGACGGAATCTCCGCGCGCGCCGTGCGCCACAATTCGCTGCCGTCTTTCAGATCGAACGCGGCGATGAAGGAGTCCTTTTGCCGGTCGCATTGTACGATCGCCATGTTCTTATAGATGACCGGCGAACTACCGGCTCCCCACTCCGAATCCGGATCGAAGAACATCCCGCGTTTTGCAGGCCGAGGTCTTTCTTCCACAACAGTTCGCCCGCGGTGGAATAGGCGTAGAGTCCTTCCGAGCCAAAGTACGCCACGACTACTTTTCCGTTGGTGGCCGGCGATGGCGATGCCTGCGACGATTTCGGGTGCCGTTTGGTCTTGGGTACCCCTTCATGCGCGATCTGCTGCCACAGAATCTTGCCGGTCTTCTTGTCGATCGCCAAGACCTTCCACTGGTGCGGCGAACTGTCGTTGACCGAGTCGGTGTCGCCGTAGAGGCCCGTTCGGAAGATTTGCTTCGGATCGCTGGAGACCGCTGTGGTAACGAAGATCCGATCACCCCAAACGATGGGGGATGAGTCGGCGAGCCCGGGGATTTCGACGCTCCAGACGATGTTGGTACCTTTGGTCGCGTCCCATTTCACCGGGGGACTGGCGCCGTCCCCTATGCCGGAGGCCGATGGACCGCGGAACTGCGGCCAGTCGCCGGCGAATGCCGCACTCGCCAGGACGGCAGGCAGGACCACCCATGAACAAATGCCAGCCCGTTTCATTGCGTCACCGCCTTCTTGAATTTGAAAGTCTGACCACCCTGCTTCAACGTGAAGCTATTTGCCGAATCGAACTCGATCTCCAGATTATATGCGGCCATCGCGAAGACCGTGGGGCTTTTGGGCTTGGGTGCGAACTCGGACTGACCGGTGGCCTGCAGATAGAGCTTGCCCTCTTTGACGAATACCTTGATATCCAGCGGAATGGCATCCGTCTTGAAGGTGCCTGTGTAGGATTCGAGCACCTTAGCATCCACTACTACCGGAGGCGCGGGCTCGTGCGCGCCGGCCTTCTTCAGCAGTTCGGCGATATCCTTCTTGTTTCCCGTGAGCGCTCCCTCATACGCGCTATCCAAGACCGGCTGGCTTGGCTTGCCCTTGTCCAGGACCGCCTGCACCAAGTCCGCCTGTCCAGCGTCCGCCACGGCCTTCAAGTCCTCGTCGGCTTTGTCATTACCCTTGGCGACGATCGTCTTCGCCACCGCGTAGTGTTTGCGTTCCAGGACGAAGTCGAGCATGGACGCCTTATAGAAGGTGTCGGTCACGTCGGTCTTGGCGCCCTTATCGAGCAGGAATTGGACGACGGCTTGATGGCCGCTCATGGCCGCGAGATAGAGGGGCGTCTGGCCGTAGGGCGTTTTGGCCTCCACGGCTGCACCCTTTTCAATGAGTGCTTTGACGGTGTCGAGATCCCCTTTACGGGCAGCGTTCAGGAGGTCGTCGTTGACGTCCGCGGCGAACAGCGCTACGGCTGCCGCGAAAACCAGGCAAGCTAGTCGATGCATAACATCTCCCTTGAGTTAGTGTACGACAAGCAACCGGTTTGGTTAGGGATGTAGCAGTGCCCGGTGTGGCGCAGACGATCGTTGTTTGTCGTCTGCGCACCGTGGTCGAACTCGGCAGGCCACGAAAAACGATGGCCTGCCCCACAGCTAATCTGCTGTACAGTTATTTCTTGGACACTGTACTAGCTGGGCAACCTACGACGCCTGGACGGCCGGCTCAAAATACCGTTGCGCCAGGTCCGGCTTGGCGATGACCGCCTTGCGCCAGCACGAACGGGCCTCGAACTCGTTGCCCAGCGACATCAGCGCGTGCCCCAGATTTAGGAGCGCTTCGCCGAACTGCGGATCGCCCCTGAGCGCTTCTCTGTAGAGCACCGCGGCGTCTTCCGCCTCGCCCCGCTTCTGGCAGATCAGCCCGGCGTTGTATAGCAGCTCCGGGCTGCGTTCGCCGCTGTCGAGCAACTGCCGGTAAATCTCGAACGCTTTATCGTACTCCTGGTGTTCGAGCGCCAGCGCGGCCAGGCCGCGTAGCGCTTCTCTGGAATCGGCGCCGGATGCGGTCAACTCCTGGAAGCAGGTCCGCGCCGCGTCCTTGTTGCCCGCGCGCCAGTGCGCAATCCCCAGATTCAGGCGGGCTTCCGGCCAGTTGGGACGCTTCGCCAGACACTCCTCGAACGCCTGGATGCTCCCCGCATGGTCGGCCCGTTGTAGGCGCAGATGACCGATGCGGAAAGCGGCGTCATCGGCGTCGGGCGAGTTCTGCGGCACTTGCGCATAAAGCTGCTCGGCGGCTTCCAGGTCGCCCGATTGCTCGTGTACCAGCCCCAGGTTCCAGTGCACGCCGGGCAGTTTCGGATCGATGGCGAGGGCGCGCTCGTAAGCCGTGCGCGCGGCCTTCAGATCGCCCTGTTCCTGCAGCGAGACGCCCAGATTCAGATGGGCTTGCGGCGAATCGGGCCGCACCCTGGTGGCGCGCGCATAGGCTTCCGCGGCTTCTCCCAGGTCGCCGGCTTTGTGGCACGCGACGCCCAGATTGAACCAGTTCTCGAAGACCTGCGGCGCCAGGTCGGCCAGTTTGCGGGAATAATCCGCGGCGGACCGATGGTCGCCGGCGGCGAAGGCCGCGCCTGCCAGTCCCTCCAGCGCGATCTGGGACCTCGGATGGGCCTCGGCCAGTTGCTGCGCGTACTTGCGTACCAACTCATAATCCTGATTTGCCAGCGAGAGCGAGACCAGGTTGCTGAGCGCGTCCTCGGAATGCGGATTGCGGCTCAGGATGCGACGGTACAGCTCGGCCGCTTCGCTGTTGCGATCCCGTTTTTGGAGCGCCACGGCTTTGCCGAAAAGGGCTTCGTTGTGATCCGGATGGCGCGCCAGGAACCGGTCGTAGGCATCCACCGCCTCGTTGTGCAGGCCCGATTGCACCAGGCACGCGCCCAGAGCCAGATGCGCTTCGCTGCGCACCGGGTCGTTCGAAATGGCCTTGCGGAACGAAGCCGCGGCCTCCTCCCATCGCTCCAGGCGCCCCAGGCATACGCCTGCGTTGAAGTGCGCGGTAGGGTGCAGGGGTTCCAGCAGCGCCGCCTGCGTATAGTTCTGCGCCGCCGGACCATAATCCTGCAGTTCGTATTGCAACTGGCCGAGAGCGAAGAACAACGCCGGGTGACGTTCGCCGCCGTCCAGGGTGCGAACCAGTTCCTTGGCGGCCTCGTCGAGTTTGCCGTCCAGGTGCAGCGATGCCGCCTTCGACAGCGCGCGGGTGATGGGCGCGTTCCGGTCGCTGCCGTTTTCCGCGCTCCGCGAGTCGGAGGCTGCCGCTCTATCCGTTGTCTCGGTGTTCCGGTAATCCATTGCTTTCCTCCCCTGATCTTTTGCGTCGGGGCTGCTCTTTCCAGACAGCCAGCCGCAAATCCTGCCCAAAATGTCGCCTTGGCTTTCGAGCTTCACCCAGTAAACACGGGCGCGCTCATCGGCCTCGCGGAAAAAGCCAACGCCGCCGGTCTTGAGCCTGTCTTCCGTCCAAAAGTCCGCCTCCTGCCCTTCAATATAGGCGCGGTAGTGGCTGCCCTTAACGTCCACGGTTACGCGGTATGGCGTGTTGGCGTGGATCATCATGCGCAGAGGCGTCTGCACGCGGTCTCCCTTGCGGCCTTCGATCACCGGATAGCGAACCATGGCCACTATCGGCCGCGGCCCCGGTTGAAGCACCGTGAATTTCATGGCGTAGTAATTGTTGGCATCGCGCGCGCGCACCACCCAATCGACACTCTTGCTCTCGATTTGCGCCATGAACTCAAAACGGTAATCCGAAAGCGGCACCGAAGGGCGGTAGAGCGCCAATTGTCCTGGATGGATGAAGCCGTCCGTGCTGTAGGACCAAGTCTTCGGCCACTTCGACTGCACGCCTTTCCATTGATCCAAGCCGGAGCGAAAATCGTCCGCGTAGGTGCGCGTGGCCCGTTGCGACATCCACTCGCCGATCGACGCCCCTCGCCACGGAAGAGGTCCGCCAAAGCCTTTGAATGCGACTGGCGGCCGCAACACTCCGGCGAGCAGCACGGCGGCTGCCGCCGTACCGATATAGTGCCACTTGGTCCGCCTCGAAAGCGCCGCGCCGCCGCGCTTGAAAGGAAGCAGGTTGGTTTTGGCCGCACGCTTTTCCGCGACGTCCGCGGCGTACGGTATGCCGCGGTCCGCGCGCACCAGGTCCTGGAAACGCTCTTTCACCGCATCCATGCGGAATTCGGGATTGCACACGCGGGCCACGCGCAGAGTCCATAGCACCGCGCACGAGCGCAAAGCGCGGCCCACATCCGGCCGCAACGGGCCAACTCCGGCGACGGTGCCCGCCAGCGACGGCAACCAGTCGATGCGGGGTAGAACGATGTTCGCTAGCGGGACCGGCGTATGGTCCGGCAACACAGCCCTGGCGGGGTCCCATGACGGTGCGGCCTTGGGCGGCGCAGCGGGCGGCGTCGCGCCAGCCTGGCGTATCTGGGCGGAAGCCGTGGCTCCCAGCAACGCGCCCGGCAACGCAGACATTTCGTGCCGCGGGGCTGGCGTCTCGAAGCCCGCAGGCGCGGCCGCCCCGGCGCTGCGAAGTTTTCGATTGCCGATGGCTTCCTGTAGCGGCGGATTCTCAGGCTGCACCAATCCCGCGAGGACCCCGATGGGCGCGGCGGAGCACTCCGTCCGCGGATTGTCGTTGCTCACGGGCGGACCCGGCGGGATATTGCTCGGTTCGGCCGGGGCCGCACAGCGCGTAGGCAAGGCTGCCGTCAGTCCGGCTGGCTGTGGATCGGCCGTCGGGACCATGGGCGCCAGACCCAGGAGCCGCCTGGTGGCGGATTCGATTTGCGCGACGCCTGGAAGCGCGGCCTGGACGTCCGGCAAGATCGGGCATAAGCCGTTGGCAATCGCGGCAGTGGCCGCCCTGGCGGCGACCGGCAAGCGAAACTCCGGCCGCACGGGTTGGAGGCGCCCGGTCGATTCGATCCCGGCAACTGAGGCTACCGCCGCGGACAGTTTGGGAAGCGCGATCGCTCCGCCGCGGGCCCCTGCCGCCTCGAATGCCACCGGCGCCACGGTGGTCTCGGAATCGCCGTGCATGCTTGGCGGTCCGGCTTCCAGAAGTCTGGGCTCACAGGCGATCGGCGCCGGCGCGGCGGGTCGTGCAATCGTGGCGCTGCCGGGCATGCTAACGACGTGGATGGCGGCGGCTACCGGGCCAGTGACCGAAAGTTCGGCGCGCGCCGGACTGGTGGCGCGCAGTTGCGGAGAGCGCGATTCCGCCTGGACTGCCGCGCTCGGCCGCGCCGCTTCCGGCAGGGAAACCGAAAGACGCCGCTGGCTCGACTCCGAGATGCGCACCGCGGCGGCCAGCAGCCGTGAAGTGCGATCGGCGGCCTCAAAATGGGTGGAAACAGCGCCGGCGGCGGACCTGCCGGGAGGCTCAACGGCAACCGGGAACGAGGCCGAGGGGGCCGGCGCCGGTGGATAAGCGGCGGCGGATCCCTGCCACACCAGCCGCGCGCGTACCGCTCCCAGGGTCTGCCCGAACACCCAAGCCGGCCGCTCCGCGGACATGCCGGAGCGCTGGATGTCCATGTCAAGCTGGCTGCGGTCTGGCGGGGAGGCCGTTAGACGGCGCAACGCGGCGCGTGGGGCCGGACCGGCGCCGGCCGGCGGCCGTTCGATAAAATCCGCGGTCCGCGACGGTCCGGGTTCCGGGGCTAGCGCCTCGTAAAGGCTCTGCCGATAGCGTTCGCGGAACTGTGTGCGATGCGCCTCACTGCAGAACTCAAGGTCGCGGAGCTGCCGGATCGGACCGATTCCTTTCCCGCAATAAAGACACTGCACCTGCTGCCTCTCCTCCGGCTACGGCCATTATATACTCACTATCCACCGGGGACAACGCTAACCTTATCAAGTTGTGCAAGTTATGGAACACTTACTAATCGATTGCGGATATCTTTGTTATCTTTAGCTAATTATTACTAACAGCGGATAGTATTGTGTTGTAACTATGTGCAGCGGTATCCGCTGCGCGGCCCTTTCCCCGTCTTCGATGAGAGCCGCGCCTATTTGAGGTATAGCATCGCCTTGGAGGGCGGCCAATCGTGGCCGCATAGGCGGCCGGAGCCGGCTGAAAGCCGCCCCCAGAGGGGACCCCGGGGCAGAATTGCCCGCCCTCCAATTGCAAACTGACCCACTACCCGAGGTACGCTGGAGCCGATGAGCCTGGAACAAGCGCGCGAGTGGTTGGGGAGCGCCACGGCGGTGGCGGTATTGACCGGGGCCGGAATCTCCGCGGAGAGCGGCGTCCCGGTTTTTCGGGGAGCGGGCGGACTGTGGAAGGACTACCGTCCGGAAGATCTGGCCACGCCGGAGGCTTTTGCGCGCGACCCGCGCCTGGTTTGGGAATGGTACAACTGGCGGCGGGAAGCGATTCGGCAGGCCAAGCCAAACGCCGGGCACGCCGCCCTGGTGCGCCTCGAAATTCAGAAGCCGCGTTTTACCCTGATCACCCAGAATGTCGACGGCTTGCACGACATGGCCGGCAGCGGCCGGATCCTGAAACTGCACGGTGACATCTGGCGCATGCGCTGCACCTCCTGCGGCAGCAACTGGCCGGACCGCCGCGTTCCCTTGCCCAAGCTGCCGCCGCACTGCGGATGCGGCGGCCTGGCGCGCCCCGGCGTGGTCTGGTTTGGCGAGCCTCTGCCCGAGGGCATGATGCGGGAGGCCGAACATGCCACCCTGGAAGCGCAGGTTCTGTTAGTGGTGGGAACCTCGGCGCAGGTCTATCCCGCGGCCGGCCTGATTCCCCTGGCGAAACAAGCCGGAGCGCGGGTGATCCAGGTGAACCTGGAACCCACTCCTTATTCCGGCATTGTGGACTGCGCGCTCGAAGGTCCCGCCGGCGAGATTTTGCCGCGGTTGATTTGAAGGCCCTTATTGCGACAGCCGGATGCTGATCTGCATCGCGATAGAGTCGAATGCCACGGCCAATTGCGAAGCATCCGGGGCTACCGCGAAATACCCGTGCGGCTGGTTGATCTGCGACTGGTAAAAAGTCAGCCCAACCCCGGTATCCCCGGCCAGCGCCGGGTCGTTGGCTATCTTTTGCAATAACAGGGTATCGGGCTGATCGGAGACCGGCCCGTCGCCCAACAGCGCGACATCGTAGATGTAGGGATGCAGCGTGGCGTCGGTTCGCACCTGGGTGGCCTCATTGTCCAGGGCATTGGTGGAGGCAATGACGATCTGCTGAGGAATGCTGACCGCTCCGATCCGGTTGAACGCCGTGGTGTAGGGCCAGGTTGCACTATTCAGTTGGCTGTAAGGTCCCGCCAGCGAGTTACCGTAAAAGTCCTTAGTGGGCAAGTTCGGAATATCTTGAGAGACGTTCGTAAGATTGGGGCCGTTGAACTTGCACCCGCTGCTGCCGGTAAGAGAGTGGCCGTCATTCGGGAAGTTGATGGCGGTGGTGGTGGCATTCATCACACCGGCAGTGGAGCCGTTGGGCACGGCGCCTCCGGCCCACTGTGCGATAACGCCGGGGGTTCCCGCGGGCATAGTGCAGCCATCGGTGATCCCCAGCCCAGGCAGGGAGTAATCGGCCGTGACGCCGTTGGGCCGCCCGTCGGTCATGAACATAATCACGTTCATGCGGTTGGGATTGTTGACGTTCTTGAGCTCCTGGTACGCCGTGGCGATAGCCGCGGCCGACGAGGTGTTGTCCCCGCAGGTAAGCTGCCCGATGAGGGACTGAATGGTATTGCCATTGGCATCCGGGGTCGTGAAACTCGTGGTGGACGGGTAAAAGAAAACGGAGGAGCCGAATGCTACCAGGCCGAGTTGATCGCGTCCGGGAGCGAAATAGTTCACAAATGTGGCGGCATCTGCTTTCATCAGATCGCAGGCGGTTTGTCCGGTACCGGCGACCACGCCGGTCATCGAGGAAGAGCGGTCGAGCACCATCATCAACATGACGTCGCGCCGTCCCGCCTTGCTGATCACATTGATGGTGGACGACTGCTGTTTCAGCACGCGCAGGAAGTACAAGGGCGCTTGTGCCGTGGCGGTCACGGTGACGGTCCGGTAATTGGGGAAGGAAGTGGAGTCCACCACGACGCTGGCGCTGGCGCCAGAGGAGCGCCAATATCCCGCGGGAAAGTTCCCGCTGAAGAAGCTCTGGGCGGTGCTCACGGCGCTGTTCGTCTGTGCGGCGGTAGTGGAGCCCTGGCTCAGGGCGCGCGCGCCGGCCAATGCCGCGGAGTCCGCGGCAGCCGACAGTTTGGACTTGACCACGTACAGCGTGGCCACGTCGAATCCGAGGCCGATCAACGGCAGTGTAACGGCCATCGTCAGCGTGGTTAAGACGATTGCGACGCCGCGCGAACGCTTCTTGCGGTTCTTGAAAGTTTGCATGAAAGCCTCTCCTTCCGTCCTAAAATACGGCGCGATTAAATGCGCCCAGATTGGCGATGAATCCCACCACGCCCAGATCTTTGAATGCGAAATCGCCTTCCGCCATGTAGGCCAGGCCGCCTGTCCCGATGGTGATCACCGACGAGACGTTGTCCGCCTGGGCCCCGGGATCGGTCGAATAGTTTGCCACACTTCCGTTGGCGCCGATGGAGGCGGGGCTCCCGAATGGACTGGTGTAGAGCGTATTATTGCCAATTACGATGCGATCCACCAGCACGATGTGGCCGCCGTTGATGCAGTTGCAGGAAGCCGGCAGGCTCTCGAATGCGGATAGCACCAACACGCCGTTGCCGGTAGCGCTCCCGGTGACGTTGCCGCTGTTGGCCTGCAGGCTCAAGCCATTCGCCAGGTCGTTGGCGACCAGATTCTGATTGGCCTGCTGCGAAAAGTCCACGCCCTTCGCCATCATATGACCGGCGTCGCGGGTCAGTTGGTTCACCTGATAGCTGCGGACGACGGCCATACCCACGGTGATCATGCCGAGTATGAGGGGCACGAAGAAAAAAGCCGCGACCAGCACGAACTCCATGTATACGTTGCCTTTTTCGTTGTGTTTGCGCGACATGGTCTGAACTCCTCTCATTGCGGACATATCGAGTATCCTTACGGGCACACTGGCGGTGCGGGATTGGTTATCGGGGGGCAGCCCGCCAGGGGGCACGATTCCATCACGTCGGATGAACTGGCGTTGATCGAGACGGGGCTGGCGCTTTTGAGAATACCGATCGGCTTATAGTTGTAGCCGCCCACGGAGACCTGCACCACGTCGCCTCCCGTGCCGGTGCTGGCCGCCCCCGTGACCGCGTTGAAGTAATTGACCGAGATCTTGCAGGCTCCGTTCGCGCCGTTCAGCAGCCCCAACGAGCTTTGCTGCACCACCTGCACGATCGAGTCGGTCAGGTACGACTGGCCCGTTGCCAGCCGGGTGGTAACCGCGAATCGCACCCCTGCCTCCGCGGCCTGCTGCAGGGTCGCCTTGGTGAAGAGCGCGAGTGACAAATCGACAACCAGAAACAGGAGCCCGAGCAGCGGCAATAGAATGGCGGCGGATTCCACCAGAGCATTGCCTCGCTGTGAATCGTTTCTCTTCCGGCTGACGGCTGTTTTCATTTGCATCCATCCTTCCCGTCTGACTGAGTGTACCCGAACTTTTTGACGGATGTAAATGATTTTATGGGCGTATCGAGTAACATAGGCACTATTCGTACCGGTGCGTTGGACATACGGCGCTAACTATGGTTATCGAGGTCGTGTTAACCAAATGGGACTTCACCTTGGTAGTCAGACGGAAGACAGGAGTCAGGAGTGGGGCAGGCCCTCGGCCTGCGGCGGCCTCTCAGGCCGCCCTTCTTTTTCCAATACGTCACAGTGGGTTTCGACCGCCGCCGCGTCCGCCGCAGACGCTCCTCGCAAGGGCCGGCGTGGACGTTTCCGCAAGATGGGCCCCCCATCGATGCTGCGAAGTGCGGGGCTGAAGCCCCGCGCGGGATAAATCCCGCCCTCCAGGACACTGCGTTTCTGCTCCTGGTGACGCGCGCCGTCAGCGGGTGCAACAGATCTGCGTGGATAGAATGCGGTCGCGGGCGAAGAAGTTTTCGTGCGAGAGCTGCTTATAAATAGAACCCGCCACGCCCGCGGCGATGGGGCCGTTGATGCGGAAGCCGCCCGTGAGCAGCACCACCACCACCAGTTGATGACGCTCCACATCGTTGAAAGAGCCGAACCAGCCCAGGTGATTGAGCGCACGGGAATCGTGGCAAGTTCCGGTCTTGCCGAGGATGGGCTCCGTCTGATCGACCCCGGCGCGGTGGGCGGTGCCAAAGTCCACGGCGCCGCGCATCCCTACTTTGACGTCGGCGATCCAGGGCGCGATATCCAGGTGGCGTTTCACGCGCGGCTCGAAATGGTCGATCTCCTCCTGGCTTTTCGGATATTGGAGGTGGTAAAGCGTTCCCCCGTTGGCGATGGCCGAAACCAGGGCAGCCAGTTCCAGGGGCGTCAACTGGATGCCTTCGCCGTACGCCGTCATCATGCCCACACTGCCGTGGGGCGGCGGGGCGTCCGGCAGCAGACCGGGGCGTTCGCCGGGGATCTGCCATCCGGCCTTTTCGCCGAGGCCGAAGAGTGTGGCGTAGTGCACTACGCGCTCGTAGCCCAGGCGGTCGCCGAGAATCTTGAAATAGGGATTATTGGAATGCGCCAGCGCGGTGCTCAAGTCGAGGCTGGTGCGGCGGGTAAGATGGACCGGCGTATCGCGTTCGATCAAGCGTTCATTGAGGGCGGCGAAAGCGGTGACCAGCTTGATGGTAGAGCAGGGCGTAAAGCCGCTGTCGAGGGCGGTCTTCTGATTGACCATGGTCAGGACGCGCCCGGTCTGCGGATCGACGACCACCACCGTGCCGTTGTAGGGTCCCAGCGCGTCGACCGCCGCGCGCCGCACTTCCAGATCGTCGCCATCCACGTTATCGCCCGCCGTGGGATCGAAATGAGTGACGGCGGTTTTCGCCCGCAGGGACCGGGCTCCAGGGGCCGGGGCTTGGAGTTTCGCCTTGGCAATGGGATGCGCCTTGCGCTTCTTGGCGCTGCGCACCGCAAACGTGCACGTGGGCAGCAGGCAGACGATCGTCGCGAGTGTAAGGCTGCGCAGCATATCGATCAGTCTAAATCATATAGCCGCTATTATCAAACATCGGTAGCGCAAGCTTCAGGCGTTATGGACAGTCCGGACCGGCCGGGAGCTAGCCGGCGCGCCGGCATCCTGCGCATCCACCACCGCCACGGCGGCGATATTCACGATATCGTTCACCTCGGCGCCGCGCTGCAGCACGTGCACCGGGCGCGATAACCCCATCAGGATGGGACCGATCGGTTCGGCCCCGGCAATGCGCCCCAGCAGCTTGTAGGCGATGTTGCCGGCTTCCAGGTTGGGGAAGATCAGCACGTTGGCGCCGCCCTTCAAGGTGCTGAAGGGGAAGGTTGCTTCCAGAATCTCCGGCACCACGGCGGTGTCCGCCTGCATCTCCCCGTCCACCATCAAACCCGGTTCGCGCAGACGCACCAACTCCACGGCCTTCCGGACCTTTTCGGCCAGAGGATGACGCGAGCTGCCGAAATTGGAGAAGGAGAGCATGGCCACGCGAGGCTCCACGTCGAAGCGCCGCGCCATCTCCGCGGTATTCACCGCGATCTCGGCCAGATCCTCGGCGGTCGGTTCGATGTTGACCGTGGCGTCCGCCAGGAAGTAGATGTCGCGCTTGGGCGTGATCATCACGTAGACGCCGGAAACCCGGCGCATGCCGTGCCGCACCTCGATAATTTGCAGCGCGGGCCGGATCATGTCCGGATAATGCTGGGTGAGGCCGCCGACCAGGGCGTCGGCGTCGCCCAGGCGCACCATCATGGAGCCGAAAACATTGCGGTCGAGGATCAGTTGGTCGGCTTCCCGGCGCGTGATTCCCTTGCGTTGGCGGAGGCTGTACATTTCCTCGGCGTAGGCCGGCAGCCGCTCGGACTTGGCCGGATCGACGATCTGCAGGCCGTCCAGGTGCAAATGCAGGTCGGCCATCGCGGCGCGAATCTTGGCTTCGTCTCCCAGCAGCACGGGGTGGGCGATCTTTTCATCCAGGAGGATCTGGCAGGCGCGCAGGATCTTGGGCTCTTCGCCTTCCGGGAAGACCACGCGCTTGGGCTGGCGCCGGGCTTTGTGGATCATCACCCGCATCACTTCGTGGGCCCTGCCCAGGCGGCGCTCCAGTTGTTCGCGATATTCGTTGATGTCGATGGGCGCTTGCGCCACGCCGGTCTCCATGGCGGCTTGGGCCACCGCCGCCGCCTCCCAAATCAGCACGCGCGAGTCGAACGGTTTGGGGATGATGTACTGGCGGCCGAATTCCAGGCGCTCGACGCTGTAGGCGCGGCGCACGTTGTCCGGCACGTCTTCGCGCGCCAGCGCGGCCAGGGCGCGCGTGGCGGCCAGCTTCATCTCGTCGTTGACCATGGTGGCGCGCACGTCCAGCGCGCCGCGGAAGATGAACGGGAATCCCAGGACGTTGTTGACCTGGTTGGGAAAGTCCGAACGTCCGGTGGCCACAATGGCGTCCGGACGGGCGGCCACGGCCACGTCGTAAGGGATTTCCGGGTCCGGATTCGCCAGCGCGAAGATCACCGGATCGTGCGCCATGGTCTTCAGCATTTCGGGCGTGACACAATTGCCGCTCGACAAGCCGAAGAACACGTCCGCGCCCACAAAAGCGTCGGCCAGCGTGCGCTTATCGGTCTCGGCCGCGAAGAGTTCCTTGTAGGCATTCATGCCGGCCTTGCGGCCTTTATAAATGATCCCCTTGGTATCGCACATGAGGATGTTCTCGCGGCGTACGCCCAGGTTCACATAGTGCCGCGCGCAGGAAATGCCGCTGGCGCCCGCGCCGTTGAAAACCACGCGCACCTGGTCGATGCGTTTGCCGACCAGGTCCAGGGCGTTCAGCAGCGCTGCGCCCGAGATGATGGCGGTGCCATGCTGATCGTCGTGGAATACGGGGATCTTCATGGTGCGCCGGCATTCTTCTTCGATGTAGAAGCACTCCGGCGCCTTGATATCTTCCAGATTGATGCCGCCGAAGGTGGGCTCCAGCAATTGGCAGGTGCGGATGATCTCGTCGGCGTTCTCGGTGGCTAGTTCGATATCGAAAACATCGATATCGGCGAAGCGTTTGAACAGCACGGCCTTGCCCTCCATGACGGGCTTGCCGGCGGCTGCGCCGATGTTGCCCAGTCCGAGGACCGCGGTGCCGTTGCTGACTACCGCCACCAGGTTGCCCTTGGCGGTGTACTTGTAAACCAGGCTGGGGTCGCGGGCGATTTCCAGGCAGGGCACCGCAACACCGGGGGTGTAAGCCAGGCTCAGGTCGCGTTGCGTGAGGCAGGGCTTGGTGGGAACGACCGCCAGTTTCCCGGCGGGCGAAGAGGAGTGATAATCGAGCGCTTCTTGGGGATCGATCTTCATGCCAGGCTCCTTACGTTACAGGCATATTATAGTGTTTTATCCTGAAGTGTGAAATGGGGGTGGGAAACCGCCTTGCGAAATCAGCACGACTGTTACCGAGCCGCGACCGTAAGGGAGCGGTTTCGCCAAAACAATTAAGCCCCCGGAAGACGATACCCAAACACATGCGACAAAAAAATCGGCCTACTCGTGAGGTCCGCGCGATCGCGATCACGCGGCGCGCCATGCTGCAATCCTCGGCTGCTGCCGCTGCTGCCCGCGTCCTGCGCGGCCAGCCAGCAACAGTCGAGCGTAGCCCGCAGGTAACCGTCACACCCTCCGGAGAGATCGCGGAACGGCTGGGGATGACCGCCCGCCGTTTTGTCCACGGGAAAACGCCCGCCTTCACGCCCGAATTCGTGCTGGCGGACGTGGCCCTGAAACCACCGCGCCGGTTCAGCGATTACAGCGGGGATGCGTCCGGGCGCTATATCGGCGCCTTGGCTGTCTGGCCGGTGCCGGAGAAGAACAAGGAACTGGCATCGCTGGTGCATTCGCTTCTCCAATATCAGCGAAGCGACGGACGCTACGGCGACCCATCCCTGATATTTACCGCTGACGCCATCGGGCCCGAGCACATGGCGCTGCTGTGGGGCAATGGGCGGCTGCTGGTCGGCCTGCTGGAGTACTACCGCGCGCATCCCGAGCCGGGAATACTGGAGTCCGCGCGCCGGCTCGGCGACTTTTTGACCAACGTGCACCGGCAAACCGCTCTACCCGAAGTGCAAAAGCGATTGGCTGGCCAGGGGGCCTCGGGATTTATCTGCTTCACCCAGTTGATTGAAGGCCTGGTGCTGTTGGCGGCCGCTACCAAGAACCCCAAGTACCTGGAAAACGCGGCTTCGATCGCGCCGCTGCTGGAGCCGCGCGGGGTCCAGCATGCGCACGGCTACCTGACCACCCTGCGCGGCGAGACCATGCTCTATGCGGCCACCGGGCGGGCGGAACAGCTTCGCGATGTCGAAGAAAAATACCGGGATCTGATCGGCTCTCCGGATTACACCGTCTACGGCAGCGTGCTCGAGTATTTCGGTTGGAAAACGCCGGGAGACAAAAGTAAGCTGGTTGCGGCGTCCGGCGCGGATCCGCGGGACGAAGGCTGCGGCCACGCCGACTTCCTGCGCTTGAGCCTGCAACTATGGCGTGCCACTGGAAACTTGGACTATTTGGAGCGTGCCGAGCGCTGTCTGCTGAACGGCTTGTTACCCAACCAATTCCCGAGTGGCGACTTCGGCAGCCGGGTCACCTTCGAACGCGGCTTCAAGGCCGCCGCGAATGTGGACCGCGCCTGGTGGTGCTGCACCATGCACGGCTACCGGGCGTTTCCGGATGTCTTGAACTCGATCGTTACGGCTAGCGGCAGAACGCTGCGGGTTAACCTTTTCCAGGATTGCGATTGGTCCGATGGCGAAATCAGTCTGTCGCTGGCGCAAGGAGCGATTGTCCAGCGGCCGCAGCCAGCGGCGTCTTTCACCGTATCCGTCCGGAAGGCGGACGGCAAGCCGCGCATCCTGGCTCTGCGCCAGCCCTCGTGGTCGAGGCCCATGGTGCTGGCCTTGAACGGCAAGCCGATCCAGGCGAAGGCAGCGGGCGGGTACGCGCAGGTGGAGCGAGTCTGGCAGGCCGGGGACAAAATCGAAGTGCAGTTCCCCGCCCTTCTGCGCCTGGTTCTGCGAGACGGGCGCGTTGTTCCGCCTAACGCATTGGGAGATCAAGCCGTGGACGCGGCACTGCATTGGGGTCCGTGGCTGATGGGCGTCGACGAACATCACGATGCCCTTTTCTTCGGCGAACCCTGGGAGGATAATCTCATCTTCCTTCCGCAGTCGCCGGCGGTCGGCTCGCTGCGGCGCCTGCCGCAACTGGACGTCAGTTATACGCACGGCGGATTCACTGGAGTCGAGCACGTCACGCTGCGCCCCATTTCCGAGATGGCGCGCCACGAGCAGGCCATCTTCGCAGTCTGGCTGCGCTACCGGGCGAAGGCGGTGGGCTGAGTTCCTTTCGCACCGATCGCCCATAAACGATGCTGGGTGCGCACCAGTAGCATGCCGCCGGAAATCGCCGGACTGGCCATCAAAGGCTCGCCCATTTCGTTCTTCTGCAACAGCTCGAAATGCGGACCGGCTTTGACCACGAAGACGTCGCCATCTTCGCTCGGCAGGTAGATCTTGCCGTCGGATGCGACAGGCGAACCGCTGAATCCCGACCCCTGGTGCGGAATGCGTTCGCGGTAGATCTCGGCCCCGGTCGCCAGGCTGTAGCAATCGAAGACCCCGGCGTTGCCCAGCACGTAGAGATAGCCGCCGTAAATCAGCGGGGTCGGCATATATGGCCCGCGCTGCTGCTTCTGCCACGCCACCCAGCGCGTATCGCCGGTGATATCGCCGGAGGCTCCGGCGCGAATGGCGAAGATCGGTGCTTCCGGCCTGCGCCCGCTCGCCACTACCAGCAGGCCATCCCCGAAGACCGGCGTGGGCGCGGTGATCTTGGAACTTCCGCCCAGACGCCACAGTTCTTTGCCCGTAGCTGGATCGTACCCACGGACGAAATTCGAACCGTTAGTAACCAGTTCGGTCCGCGCGGTCCCCCGATAGACCGCCGGCGTGCCCCAGGAGGGCAGTTCGTCACGCTCCGTTTTCCAAACCGTCCGCCCCGTCTGGCTGTCGAAAGCTTCCAGAAACGAGCCTTTCTGCTGGTCGCACTGAACGATGACCTTATCCTCATAAAGGATCGGCGAACTGGCCGTGCCCCACTCGTACTCGGGAAGGTCGTAGGCGCCCACGTTGAGCTTTCCCAGATCGCGCTTCCACAGCAGTGTTCCGGCCAGATCGTACGCATAAAGGCCCTGCGAACCGAAGAAGGCGATCACCACTTTGCCATCGGTCGCCGGCGTGGAGTTGGCATAGGTGGCCTTCATGTGGCGCTTTTCTTTGGGCACGCCCTCGTAGGCCGTGCGCTCCCACAGGATCTTGCCGCTCTGGCGGTCGAGGCAGATCACCTTCCACTGCTGCGGGCTGACGTCGTCGGAAGCATCGCCCTCGCCGTACAGGCCGCGCTTGAAGGAAGCGTCCGGCCGGCTGCTGACGGCGGTGGTGACAAAGATCCGGTCTCCCCAGACGATGGGACTGGAATGCGCCAGCCCCGGCAGCGCCGTGGCCCACTGGATTCCGGTTCCGCGAGCGGTGTCCCATTTCACGGGAAGATTCTGGTGGTCGGCCACGCCGGAAGCCGCGGGTCCGCGAAAGGAAGGCCAGTTCTGCGCGGAGGCGGCGGAGATCAGCGCCAGGAGCAATGCCGGGAAACGAACGGTCATGGCACGATGATCGCACGGTTTTCGCAAGGCCAGATGAGCCGCGACCGTCAGAGAGCGGTGCGGCCGCTGTCACTTCGGCGTCCAGGCGCGGAATCGCCCGCTCACATGCAGCATCGAGAGCAGATAAAGCGTCCCATCGTAGTAGCGCTCTTTTCCCGAAGGGATGGGCAAATCCCACAACGCCTTAACGAACTCTTTAGCGCGCGGATTCGTCGCGGCCAAGCTGGCCACGGCGTTGGTGGCAATCAGGCCCGGAGCGCGCGCCGTGCTCAGTTGCTCGCCCGCCAGCGTGTAGAGGCTGCCGTAGGTCTCCATGCCCTTCGACGCGAAAAAGGCCTGCAGGCGGTCGCTCAGTTCCCGCTCACGCGCGTCCTTCGCCCACCACGACCAGTCCACCGACCAGTTCATGGCCACGCGCCACGCATCGTAGCGGAAATTGGCTGCGCCCGCATTCCGTCTGAAGCTGTAAGGCGTGCCGTCGAAATTGGCATAGTCCGGCGCCAGGCCGGTGGCCGGATTGGTTGCTTTCTGGAAGAAATCGCGGCTGGCCGTGGCCGCCTCGGCCCAGAACGTACGGTCGGCCGCGGGACCCCATCGCGCCCAAAGTTCGTAAAAAGCGGGCAGGTGGTAAGACGGGTCGGTGAAGCCGTTGCGCTCCAGCCCCGGCACGAACCGCACCATCCTGGCGGTTTCATCGAACATGTTGCCGCATGCGTATGGCCCCCGCCTGGTGCGTCCGCGCAGAACCTCGCGATGCAGCATGTCGGTCAGCAGCCGGTCGGCCTCCGCCCGGTAGTTGTAGATCCCTGCGCCGTTGCCCCAGCGCCCGGAAGCGAAGTACAGCGCCATCGTGTAATACTCTTCGCCGTCCGGGGCCGGCGTCTCGTCGTTCGGCGTGCCGTCCGTCTTCATCGACCACGAGAAGAAACCGCGCGCCGGATGGTCCGCTTCGGCGTGATACATATACGTCTTCGACCAGTTCCAAAGCGCGTCGAACTCAGTCTTCTTGTCAAGCTGGATTGCGATCGTCATGCCGTACGACATGCCTTCGCTACGCACGTCGTGGTGCAAGACGTCGGTCACATAGGCGAGTGCGCCATTCGCGTTGCTCCCGGCGGCATAGTAAATCGCCTCGCTTTGCGGATCGCCGTGAAACAGTTGTTGGAAGGCGGCGTCGACCTTCTTCGCCACCTTCTTCTTCGAAACGCCGGCCTCTGCGAACAAGTTCCGATAATGGCCCGTGACGACGGCACCCGCGTGCTGTCCCTGCGCAAGGAAAGGGATACACCCGAGTAGAAAAAGCCTCAGCATCGGCCAAACTCCTCAACCGCCTCGTATAAAGCCACCACGTTTTCCGTGGGGGTGTTGGATTGCAGGTTGTGGCAGGGCGCCACCACATAGCCTTTCGACTGGCGGAAGATGCGGATGTTCTCGCCCACCTCGCGGCGCACGTCTTCCCGGCTGCCGAACGGGAGCGTGTGCTGGTTGTCGACGCCGCCGTGGAACACGACGCCCGCGCCAAAGTCGCGAGCCAGAGCTTCCCGCTGCATGCCCTTCGAGCGCCACTGGATAGGGTTCAGGACATCGATGCCGATCCGCAGCAGGTCGGGCAGCACAGGTCGAATCGCGCCATCGTCGTGATGAAAGACCAGCTTTCCGGCCGCGTGCGCCACGTCGGCCATTTTGGCCAGCCGCGGCATTATGAAGCGCCGGATCGCGCGGGGGCTCATCAGCAGCGATTCCTGCGTGCCCAGGTCCTCGGCGACGTAGACGAAGTCAAACAGGTCGCCAGCCGCCTCGATGCTGTTGCGCACGATAGCCTCGAACAAGGCATGGATGCGGCCCATCAGCGCGTCGGCGAAATCCGGATTGGCCACAACATCCTCGAGCGCACGCTCCATGCCGCGCAGGCGGCAATAGAGATAGAAGGGTTCGTAGGCCACGCCCAGCACGGGATACTCGGGATGATACTGGGCGCACTCGACGCGCAGGCCCGCATAGTCGAAATCGCGCGCATCCGGCCAGGGGCAGGAATCGATATCGGAGATGGTTTCGGCGTTGGCGAGCGGCGCTTTGGCGATCTCCTCATAGACGCCCAGGCCCTCGCCATATTCGATCGGGCGGGTTTCGATACCGAACAGGCTGAATAGCGACGGCAGGTGCCACGTGTCTTCTTTCGCTCGCGGGTGGCGGGCTCCCAGAAACACGCATTTGTCGATACCAAGCCGTTGCCACAGTGCGCGGTCGGAAGCGCAGCCGAGGTCGCGCTTGAGCCGATCGGTGATTTCCGCGGTGCCCCAGTAATCGCAGGGGACGCGATCGGGACGCTCGCCCCGAAACATTGCCATCCAGCGTTCGCGAGGTGTCATGGGTGGCCGGTGGTTTGCCAGCTTATTGTAGTACAACCGGGTCGCAAAAAAACCGTTGTGCCGCGCCAGTTGCAACGCGAGTGTTGCAACGCGACTGTTGCCGAGCCGCGACCGTAAGGGAGCGGTTTTCCGCCGCCCGTATCTACAATTGCTCTTTTCGCCCGCGCTGCTACCGCAACGCCGCCAATATGTCACCATGACCGTCGGCGGAGTGAGCATACCGGTCCTGTATCACGGCGCGGCGCCGGGCTTCGCTGGCCGGACAAGGTAACGCGAACATCGTGACGACATCCGCCGCGACTGCCGACGCGCCTTCGCGGGCGTAGGCCAGGGCGCATTCGCGTCAAGCAGGTTCTCAAGCAGCATGACTCACACAGTCCCCGATCCGCCGTTCTATCTCGACCAAAGCGTCCGCGATGGCCGTCTCACCTATCATGGCCGAGCGCACATTGCGCCAGAGGATATCCTCTATATGCGGATAATAGGATAGCTTTGGCGGGATGATGAGGTCGTGCTCGATGGCGCCCGCCAGCAGCGCCATGCGGTCAGCCTCATCGCCCTGCGCCGCTTCCTGCTGCTCCGCCATCACCTGCCGCCGCACCGGCACCGACCCGTGCCGCGCCTCTAGCGTCTGCTGTTCCGGCGCGGTGAGGAAGCGCAGCAACCCGCGCGCGGACTCCTTCTCCACACCAGACCGCGTGAGCGCGAAGGTGTGGCTGCCGGCGTAGCAGCAGACTCGTCCGGTGGGTCCGGCGGGCATGCGGGCCAGGCGGAAGCGGTCGCGCACGGCCGCGGTCGCGTCCCGGTACGAGCCGTAGTAGCCCGGCCAATCGCATACCATCGCCGCGTTCCCCGCGCGAAAGAACTGGTGCACTTCGTCGTAGTGCCACCCGGCGACCGCCTCCGGCACTGCGCCGCTCGCATAGAGTTCGCGCAACACTCCCAGCGCCCAGCGCCCGCCTTCGTTGTCGACCTCCGCCACCAGCGACGGTGGAAAGATCCGCGCCCCGGCGGACTCCGCCAGTTCGAAGAAAGTCCCGAACAGGCCCGATTCCATGCCGGTGAACACCAACCCGTAAAGTTGCGGCGCCCGCGTGGTCCGCCGTGCCAGTTCGACCAGTTCGTCCCAACTCGCGGGCGGCGTTTCGATCAGGTCCGTGCGGTAATGCAGCAGGCGCAGATCGATGTTGCGCGGGATGCCGTAGAGCGCGCCGCCAATTTCGGCCATGCGCAGCAACGACGGAAAGAAGTCGCCCGTGTCGAAGCCTTCCAGGGGCGCGAGGAACCGCTGCTGTGAGGGCGCATACTTCGTGTGGGTGCTGACCAGGTCGTAGGGCACAGGATCCAGCGCGGCCAGGTGCGCGTTCAACTCCGGATGGGTACCGGTGAACTCGACCTCGACTGCCACGCCGGTAGCCTGCTCGAATTGCGGGATGCGCGCGTACAGACGGTCGTACATGCCGCCGGAGATTAGCGCGATTCTTAGATCGGACCCCATTTCAGGATTCCCGGCCCAGTGTATCAGACCGCCCGATCGGAAACGAAAACACGCGTCGGACGCCCGCCGTCCCGCGAAAAGCGTACGGTCGGGCCAATCCGGAAACGGCGGCGCTGGTCGATCGCGATGCGGCCGCCATTAAGCTGCCCGATCCACCGCGGGGAGTTGCAAAAGAACAGCTCATTGTTGGAACTGGAGATGTGAACGGCTGTATTTGTTTGCCGCGTCGCAAAGAGGATGACAACACAGGGACTCGATTGCAGCGGCAGGTCGAGCGATTATCGGGGCTTGACAGGAATGATTGGATCCGGGGTCCGAGGGATTTGGTGAGTTAAG
>Ga0224534_1000598_pt1 | contig 22672 bp, 19 predicted proteins | sample 714E12024metaG_FD_172012 | JGI IMG/M metagenome (GOLD analysis project Ga0224534, IMG submission 172012) | Peat soil microbial communities from Stordalen Mire, Sweden - 717 E1 20-24 | ecosystem: Environmental > Terrestrial > Soil > Wetlands > Peat | place: Sweden: Norrbotten County, Stordalen... | reverse complement strand
GGGCTTGGGGTTTTCCACGCATGGTTATCTGATCCATTTCATCCCATCACGTTCAAAATCCTGTGAGACTTTTTCAACAAACTGCTAGTCCGTATCATCCTGGCCCGGTCGCGGGACAGGCCGTCGGCACGGGCGTCGGTGTGGTAGCGGGCAACGTCGCGGGTTTCGGCGTCGGCGTAGTGGAAGGCACGGCGCATGGCGTCGCCGCGCCGTTCGATCCCAGCTACCACATGGTGCGCCAGTGGCGCACGGAAACCACGGCGGATGGCCGGACGATTCAGGTGCCGTATGACATTTTGGTGGATAAATATGGCCGTCCGGTGAACATGCCCGCGCCGACGGGGAATCCCGCCCCGCCTCCGGTCACACCACCGCCGCCACCAGCAACAAACGCCGCGACCAAATAATTTAATTCCCGAACGCTGAAAATTTTATGCGAACGTTCACTCATCTTTTACTGGCCGCCGGTTTCCTGACCGCCGGACAATTATTTGCCGTGGACCCGGCCGGTTCCACCTCCGCTCCGCCGCTCCGCAAGGTCGCCATCATCGTCGAAAACCGCGCCGGCGCGCAGCTCAACGACAAGGTTTCCGTGCTCGAAGATTTATTGAGCAGCCGCATCGCGGGCAACGGTTATTCCGTCCTTTCGCGCGACGTGGTCACCCGCGCGTTGAAGGATTACTCGACGGGCACGCCGCCCAACGACCAGGCCACCGCGCTGGACCGTTCGCTGGAAAGCAGCACCACCGCGCTCCGGCTGGCGCAAAATATCGGCGCGGACTTCATTTTGATTCCGTCCATCACGACTTACGGCTCGGAGAAAAAAACCTACAACGGCACCGGCATCAGCACCGTCAACATCACGCACACCCTGCGCGTGAGCTACAAAATCGTCGAGGGCGGTATGGGCGGCGCGATTCGCGGCGACACGGTCACGGCCAGCAAAACCATCCGGCAAAGCCCGGATTTGCAGGTGGAGAGCAGCGACGTGATTAATGAACTGCTGGATGACGCGGCCGGTCAGTTGGCCGGCGCCATAATGCAAAACGCGGCTTCACTGCCGGCCGAAGTCGCCAAGGACAACGCGGTCAATTTCTCGGTCGCCTGCACCATGACCGATATCAAGCAACAGCCGATTACCGTGCCCAATGTGCAATTGACATCGGACAACCGCGTCGTGAAAACCAACAGCACGCCACTCGAAGTCCAACCGCTGGACGTGACGTTGGAACTGGACGGCGTGGCGATTGGCTCGGCGCCGGGTTCGTTCCAGGCGCGGCCCGGACTGCACAAGCTGCGGCTGTCGCGTGAAGGTTTCGATGCTTGGGAACGGACGATCAATGTTTACGACGGACAAAGTCTGCGCGTGGCGCTACAAATGAGCGACAAGGGGTTCGCGCGCTGGGAGGAAAACATGGCGTTCCTGCAAGGGCTGGAAAACGGACGCAAGCTCACGGACGCCCAGGTCAAGGTGCTTGAGGGCTACGCCAAGTTCCTCAGCGAAAGCCATTATCGGGTGGACACGAAGGAAAATATCCGTATTTACAAGAGCCTTTACTAAAATCTTAACAAAAAAACTGAATCTATGAACCTTCAATCACTACGCAATATCGGTTTGGGCATTTTGAGCCTGGTACTGGTTCCGGCAATCGTTTCCGCCCAGGAAGGCAAGGCCACGCTGGCAGTGTCGTCCATCAAACCCACGCCGTCACTGGCGGCTTCGGTCAAACCGGACAAAAAAACCGAGATGGGGCGCATCATCGAATCGCTGGACAGCCAGCTCATTGACCGCATCAACGCCACGCGCAAGTTTGACGTCGTGGGGCGCAGTGATTTGAGTGATGTCCTCAAGGAACAGGACCTCGGCGCTTCCGGCAACGTGGATGCCAAGACCGCCGCGAAGGCCGGCAAGCTCACCGGTGCGAAATACCTGCTGGTGACGACGGTGGATGACTTTCAGGATTACGTTGAGAAAGCCACGTTTGAAGGCACGGGCCGCGCCGCCACCAAGCGCGTCTTCCGGCTGTCGGTCGTGGGGAAAGTTTATGATGCGAGCACCGGCAAATTGCTGGAGTCGGCGAATTTCCAGACCGGCAACGACGGGTTCAAGCAAATCCAGGAGGAACGCAATTATTCGGTCAAGGACGGCGAATTAAGCGATGAGATGATGGTGGCCGTTTCGCGCAACCTGGCCGAGAAAATCGCCAATCGCGTCGCCGACGTGATCTTTCCGGCGAAGGTCCTCATCAAGCGCGACAAGGAAATCACGATCAACCGTGGCGAAGGCGGCGGCGTGGCCGTGGGCGACACGTTCAACGTTTTTGCGCTGGGCGAGGAATTGATTGACCCGGACACGAAGGAGTCGCTGGGCCGGGAAGAGGCAAAGGTGGGCAAAGTAAAGATCACCCAGGTCAACCCGAAGACTTCGACGGCGGAAGTTTTGGAAGACACGGGCATTGACAAGGGCGCGATCCTGCGCAAACCGCAGTAAGCGCGCGCTGTGCCATTAACCCCGGTTGGAACAAATTGAAATGACGACACTCACGCGAGCCGCGCAAAAACCCTGCCTCCGTCCGCTGCTCTCCGCCGCGGTCATCGGCCTGCTGGCGGCGGGTTGCACCACCTACGAACAGCAAAACCGCGTCATCCAGTACTGGCAGCAGGGCAGCCTGCCCAACGCGGCGACCGCCGCCGCCCGGATGGCCGACCAAAACGCCAACAACAAGGACGCCATCGTCTGGCGGCTGGAACAGGGTGCGGCGCTGCGCGGCAATGGCCAGTGCGAAGCCAGCAACAAGGCGTTTGATCAAGCGCAGGATCGCATTGACCAATACTCGCAGGAAGCCAGGGTGAAGGTTGGCAACGAAGCCGCCGCGCTGCTGTCCAACCAGGCCAACCTGCCCTACACCGGCCGCGCCTACGACGGCATCATGCTGAACACTTACAAGGCGCTGAATTACCTTCAACTGGGCGAACCCGACAAGGCCCGCGTGGAACTTATCCGCGCCTATCAGCGCCAGCAGGACGCCGTCACGGACAATCAACGGCGCATCGAAAAAGTCCAGGGAGAAGCCGCCAAGAGCAAGGACAAGGCGACGATGGACAAGGCGCAGGCGGATCCAAAATTCAAATCCCAAATGCAGGGCGCTTACACCGATCTCGACAATCTCAAAGCCTACGCCAATTACGTGAACCCCTTCACCGTTTATCTCGACGGCCTGTTCTTCATGGCCGATGCGGCGGATGCCTCGGATTTGGAACGCGCCCACAAATCGCTGGAGCGCGTGGCCGGATTCGCCAGCGACAACAATTACGTCAAACAGGACCTGGCCACGGTGGACGATTTAATCAACGGCAAACCGCTGCCCCCGACGACCTATGTGATTTTCGAAACCGGCTGCGCCCCCGTTCGCGGGCAAATTCGCATAGACATTCCCATCATTGTCACCAAGGTGTCCTACGTCGGCGCGGCGTTCCCCACGCTCAAGCCCCAGGGCAATTACCAGCCCAGCTTGACCGTGACGGCCAACGGCACGAGCCAGACCACCAGCCTGGTGGCCAGCATGGACAGCGTCATCGGCCTCGATTTCAAAAACGAAATGCCGGTAGTCATCACCAAGACCATCGCCGCCACCGTCACCAAGGCCGTGGCCGCCTACGCTGTCAACGAAGCGGCCAACCAACAAAGCAGCCTGCTTGGTTTCGCCTCCCAGATTGGAACGGCGGTTGCCCAGGTCGCCGTCAACATTGCCGACACCCGCACCTGGACGACGCTGCCGAAGGAATTCCAGGCCTGCCGCATCCCGACGCCGCCGGACCGCAAAATTGAACTGACCGTGGGTGGTTCGCAAAAAACGTCGGTGACAATCGCCGATGGCACGATTAACATTGTTTACGTCAAGTCCATCAATCCCGGCACGCCGCTGCTGGTGACCCAAATAAAATTGAAATGAAAACGCGAATTCTCCTCCCGCTTGCGGGTATCGGACTGCTTGCCCTAACCGGCTGCACCACCGTCAACACCGTCGAAAACGCCGATAAACAAGGCCAGCGCCAGATGATCACCGACCAGCGCGCCATCACCGACGCCAGCCTCGGCCGGAAAGTTTCCATCGTCGGCGTCAACCAGTCCATGACGCCCGGTGGGTTGCTGAAGGTCCAGGTGGAGTTGGAAAACCGCACGCGTTCCTTGCAGCGCTTTAACTGCCGGTTCGAGTGGTTCGACGCCAACGGCATGCAGGTCACCACCGTCGCCTCGGCGCTCCTCCCGGACCAGATCGAAGGCAAGGAAAGCAAATTCATCTTTGGCGTCGCGCCCAACCCGAATTGCAAGGATTTCCGCGTCAAGTTCATCGAAGCCCAATAACCGTCAACCGCAAACCATTATGAAATCAAAAATCATCTTTTCACTCCTCGCCGCCCTTCCGTTCGTCATCGGCGGCTGCGCCACCAACGCGCATTACGTCGAGACCGGCGGACGCGAAAACGTCGTCAGCGTCAATCAAATCAACATTCAGGATTACATCCAGGCCGCCAACGCGGCGGTGAACGACCTGCTGGCTTCCGGCGCGCTGGACCGCGTCCCGAACCCGCCCGCCGTGCTGGCCATCAGCCGCATTGTCAACAACACCGGCCAGCAGATTGACACCGACCTGCTCGTCAAGAAAATCCGCGTCGCCGTGTTGAACAGCGGCAAGGCCCAGACGACCACCACGATGGGGCTGGGCGGCACCGCCGAGGACCCGATGGCGAAGGGCCTCCAGCAGGAAAACGAATTCATGAACGACCAGAAGACCACGCGCAAACCGGACTTCACCCTTTCCGGCAAGATCATTGAAACCACCGCGCGGGCTGGCAGCACCCGCCAGTCCACTTACAGTTTCCAACTCTCGCTGACCGATTCCAAGACCGGCCTGGCCGTTTGGGAAGGTGAAAAGGAAATCACCAAGCAGGGCACACGCCCGGTCGTGGGCTTCTGATGGCGATTTGAGATTGTTTCAGCGCCGGTTTGGAACTCCCCAACCGGCGTTTTTATTTTGCCGGGCGCTGAAACTTATTTGTCCCGCCCACCGTCTTAGGAAACAGAAGCGACCGTGGAAACGGTCTTAACAAACGGCCACGGCAGGTTGATTTTTGAATGTGGGAATGCCGTTTGTTGTCTGATTAAATGTATTTTGGATTATGAAACTACATGTTTTGACTTTGAATTTGGCTTTGGCGGTTTCGGCGGTCGGGTTGACGGGATGCCAGAATCCCAACGGCACGCAAAATAACACCGGTTCTGGCGCGTTGATTGGCGGCGCGATGGGGGCAATCACCGGCGCGGCCATCGGCGGTTCGCGTCACGGCGGGGAGAACGCGCTGATTGGCGCGGCGGCGGGCGTGATTGCCGGCGGTTTGATCGGCAATTCCATGGATCAGCAGCAACAGGCGCGGTTGCGGGCGCAGTCTCCCCAAACTTATGCGCGGGTGGATCAGGGCCAGCCGTTGAGCGTGGCGGATGTGAAGGCGCTCGCAAAAGCGGGCATCAGTGAAGACGTGATCATCAACCAGATTCAAAACTCGCGGACCATTTACCATTTGAGCACGGCGGACATCATTGACCTGCGCGATGCGGGGGTGACGGACAAAATCGTCAATTACATGATCAACACCCCGTCCACCGCGGGCACCGCGGTCCCGGCCAGCACCGTGGTTGTCCAGCAGGCTCCGCCGCCCCCACCGGCGGACACGGTCGTGGTCGCCGCACCGGGACCGGGCTACGTCTGGATTGGCGGCGATTATGAATGGAACGGCATCTCTTGGGTGTGGATCGGGGGACACTGGGGCTATCCGCCCTACCCGCACGCCGTGTGGATTAGCGGACGTGCCTGGCATGATCGCTATGGCTGGCACCACGAGCGCGGATACTGGCGTTAATTCCCGCGCACCAAAGCAGCGCGCAGACAGGTCCCTATTCTCCACCGCTCCTGCCAAAGGATGGTAGCTGCGGACGTCAGTCCGCGCTGATTTTAGCGCTGGGCGGGGTTCAATGCAGAGGCACAAAGTAAGTTTGCGCCGACTCACGTCGGCGGCTACGGCGCTCGCACGGTGGATGCAGTTTCAAACATACCTCCCGACAAAAAACGACTTGGAGCCGATTGTCGGCATTGCACTTGCTGGAGATGATAACAGGATTCGGGCGGTGGCCAACTCACTACGGCTCCCCTAAAAAAACGGGCCGTTTCTCCGACGCCACTGCCTGAATCCGATATTTGCCGCGCTTTAAACGGAGAATTTTTTGAAACCGGGCGGGTGAGCGTCCTCGCGAACCGTGACTTCCCGGCAAACAGGGCTTGTCGGGACCCTCGCCCTTCCACACCCGCCGGACAGTTTTGTTCCAGATGAAATGTCAGTTAACAACCCGCTAAAAAAGTAGCAGCCGACGTGAGGCTCATTCTGAAGGCAGAATGAAGAAGGCAGAATCATCATTCTGCCTTCTGCATTTGAGATGAGCCTCGTCACCGGTCTTCGCGCCGAACGCTACGACCCGGCAAGCCTCGGCTGCTACGAGCGAAGACATTTTTGAACGGACGGTTAAAGCCGGTCCTTGCGGTTCAATGCCGCCAGGGGTATCGGCGCCGCAACGCCGGTTCGAGAAGGTCCAGGGTGGTTTCTGATTCGTCGTCGTTCCAAGTTTGATCCGAGGCAGCGGTTGGAAGCGCGAATGGATTTCCAGTCATTGCCTTCATCCGGCCCTCCCGGGTTGCCAGCCGGTAAATGCCGAAGCCAACCAGACCCGCAACAACGAGAATTGAAAAACACACCGCAATGAAGCCAAGTTCGGCGAGTGCTCTGCGAACGGCAGGGAAAAAAAGACTGATGAGCACAACCAAGCCTGCCAGTTGGGCGACCAATCCCACTGTATCAGCTTCTTGTCTTCGTCGTGCCATTTGACCGCAAAACCGCACGTTCCATGCCAAAGGCGGCGGGAACATGCGAAGAGCGGGGGTATCGCGCCGCGCTGTCACACACCGCCGCAACGCTCGCCCGAAGCATTAGCGAACTTTGCAAGTCGTTGATTTACTGGCACAGTTTGAAAAATGCGGGTGAAGTTGTTTTGGCCGTGTTTTTCATCGGTGAATGCGATTCCGACTCGATGGGCGTTGATCTGTCAGGCATAAACTTTGCCAAAACCATCGCTAAGGATTCTGGCGTGCCTCGAATCCACCAAGTTGGGGTTGACAAACACCGGGCATTGTGCTCTACTCGCACCACGGACGCGGCGTCCCGGCTGCGCCGATCTCTTGGTGTCCTCTTCTCGTTGAGTCGTGCCTCACCGAGGCGATGTGGAGGGTGAGGTATTTAAGATCAAGTTGGATATATGAGGCCGTAAGGCGTGCAAATGAAAAAGGAACGCAGCCAGAAGGAAACATGAAAACAAAAAGCTCGATTGCGAAAACAACCAACCCGAACACGATGGCCGGGCGGTTAAGACCCGTCGGCGCCGCGAGGCTGCTCCCACTGCTGATGTTGCTGGCGCTCAATCTATCGGTCAGCCCCGAGGCTAAAGCCACTTCATATACATATACAGTGCTCCACAACTTCGCCGGTTACCCCTGGGACGGGGCCAATCCGCATGGCTCGCTGACGTTGTCCGGCTCCTTCCTCTTTCCTGGCAGCACCCTCTATGGAATGACATTATACGGCGGGAACGCCGGCTTCAACGTCGGCACGGTGTTCCAGATTAGCACCGACGGGACCGGGTACAACATCCTCGACAACTTCAGTGGCGTCAGCCCCGACGGGGGTAACCCGTGGGGCTCGCTGACGCTGTCCGCTGACGGCTCCACCCTCTACGGAATGACGGAACAAGGCGGCGGGAGCGACAACAATGGCGAGGTGTTCAAGATCAACACCGACGGCACCTGGGGCGGCCCACTCTTCATCTTCAACGGCAGCGACGGGTCCTCGCCGTCCGGCTCGCTGACGTTGTCCGCTGACGGCTCCGCGCTCTACGGAATGACGTTCGATGGCGGGAGCGACTGGCGCGGCACGGTGTTCAAGATCGACACCGACGGCACCCTCGCCATCCTCCACACCTTCACTGGCGGCAGCGGTGACTTTGCCTACCCGTGTGGCTCGCTGACGCTGTCCGCTGACGGCTCCATGCTCTACGGAATGACGGACCAAGGCGGGAGCAGTGGCAAGGGCACGGTGTTCAAGATCAACACCGACGGCACCGGATACGCCATCCTCCACACCTTCACCGGCAGCGACGGGGCCTACCCGGGTGACTCTCTGACGTTGTCCGCTTACGGCGAAACCCTCTATGGAATGACAGGTGCAGGGGGGAGCAGCGGCAAGGGCGTCGTGTTCCAGATCAACACCAACGGCTTCGGATACTCCATCCTCCACAACTTCACCGGCGACGACGGGGCTTCTCCGTGTGGCTCGCTGACATTGTCCGCTGACCACTCCACCCTCTACGGAACGGCGGAAATGGGCGGGAGCAGCGGCAAGGGCGTGGTGTTCCAGATCAACGCCAACGGCCTCGGATACACCATCCTCCACACCTTCACCGGCAGCGACGGGGCCTACCCGTCTGGCTCGCTGACGTTGTCCGGCTCCACGCTCTACGGAACGACGGACCAAGGCGGGAGCAGCGACAACGGCGTGGTGTTCAAGCTGGCGCCGATGCTGGTCTTGCACTGGTTGGCCACGCCGACGATCATGCCCAATGGCGGCACGTTCAACAACTCCGTCCTCGTGAAGTTGACCTGCGGCACGTCTGGCGCCACGATCCGTTACACCATTACCGGGGTTGATCCGACCAGCACTTCGCCGACCTACAGCATTCCATTTACGGTCACCAGCACCGGCACGGTCAAAGCCAAGGCCTTTGAGACTGGTTACGCGGACAGCTTAGTCGCTTCAGCCACGTTCACCATGACGGTGGAGACGCCGACCATCACACCCAATGGCGACATGGGCATGTTCAAGGACATCCCGTTCAACAACTCCGTCCCCGTGACGTTGGCCTGCGGCACGTCTGGCGCCACGATCCATTACACCACGACCGGTGTTGATCCGACCTTTCGTTCGCCGGTCTACAGCGGTCCGTTTACGGTCAACAGCACCGACACGAAGGTCAAAGCCATTGCCTTCAAGACTGGTTACACGGCCAGCGCCATCGCTTCAGCCACGTTCACCATGAAGGTGGCGGCGCCGACCATCACACCCGCCGGGGGGACGTTTGGCGGTTCCGTCCCCGTGAAGTTGGCCTGCGGCACGTCTGGCGCCACGATCCATTACACCACTACCGGGGTTGATCCGACCAGCACTTCGCCGGTTTACAGCAGTCCGTTTGCGGTCACCAGCACCGGCACGGTCAAAGCCATTGCCTTCAAGCCCGGTTACACGGCCAGCGCCATCGCTTCAGCCGCGTTCACCATCACCATGCCGGTGGTGGCGACGCCGACGATCACCCCCAATGGCGGCACGTTCAACAACTCCGTCCCCGTGACGTTGGCCTGCGGCACGTCTGGCGCCACAATTCATTACACCACTACCGGTGTTGATCCGACCAGCACTTCGCCGACCTACAGCAGTCCGTTTACGGTCAGCACCGGCACGACGGTCAAAGCCATGGCCGTCAAGAACGGTTACACGGCCAGCGCCATCGCTTCAGCCGCGTTCACCATGACGGTGGCGACGCCGACCATCACACCCGCCGGGGGGACGTTTGCCGATTCCGTCTCCGTGACGTTGGCCTGCGGCACGACTGGCGCCAAGATCCGTTACACCACTACCGGTGCTGATCCGACCAGCAGTTCGCCGGCCTACAGCAGTGCGTTTGCGGTCACCAGCACCGCCACAGTCAAAGCCATGGCCTTCAAGACCGGTTACACGGACAGCACCGTCGCTTCAGCCGCGTTCACCATCACCACCCCGGCGATTACGTCCAGCGCTACCGCTACGCCGTCCGGGCAAGTCGGCGTGCAGTACGTTGGTGTGGTCCTGCAAGCCACGGGCGGTACTTTACCGTACACATGGTCGCGCGCGTCCGGGAGCTTGCCGAACGGGTTGACGCTCAACAGCAGCACCGGCGCCATCTCCGGCAAACCGACGAAGGCCGGCACGTTCAACTTTACAGTGAAAGTGACCGACGCCAATCATCAAACCGCAACACTGCCGCTGATAATATATATTAGCAGCACCTGAGGCAACGGAGAAGGGGCAAGTGGTCAGTCAATTATAAGCGATTTTGTCGCAACGACCTGTTCACTCAAACAGGTCAACCGCCTCCGGGTAACAATCTTTTTGGCGCTAATCGGCCGGTCACACGCGCTGAAACTTGTTTACTTCGCCGCCCGCTAAAATATATTGGCGCACTGTTGCCGACGTGGCGGAACTGGCAGACGCGCCAGACTCAAAATCTGGTACTCGTGAGAGTGTGTGGGTTCGACCCCCTCCGTCGGCACCATATTTCTCCGGATTTTCTGGGTTGTCAAAAACAAGGCTCAAAGATTGTTTTTTCAACACCGATTTTGTTGGCGCAACCCTCCAAACCAGTCACACAATTGAAGAACATGAATTGTTCGCCCAATTTTTTAAATTGGCTGTGCCAAGGGCGCGTTTTTGCGGCTTTGTTTGGGCTGTTCTTCACTTTTACCCCGGTTCTGCCAGCCGCAATCATCGGCACCAATTCACCAACACAGCCGTTAACAGCCGGGCGCATCGCCGCGCTGCCACGCGCACAACAACCCGTCTGGAAAGAATATCTGGAGCGTTCGACCAGGCAGTTGCGGGCTGACCAGGCTTTTCTTCAGGCGGAAATGCGCAAGCACGGCATCAAGCAGCTTGGTGTTCCACCGCCAGGTCATTCGGCGAGAAGCATTCCGTTGAACAACCCTGCTTCCTGGTATGGTGAAAGCGAGGCGAGGCGCATCGCGGACATCGTGGTTTCGTTTCAGACTCCGGCCGGAGGCTGGAGCAAAAATCTGGACATGACGCAACACCCGCGCGCTCCGGGCGAAAGTTTCACCTCCAACAACAACTCACGTTACCTTGGCAAGGCGGACTTTGACATATCCCGCGATGCCCATTGGGACTACGTTGGCACATTCGATAATAACGCCACGGTCACTGAATTGCGTTTTCTGGCGAAAGTCATTGCCGCAACCGGAACCAATCAAGCTGTGCCTTATCGCGCGGCATTTCTGCGCGGTCTTGATTACATTTTTGCCGCGCAATATCCGAACGGCGGCTGGCCTCAAGTGTGGCCGCTCCAGGGTGGTTATCACGACGCGATCACCTGCAACGACAACGCCATGCTCAACGTGCTCGCTTTGTTGCGCGACATTTCCGAAACGAACAGTGAATTTGCCCTCGTGCCGGAAAAATACCGCGCGCGCGCGGCGGCAAGCCTCAAACGCGGAATTGCGTGCGTTCTCGCCGCCCAAATTGTTGTGGACGGCCGCCGCACGGTTTGGTGCCAGCAACACGATCCGCTCACACTGCAACCGACTTCGGCCCGCAATTATGAGATGCCGTCACAGACCGGTGGCGAAAGCGCGGAACTCATGATGTTTTTGATGGAACAGCCCGCTCCCAGCCCGGAGATCGTCGCGGCTGTAAATGCCGCTGCGGCGTGGTTTGAAAAAACCAAAATCTACGACCTGGCTTTCAAATTTGATCATGATGATGGACGTCGCCTCGTTCCCGCGCCGGGCAACGGACCGATTTGGGCCCGCTATTATGAAATTGGCACTGACCGTCCGATTTTTGGCGACCGGGACAAGAGCATTCACGACAACGTGAACGAAATCTCGGAAGAACGCCGCAATGGTTATTCGTGGTACAACGACACCCCAAATCGAATGCTCGAACACTATGCCGATTGGAAAAGACTCCACGCCCAATAGAATTTTGTTTGCCCACCGGCCGGGTGAACGCGCAATTTCTACGCCAACAAGCTTTGAAAGCTGAAGCGTCAAAACCGGACAAACTTCCACCTCAAACGCGCATGGCCTTCAAACATTTTGCGAAACAGACGCAAGGCGTCGAATTGCTCCAGCGTTCGCTCGCCCGCGGGCGGCTCGGCCACGCCTACCTGTTCGCCGGGGATCAGCTCGAGGAATTGGAATCGCTCGCCCGCACGCTGGCCAAAACGCTGAACTGCCAGAACCCCGTCAAAACCGGCGGCGTGACGACCGATTGCTGCGACGCATGTTTGAGCTGCCGGAAAATTGACCACGACACCCATGCCGACGTGCATTGGGCGCGGCCTGAGTCCAAATCGCGCATCGTCACCGTCGAGCAAACGCGCGAGTTGATGCGCAAAATCCAACTCAAACCCACCGGGGCCGAATACAAGGTGGCGATCATCGCGGGGGCGGACCGGCTTAATGTTCAAGCCGCCAATGCTTTCTTGAAAACGCTTGAAGAACCGCCCGGCAAGTCGGTTCTGATTTTGCTTTCGACCGAGCCGCAGCGGATTTTGGAAACAATTTTGTCGCGCTGTCTGCGCCTGAATTTTTTCGGCGAAGGCACCCGATCGCTGGACCCGGCGCAAATGGAATGGCTCGCGCATTTTGACGCGCTGGCGGCCCATGAGCAAAAAAGTTTGCTGGGGCGCTACCGGCTGCTCGACGCGCTGCTGCAAAGGCTCGGCGAAATCCGGGTGCGCGTGGATGAGACCCTGACCGCGCGCTCGCCATTGCAACAGCACGATGAAATCGAAAAAGACTTGCGCGAAAAGTGGGAGGACGAACTGGCTGCGGCCATCGAAGCGGAATATCGCCGCCAGCGGGCGGAGGCGCTTTTGCTCGTGCAATGGTGGTTGCGCGACGTGTGGCTGCGCACGCTCGCCGCCGGCGGAAGCCTGCTGAAATTCCCTGAAATTTCCGGTGCGGAAGCCGTCGCCCGGCGCATTACACCACGGCAGGCATTGGAAAATTTGCAAACCTTGGAGCAAACCCAGCGGTTGTTGCACACCAACGTGCAGGAAGCGCTGGCGCTGGAAGTAAGCCTGCTCAAACTTCGTTTTTAACCGGTTGCGAACGAAATCTCGCAATGAAGTCTGAAAAAAAAATCACCGGAGCGGGGTTTTACGCGCTCGGATTCGGACTGTTTCTCGGTCTGGCGATTTTGAAGTTTGGCAATCCGGTCATCCTCGACCAAAAAATCACGCCGCCGGCTTCGCCTTCCGAATTTTGGACGGACGCCTGGCCCACCCATTGGGGCAACTGGATTCTGTTGCCGCTGGCACTGACGGGCGCGGCGTTTGTGTTCACGAGCAAGCCGCGCTGGCCGGGAACGCGCTGGCTCTGGCTGCTGCCGTTGCTATGGTTCGGCTGGCAGCTTCTTTCCGCCACGCAAACCGTGGATGGCAATCTCACCGCAACGACGCTTTGGCAATTTGCCGGATGCGTCGCGTGCTATTTTCTTGGCGCGCTTGTGTTGGGACGCGAACGGGCGGTGCGCTGGCTGCTCATCGGGGTACTGGCGGCATTTGCCTTTTGTCTTATTAAGGGAATCAACCAGCGGCTGTTTGAGTTCCCGCAAAGCCGGCAAATGTTGTTGGAAGGAGCGCGTACCGGCTGGACAAACATTCCGCCGGAACTGTTTATGGAGATGAAACGCGACCGGGTCATCATCACCACCAATGCCGTTGACGTGCCCAATCCGGCCATCCTCGCCAAGTTTGCCAACGGGCGCGTCATGGGCACGTTGGTTTATCCCAACGCCCTGGCGGGCTTGATTCTGCTGTTATTGCCGGTGTCGCTCGTTTTGGCGTTCAACAGCACAAAACAACTGCGGCCACCCATTCGCGCGACGGTAATCACACTGACCATTTTACTGGGTGGCGCGGCGTTTTTTTGGACCGGCTCGAAGCTGGGTTGGCTGATTGCAATGGCCATCGGCGGTGCCTGCTTGTTTCGCTTGCCGTGGCCGGCTCGGTTGAAATGGGCGGCACTCATCGCGGTAACAGTGATTGGACTCGGAATTTTTGCCGTGCGATTCCACAGTTATTTTGACGCCGGCGCAACCAGCGTCGGCGCGCGGTTTGATTACTGGCGCGCGGCGGTAAAAACCACGTTCGGGCATCCGCTGCTGGGAACGGGCCCGGGCACTTTTCAACGGCCTTACGCACAACTCAAATCGCCCACCGCCGAAATGGCCCGCCTGGCGCATAATGACTACCTCGAACAGTTTTCCGATTCGGGCATTGTCGGCGGAACGCTTTATGGAGCCTGGATTGTACTTTTACTGCTGACGATCGGGCGGCGCGTCTGGCGCTCGGGCAAGCCGGTAATTTTCGCCATTTTTGGGGGAGTATTTGCCTGGTTTATCCAAGGGTTTGGTGAGTTTAGCCTCTATGTTCCGGCACTGGCTTGGACGGCCTTCACCTTATTGGGCTTTCTGCTCGCCACGACCGGAAATCAAATCGACAAGCATCCGATGACCGGTTATTCTTCCCCCCGCACATGAAAATTCTCTTTCTCAACGGGCCGAATCTGAATCTGTTGGGACAGCGCGAACCTGATGTCTATGGCTGCGTGACTTTGGCCGACATCGAGGCAAAAGTGCGTGAACGTGCCGCACAGTTGAAGGTGGGGATTGAGTTCCGGCAATCCAATCTGGAAGGCGAACTGGTTGACTGGATTCAGCAGGCAAAAGGGAAGTTTGACGTGATTGTCATTAATGCCGCTGCTTACACCCATACCAGCATTGCGCTACGGGATGCGATTGCAGCAGTAGGAGTACCGACCATTGAGATTCATCTCTCAAACATTTACGCGAGAGAAAAATTCAGACACAAATCGTTGATTGCACCGGTTTGCTACGGACAAATCACCGGCTTTGGCCAAAAATCCTATATTTTGGCATTGGAAGCTGCCGTTGACGTTAAAGTTAATAAAAAATAGCAATAAAATTGATTTTTATGGCAATTTTGTCCGTTTTTGTGGTCAAACTTTTTTCTATTTTGAAACTTGACGATAATCTTTCAAATGAATAGGATGCCATCCAACTTAATAATGATTCAAGCAGAGTCGAACTTCGGCTGCTGCTTTTTTGGTTATTAAGGATTAAAAACATGAATTTGAGTTCACTTTAACGAAAACGTGCCGTGGATATTAAAGATATTAAAGCCATAATTGACCTGATGAAGAAAAACTCCATAACGGAGTTTGAACTGGAGCGTCAGGATTCAAAAATCAGGCTGAAGCGCGGCTTGAACGGCGGCTCGCCTGTCGTTCAGTATGATGAACCGGGAACTGCGGGTGTTGTTCCGGTTTTGCCACCTGTGGCTGTCGCCCCGGCAGCGCCACCTCCAGCCACCAGCGAAATTGAGGTCAAATCACCGATGATCGGCACTTTTTACCGCGCGCCATCCCCTGAGGCCGCGAGCTACGTTGAAATTGGCACTGAAATTAACCCTGAATCCGTTGTATGCATCATCGAAGCGATGAAAGTGATGAATGAAATCAAAGCTGAAGTCAAAGGCGTCATCACGCAGGTTCTGGTGGAGAACGCCAAACCGGTGGAATTCGGCCAGCCGTTGTTCAAAGTGCGGCCGGCCTGACTTCGGCACGGAAACACTCGTTAATCCTGTTTGCTTTCACTGAGAGCCCATGTTTGAAAAAATTCTGGTCGCCAATCGCGGCGAGATAGCCGTTCGGATCATCCGCGCTTGCAAAGAATTGAACATCCGCACTGTGGCCGTTTATTCGGAGGCGGATGCCAATTCCATGCACGTGCAACTGGCCGATGAAGCCATTTGCATCGGCAAAGCGGCGGCGGCGGAAAGTTATTTGCGCATTGACCGCATCATCAGCGCAGCGGAGGTCGCGGATGTGGACGCGATTCATCCCGGCTACGGTTTTCTTTCGGAGAACGCGCATTTCGCCGAGGTTTGCGAGAGTTGCAACATTCGTTTTATCGGCCCCAATCCGCGCACGATGCAGGCGCTGGCCGACAAAGCGGTCAGCCGCGCACTGGCCAAAAAGGCCGGCGTGCCCTTACCGCCAGGATCGGAAGGCGTCGTTGAAAAAGAACCGGACGCCCTGGCCATCGCCAAACACATCGGTTATCCGGTGATGATCAAAGCCATTGCTGGCGGCGGCGGACGCGGGATGCGTGTGGCGCATAATGACATTTCACTCGTGAAAGGTTATCACACGGCGCGAACCGAAGCGGAAAAGGCGTTTGGCAATTCCGGGGTCTATATTGAGAAATACATCGAGAATCCGCATCACATCGAAATTCAGATTCTCGGCGACCAAAAGGGCCGCATTATTCATCTGGGCGAACGCGATTGTTCCGTTCAACGCCGCAACCAAAAACTTATCGAAGAGGCGCCGTCGCCGTTGCTCGAGTATAAATTCCGCAAATTGCGCGACAAAATCGGCAAGGCCGCCGTGAAAATCGCCGAGGCCGCCCACTACACCAACGCCGGCACCGTCGAGTTCATCGTGGATAATCACGGCAACTTTTATTTCCTCGAAGTCAATAAGCGGATTCAAGTCGAGCACCCCGTCACCGAGGAAGTCACGGGCATTGATCTCGTGCGTTACCAAATCCTGCTGGCGATGGGCGAACCGCTGCAACATTCGCAAAGCGACATTCAAATCAAAGGCCATGCCATCGAATGTCGCATCAATGCCGAGGACCCGTTTGATGAGTTCCGTCCCAGCCCGGGACGGATTGAGATGTATTTTCAACCCGGCGGCCGCGGCGTGCGCGTGGACACACATGCTTACGCGGGTTACACGATTCCATCGACGTACGACTCAATGATTGGCAAGCTTATCACTATGGGCAAAGACCGGCGTGAGGCGATGGATCGCATGAACCGCGCACTTGCCGAATATATGATTACCGGCATTAAAACCACAGTGTCCTTCCAGCAAGCCATCATGCAGGACCCGAATTTTCGGCGGGGCGTTTATTCGACCGGTTTCGTCGAACAATTGCTCGGCGGCGCACGGCGTGAATTGATTGAGGAAAAGGCTTGATGGCGGGTTGTGTGCCAACAGTCCTCCCATGTGTTCCCAGAATTAAATTTGACAGTCGCCGTCCGCCGTTTATCTTGAACCACTAAATACTATGGCTGACATTCCTTCGAACATCCCAGGCGCGCCCACAGGCGCTGTGCCGCCGGTAAAAAAAGAAACCGGCAAGGTCCAGCCCAAAAAAGAGACCGTCCGAATCAATTTGCCGCCGAAACCATCCACGGCGCCGACCATCAAACTGCCGACGCTGCCGCCCGGCGGTCCGACCGGCGCTCCCAGCGCCGCGCCTTTGTCAACCGCGGCCAGAACTTCATCGCAGCCTGCAACTGCTGCCGCGCCACGAGCTGCGGCTGCGCCCGCAGCTCAAACACGTTCCGCTCCGGCGGTTCAAAGAGCGGTGCCTGCCGCCGCTCCCACGTTTGGCGCGCTCGACAACATTCTGGTCATCGCCGCAGTTGTGGCTGGATTGTTTGCCGCCGGCACTGTGGTCTGGATGTTCCTGATCCTCAAAAATGCAATCGGCTGAAACCGGTTTTGACCGCATTGTTTCTCGTGCCAAAAACTATCCCATTTGACGTATGGCTTCTCCATTAATCGTCACGCTCACGCAGGAAAATTTTGCGCAGCAGGTTTTGCAATCGCCGGTGCCCGTGCTCGTTGATTTCTGGGCCGAGTGGTGCGGCCCGTGCAAAATGATCGCGCCGCTCCTCGACGAACTGGCCGACGAATACGACGGCAAGGTGAAAATCGGCAAAGTAAACATTGACGAACAGCAGTCGCTGGCCACCGAATACGGCATTCGCGCCATTCCCACCCTGCTGCTTTTTAACAAGGGCGAAATCGCCGAGCAAATGGTTGGCGCCAAGAGCCGGCGCGATTTCAAGGCCAGCCTGGACCGCGTCGCGGCCTGACCGCTAACCGCCGCGCGGGCGTTTATGCCGCTTATTGTCACGCCCCGCCAATTCACCCAGCGTGCCGAGTTGTATCATCAACTCGGCCAGCTCATGTCCGCCGGAATTCCCATCGTTCGCGCACTGGAGCAAATCGAACGCCGTCCGCCCGCCTCGGCCTACCACCAGCCGTTGCAACGCCTGCTCAATGAAATCGCCAAAGGCGCAACGCTGGCCGAATCATTGCAACGTCTCGACTGGCTGCCCGCGTTCGACCTGGCGTTGATTGGGGCCGGCGAACAAAGCGGGCGGCTCGACACCTGTTTCCGCCTGCTCGCCGATTACTACAACGACCGCGCCCGCGTCATCAAGCAGGTGATTTCCCAGCTCATTTACCCCGTCGGACTGATTCACCTCGCTGCCCTCATTTTTTTTATCGTGCTTCCGTTTGCCGCGTCGCAGTTCAACGCCAGCCTGACCCTCCTGTTCGCCAAAGCCGCACTCATCCTCTCACCGCTTTATGGCGCCGTCGCCTTGATGATTTACGCCACGCAGAGCAAACACGGTGAAAACTGGCGCGCCAGGATTGAATCCCTGTTACGACCAGTTCCCATCCTGGGCACGGCCCGGCATTATCTCGCCCTTTCCCGGCTCGCCGCGGCACTCGAAGCGCTCATCAGCGCCGGGGTCAACATCTTCGAGGCTTGGGACCTGGCAGCCACCGCCAGCGGCTCACCCGCCTTGCGCCGGGCGGTCGCCGCCTGGAAATCGCGCGTGGTTGCCGGTCAAATGCCGTCCGAAGCCGTGCGCCTCTGCCCGCTATTCCCGGAAACCTTTGCCAACCTTTACGCCAGCGGCGAGATCAGCGGCAAACTCGATGATTCGCTCCGCCATCTGAGCCGGCTTTACAATGAGGACGGCTCACGCAAGCTGACCGCTTTCGCAACCTGGACGCCACGACTCGTTTATATGCTGGTCGCGCTGTTCATCGGCTACAAGATCATTCAGTTCTATACGGGTTATTTCAACCAAATCTCCACCATCACCAACGGGTTTTAATTCCACTTTGCGCGCCGGACCTTTGCCCATTACTTTCGCCGCATGACATTGACCGAATTGCTCGCGAACGAGGAACTTCGCCAACGCGAATTTCCCGTCGCCCGCGACAAAATTTTCCTCGCGCACGCCGGGGTTTGCCCGTTGCCGCATCGCGTCGCCGAAGCCGTTTCCGAATGCGCCCAACGCGGCACGCTGGGAGATCAGGAAGCCTTCGTCCTGCACCGCTTGAACGATGCGCGCAAACTCGGGGCGCGATTGCTGAATTGCCAGCCGGAGGAAGTCGCGCTGGTCGGGCCGACTTCGCTCGCGTTGAGCTTTGTCGCCGCCGGGCTGAGTTTTCGCAAGGGCGACAACATCCTCATTTATCACGACGATTACCCGTCGAACGTTTATCCGTGGATGGCGCTGGCCGAACGCGGCGTCGAGGTGCGCCTGCTCAACACGCGCGGCCTCGGTGTCATCCGCCCGCAGGACGTGATGGGGCAGGTGGACGAAAACACCCGGCTCGTCGCGCTCGCGTCCTGCCATTTCATCAGCGGCTATCGCATTGATTTTCAGGCCATCGGCAAATTTTTGCGCGAACGCGGAATCTTATTTTGTCTCGATGCGATTCAGACACTCGGCGCGTTTCCGACGACGGTCGAGCACGTGGATTTTCTCGCCGCCGACGCGCACAAATGGCTGCTCGGCCCTTGCGGCGCGGGCCTGCTTTATGTCCGGCGCGAGTTGCAGGAAAAACTGAACCCGCCGATTTACGGCTGGCACAACGTGCGTTGCCCGAATTTCGTCACGCAGGAACAAATTATTTTTCGCAACGGCGCGACGAAATACGAAGCCGGCACGCACAATCTGCTCGGCTTGGTCGGTTTGATCACCGCCATGGAACTCGTGCTGGAAATCGACGTCCCGCAAGGCGGGATCGCCGCTGAATTATTGCGCAAACGCGCGTGGCTCGTGCCCGCGTTGCAGGCAAAAGGTTTTACGGTTTTGAACGCGGATGCGAAAATTGAAAACGCGAGCGGTATCATTTCCTTTCATCAGGCGGGTAAAGACCTCGCGGCGCTGCACAAAAAATTGACGGACGCCGGCGTCGTTGCGTCGTTGCGCGCGGACCGCAAGGGACAAAACTACATCCGCCTCTCGCCGCATTTTTACAATACGGACGCGGAGTTGCAACGCACGCTGGAATTGTTGTAGGCACAGCCAGTTTGCTTTGTGATCTTCTGAAATCGGGATCAACCAATACCGACCTGAATTAGAGGCAAATGCTCATCAATCTCCAAGGGGCCGTCTACGGAATAATCAATACTCTCGGGGTTAAATTTTGTGGGGAGCATTAGAAATTCAGGGAAGCGTAACATTATAAGAGCTTTCCTGAAATCAACATTCGATTGATTCGGGTCAAATTCGGGATTAAGAATAATATCAATAACCTTTGACAAGTTTCCGACGTAAAGATCCGGCTCGGTGACTTCGACAAGCCAAATTCTCTCAAATTTATCAAGAGCTTTTAAAATCTTATCGCGGGTGGCGTCTGAATAGCATTTCCCACTATGATCTGGAAGTCGCAAATGTTCTAGGTAATCGGAACGTTCGACCAAAGACGTACGGAGTACAACAGTTCTAGTGTACGGATCTAATATGTGTTTCTGTAGATGACTCAAGTAATAATTTTCTTTTGGTAGTTTGCCTTCTTCGTAAAACATGCTGAATATTTGGTATAAAATCCCAGAAGCAATTCTCTCCGCATTATGGCTTAAAAGACGAACGTTTTTCGTCTGTGGGAAAATGCCAATTGCTTCTGTTGGAGTAAATCCAATGCCGGGATCAGGATAATCTTCCGGTTTGAATGAATGAGCAGGAAGGCACAATTGCATTCCAAAATTGTCATCGTGAACCAATAAATCATTTATCCATCCCAAGGTCGAGAGGTGCGGTTTTTCAGGATCGAATGTGCCAGCATAATGAGCAAAAGCAGACGGAAGCCAAGAATGTGCATTTAAAGTATGGCCAACCACGGCCACAACATGTGCTGAAAGATCATTATTGGGGCTGATTGTTGTAAACGTGAGTAGTGCCGGATACCCTGATTCGATAAAACCGTAAATGAATTCACGAAAATATCTCTGTTTAATATTTTCGAAAGTCTGCCTATATGGAACAAAACCGAAGTGCTTGAATACTTTTTCCAATTCCAAAGAAGTAAGGCCCTCGTGGGTTGCGCGCTCGTTGTTTCCATAACGAGAGTGCACCGTTTGCATTCGGTTTAGATGATCAATTCCTAACAGGTGGTTAATGTCTTCAAAAGTGATTAAAGTTGATACTTCTGTGCAGTTATTGAGCATCATGAGCGCACAAGCATGAGCGCATACACTCGTGATGGAGCTTTGCTGACAGAAAAATGTTCCTTGTAATATTTTATATGGATGATTTTTCAGTACTGAACAAGTAAATGCCTTCTTGACATGAAGGAAATGATTTGACGGGGGACCAGGCTTCCCTTTTTGTGGAGAACTGATTTCGACCGAAGACAAGTCGCGTATTATACTCTCGAAAATGTAGGACTTTGTTGCGCCAGAATTAACGGTTAAGTTTATTATAATTGCGTAGCCGAGAAAATCATTGTCCAGAACAGAAAGAACATCGTTTTCATTCTTCACCGCCGATTTAAGAAAAGTAACCTTATAAATTTCGGTTGAAACCTTACCTGACAGGCGCATTTCAATTGCCGCTATTTCTTCACTTATTTTGGCGTGTTCTACAAAGGTTTTATCAATAAGCTCTACGACGGCAAACTTTACACCCATATGACGCGTCATGGTGCAGATTCGGTGGAATGTTTCATTACCGAAGGGGCCTTTCCAAATTTCGTCAACCAGCTTGAAGAGAGAGCTGCTCGAATCACAATTCCGAATAGGTGAAGTTGGCATAACGCAAAGGGATAATATACAAAAATGGCGGATGAGCAATATATCTCATCCGCCAATAAATACCAATTGGCGATCCGCTCTAATCCGGCCTATATCCAATTATCGCCTGATTTGTTTTCTTTGAATCTTCAAGTGCTTTCACCGAATCCTGAACACCTTTATGAACGGTCTGTTCTAGATCGGTTTTCTTTGTCTGCCACGATCGATCAAATCCGGCACTCGCCCATCGGGCTGGCCTGAATTCCTCCGCGCAGCTTCTTTCATTTTTCATAACAAGAGTCCTTTCCTTCCGTCCATTAGAGTATATGACTTTTACTTTTAGTTCCACTAAAATCGTCTCGGCGCATTCGTTTCTTGTTTATTCAGCAGGAATTACGCCAGTACTGCATTGGGCATCCACTCTGCCCTGTACGGGTCGAATGCACGAAAAATGAACATTAAACTCCATACAAGTCGCTCATGTAAAAAGACTTACACTTGTACACCTGCGTATTAGAACCGAAAAGATATTCAACCATTCAGTCTTGGATCTCATGCAAAAACTTGGCTGTATGAGAGATAAATCCACCGCATCTCGTCAATCTTTTTCGTCCAGTACATCGAGCTTGACTTAGGTTGTATGAGCTGTAAGCTTACAACAGTTGAATTTATGTTAAAAACACTTGGCGAGCGGATTCGTGAACTCCGGGAGGGGCATGAGCTGTCCCTTCGTGAGTTTGCTGCAAAATTGGGCGGCCTTTCTGCAGCTTTTTTGTCCGACGTGGAACTGGGACGTCGACACCCATCAGACAAG
>Ga0224534_1000593_pt1 | contig 22720 bp, 19 predicted proteins | sample 714E12024metaG_FD_172012 | JGI IMG/M metagenome (GOLD analysis project Ga0224534, IMG submission 172012) | Peat soil microbial communities from Stordalen Mire, Sweden - 717 E1 20-24 | ecosystem: Environmental > Terrestrial > Soil > Wetlands > Peat | place: Sweden: Norrbotten County, Stordalen... | reverse complement strand
GTTATAGGGTGAGCGCCGTCCGCAGAGACGCACATACGAGGCGGGTACGATCTGTCGGCCAGCCCAGGAGCCCTCGCGCAGCAGCAGGTAAGCGAATCGCAGCATGTCCGTCGAGCGGATCGCGATTCCGCCACCGCCCGGTGTGTGGGTGACTTCAGTGCGCCGGTAGGCGAATCCCCAGCGGCCCCAGCCTAGCGGCAAGGCGACGTTCTGCTCCAGGAAGTCTTGAAGTTCCATCCCCGTGAGGTGGCGCAAAATAATAGAGACAATGTGCGGCCCCACCGTGGCATAGCAGTACCCTTCGCCGGGCTTTGTCCACAACGGCGTGGTGAAGGCCGTTCGATCCACCATAGCCTGCCAGCCATCGGCTCCGGTTTGCTTCAGCTTCACCTCTTTGCCACGGACGTAAGCCGGATTGTTGCCTGTCAGCCCCGCCGACATAGCGAGCAGTTGCCCCAGCTTGATCTCCGCCTTCACTGGATCGTCGAGCGGAAAGGCCTCCGCGGGAAGGTAGCGCGGCGTGAAGACCTTCTGATCCAGGCCGTCGGGGAACAGGTCGGGCCGCTGGCCGAGCAGAATCCCGAGCGCGATGCTCGTGAACGCCTTTCCGCAAGACGCTGTGTTGGGAGTGGCCTCGCGGCAGGCAAGGCCGAAGTACCTTTCGTAGACCAGCAATCCACGATGTGCCACCAGCAAACCACCGTGCTTGGTCGATTCCGCGGCGCGCTCGAAGGCCGCGTCGAACTTGGACCGTTCGGCCCGGCTGGGCCTCCGCGAACGCCACCCGCCGGCGGCATCGGATGGGGGATAGTAGCCCACGCTACGGGCCATAAGCGCTGGCATTGCAAACGATCCGCAGAGCAACTGACGGCGACTTAGCGGACATCCTACTCTCCGAACGGAAATCATCGGTGTGAAAGTGATTATCTACAACCGGCAATAGTATCTTAACTGACGAGCGCACAAGGCTAGAAGGATTCCTTGGTGATTTGGACGATTCTGCCAAGGCGCCTTTGCATTTATTGTCAGCGGCTGCCTGAAAATCGTCCAATACCCGCCGGAGGCCCGCCACTTGGCCCTCCGTGCGGCCTGCTGCGGCCAAGCGCGCCCGCCTCGCATTCGAGGCTGATGCGCAACTCCAGCATGGCCAGGATTTCACGCACCGCTGGCGTGGCCTGAGGCGAAGACGTTTGGGTGAGTTCACATGTAAATTGGGTCCAGATTTTCGCGAATGTATTTCATGCACCGCTCAAAGCTGTGCTGCGGGGAGACCCGCGCATAGTGAAGGTCGATGTTGACCCAGCCCTCGTAGTTGACCGACCTGAGAATCCCCATGATTCCCCGCAGGTCTACTTCGCCGTCCCCGTAGTCCCGGTTGCCGAGCATGAACGTCCCGTTTTGGGAACCGGCCTTTTCGATCTTGCCGTTGGGCAGGCGCATCTCCTGCGTCTGGTACTCATATTTGGCGTCCACCAGGTCGAAGAAGATCAGACGGTCGGCGTACTTTCGGAATAACTCTGGAATGTCGCAGTTGGCTAGATACAGGTGTACGGTGTCCGGGCACCAGTGGAACTTCTTCGGATCGGTCCAGTTGAGCAGCAGTTCGATTTCATCCTGCGATTCGATGAGTTGGTCGAGGTGGTTGTGCAGGCCAGTACGGATTCCGTACTCCGCGCAAACATCGCCCAGGTGATTGTAAAACTGGCACGCTTTGCGGATGTGCTCCCGCTCGAGCACCTTGTTGACGCGCGGTGGAGAGAACGTCACCAACACTGTGGCTCCGAATCGCTTAAGAAACTGGCAGGCCGCCCGCGCCGACTTTTCGGCTTCGGCATATCTCGAAGGATCATCAGCGGGAGCGTTGAAGGACAGCGTGGCGATACGAAGGTTCCGCTTGGACAGCTCCTTCTCGAGTTGCGCCAGGTCCATTCCGATGCGACCCAGCACCGCGGGCCAGCCGGTCACCCGGAAGCCGTCGAATCCGGTGTCGTGGATCACGTCGAGCATGTCGGTGTAGGGCAGAGTGCCGGTATCCTGCCACTGCGTGGAGGTCCAGAGGAAGCTGCTCACGCACCACCGGATGTTCGGGCGGCTCGCAGCGTAGAGCTGCTCGGCGCGCCTGCGCAATCCAGCGAGCGACGCGGCCATAATGGAAAGCATTTGTCGTCGATTCATTGTCCAAGTCCTCTCACCATTGTATTCGGGCGATGAGAGCGAGGGACCGTTCGCCGGTCCGATGCTGGAAACGCTCGTGCCGCTGACGCTAGTGCTGAATCTTCCGAAATTCTGCGGACTCGTCAGATTCACCACCGTGTTTGGATTATTGAACCAGGGGCGAATCGGTATGTTATTGGTGTCTAAGCGTACCCCATGGCTTTCGCTCGCGGCAATGCGGCGATTCTCGGCACTACGGATCGCCGTGGGCAATGGTGAGCAATGCCGCACGGCATTCCTGGCACTTATGGCAGCGGCGGCAACGAGGAATCTGCAACTTGCAGATCCTATTGATGCATCAAGGGTTCGAATCCCTCTCTCTCCGCCATATATAACAAAATAAAAGACTTATATGGAAATCAAGCTCGTTTCAGCGTATCCCTCTCCGTGGTTCCCCCCGCGCGCGATCTACCTACGGTAGCGGTAACACATCACCGATCATTCCCGGTGGAGCAGCGCGGTGTTTTGTCGTCGCTCTCGACCAGGATACTGAGGCCTGGCCAGGACGCCCGGCGGAAAATCGCCGCACCATTCGTCCTGGTTGATGTCCACGGGTCCATTCTCGGCTACTACACCCTTTCCTCCTATAGTATCCGGCTCGACGCTCTCCCTAACGTCATCGGCAAACGACTTCCGCGGTACCCGCTGATTCCGCCACCCTCCTGGGCAGGCTGGCCGTCAGCGCTGCCTGCCGCGGCCAGAAGCTCGGGCGATTTCTCTCGATGGACGCCTTGCACCGGAGTTGGCGAAACACGACGGAAGTAGCGTCTGTTGGGGCTGTTGTGGAGGCATTGGATGGCGCTGCCCGTTCCTTCTACGGTCGCGCTCACTCTAACCGGCCCGCCAAAGCTGTGATCGTGGCGAGGGCCGTCTCGATTTCCGGACTCTCGCCGTACACCATGTCCCGCCGGAACGCGGCGTAGCGGTTGGCAAAGTCCGGGTCTTTCGCCAGGCCTTCGACCGCCCGCAAAGTCTCGGCTATCGGGTTTTTGCGGTAAGCGGGGAATTGATGGCCGTAGGCTTTGGCGTCAGCCAGCATGATCGTTCACGCTAGGGCCACCACCTCGGCCGGGTCGTAATGCGCGCGCATAACGTGCAGGTCGTACACGTGGCGCACGAGCGTCGGATCGCGCGGGCCGCCGGCGTCCGCAAGTTCGGCGCCAGCGCGTCGGGTCAGGGCGACAAATTTCTCAGCAACCGTTTCAACGAGCGCCACGCATGGGATGGCCGAAACCTCCGGTGCACGGTTGAAGGCCTCCGCCACAAACGAAATCACCGGCCGGTCGATTGCCGGAAGCCGTAACGGCCATACGGCGGTCTCCATCTGAATCTCCGGTCGCAAGATCCCCTGCCCGGCTGCAATCGCGACATAAGGCAAGCGGTAGAGAGTGTAGCGGCTCGCATTGCCGGATTCTCAATGCTCGGGGTTCTGCGGGTCAAACTGAAAGCCGGCCTCCAGCAGGGCATCGGTAATCGTGTCGCGCAGATGACGCAGCGCAGAGCGCGTAAGCGGGGTATCCGATATGATTTTGAGGTCGATGTCTTCCGACATCCGTCGGATCAGACGGTGCGCGCGGCTTAACGCCGTGCCCCCGCCAAACACCAGTCGCGCCGGCGCCGTGTCAGCGGCGGTAATGGCACCCAGTGCCTTGACGACATGCCAGTCCTTTTCGACCAGCGCCGGACTCGGCAGCCCAAAGTGCCTTTGGACTTCGAGCAAATCCTGAAGCGAGGGATTATCGCTCAAGCACCAACTCCAGTTTGCCGTCCCTCAGCCGCCGTGAGAAGCGGCCCCTCACCCGCACGACCGGATTCACCGGCACCTGAGTTGAACGGCCTTCGTTATAGGCCCGTTCCGCTTCGGTCGGCTCCCACATCACGCCGAGCTTGGTAAGGGCTTGTCGCGCAGCCCCGAGAAACCCGTTCGAGCTGTAGAGAAGAGGTTCCCCGCTGAGACGCGAAACGACGGCGCGGCCATAGACGCCGTAGCCCAGCCGTACCAGGCGCTTTTCGCGGACCAGGCCGCGCAGCACCCGCAGCACCTGATCCTCGCCGCCGAGATCGCGGAATTCACGGGGCAGGAATACGTCATCGCGCTGCTTGCGGGCGATCCGTTCTTCGATCCTTTCGCGCAATGTCCTCTGTTGACGCACAGCCATACTACCTTTGCAAAAACCCGACATTAATAGCATACAAAAACCCGACACAGGTCGAACAAGCTCCACGCACACCCGCGCGCCGGGAATTCTCAAGCGTTGCCGCGTGCGGCGCGCAAGCTGTGCGGCGCTGCAGGCCGTTGGTGGTTGAAACCAGGTCATCTGGCGCTCCGGAACGGGCCTGAACGTGAAGAGAATCAACCGGCCCCACTTGACCTGCTGGTTCCACATATGGGAACTTGGAGTGTGAGAATCGTTAGCAAGCGGCGGATTCGGGAATTCGGGATGTGCTTCCCGAAAGCGGCCGAGCCGCTCAAGCACTGGGCAAATGCTGTCCAAGCTGCGGCGTGGAAGAACCCCGGCGCGCTGAAGGCGGACTTCGGTTCCGCCGACTTCGTGGGCGATCTGACGGTGTTCAATGTGGGCGGAAACAAGTATCGGTTGATCGCGTTCGTTCACTACTTACGCCAGATCGTCTTCATAAAGCACATTCTCACACACGAGAAGTACGACGAGGGGGAATGGAAACTATGAGCACCACGATTGAAGTCCTCGACCTGAAACGGTATGGGCGACTTCTGGCCCGAGCTGTTCCAAAGGTCATCAAGACGGAGGAGGAGAATGAACGCGCGCTCGCGATTGTCGAGTCCCTGATGGAGAAGGGCGAAGGGAACATGACGGTGGAGGAGGACGCGCTCCTCGAACTCCTTACGGACCTGATTCACGATTTCGAGGAGAAGGCATACCCGATACCGAAGTCCGAGCCGCACAGGATGGTTGCGTTTCTGCTGGAACAACGCGGGCTAGCCCCCAAAGATCTTTGGCCCGTAGTCGGCTCCAAGAGCCGGGTGTCGGAGATCCTTAGCGGAAAACGGCCCATGACGAAGGAGCAGGCAAAGAAAGTCGCTGAGTTCTTCCATGTCGGCGTGGATTTGTTTATTTGAGTCGGGTCCGCGGCAGACGTCACGCTTTTCATCGGAGACGGGCGGGGAACTCAGCGATAGGTCTCAGAGCGGTGTCGAACTCGCATGAGCGTGATCTCTTCGGGCGCTATTGCCATGATGATCCGGTAGTCCCCAATTCGAAGCCGGAAGTACCCTGCCATTCCCCGGCAAGGGCTTTGAGGTCACCTTTGCCGGATTCAAAATACTCAGTAAGGCCACGGGAGGATTCGACTGGCCGTCTCCCGGTCGATTGCCCGCAACTCGGATCGTGCGGAGTCAGGCCAAACGAACCTCATCGCAAGCGGAATTCCCGCAGGATTTCGCGATGGGAACTGATCTTTCCAGAGAGAACTTCGTCGTGCGCCCGCGCGATCGCCGCGGAGTCCGCTTCCGTTACTGGTTCGTCATCCGTTGGAGCCGACAATGCCGCCCGATAGGCCGGGCTGACCACAAGGTACTCCAGGAACCGCTTGGCGGCTGGGAGTTCCTCCTCTGGAATCCGGTCGATCAGATCATGAAGCGGGTCGCGGCTCATTGAAACTCTCCTGTCACTAGCGTACCCCATAGCTTTCGCTCGCTGCTATGCGGCGAGTCTCGGCACTACGGCTCTCCGTGGGCAATGGTGAGCAATGCCGCACGGCATTCCTGGCATTTACGGCAGCGGCGGCAACGAGGAATCTGCAACTTGCAGATCCTATTGATGCATCGAGGTACCGAATCCCTCTCTCTCCGCCATGTATAACAAAATAAAAGACTTAGACGGAAATAAAACCCCATTCTAGGGTATCCCTCTCCGTGGTTCCCCCTCGCGCGGCAGGACCGAAAACGCCCCTACCGGTACAAGACCTTGTCTTCACGTTGCCCGGAACGACCTTTCAATAGTGGCCATGGCTAGGAAGAGCCTGTTGGGGTGGTCAAGCAGCGGTATGAATTCGTGGTTGCAGGTAGAAGGAACGGGCAGCGTCATCCAATGCCTCCACAACGATCCCAACCGACGCTACTTCCGTCGTATTTCGCCAACTCCGGTGCAAGGCGTCCATCAAGAGAAGTCGCCCGAGCCTCCGGCCGCGGCAGGCAGCGCTAACGGCCAGCCTGCCCAGGAGGGTGGCCGGAATCAGCGGGTACCGCGGAAGTCGTTTGCCGATGATGTTCGGGAGAGCGTCGAGCCGGATGCTATAGGCGGAAAGGGTGTAGTAGCCGAGAATGGACCCGTGGACATCAACCAGGACGAATGGCGCGGCGATTTTCCGCCTTGCATCCTGGCCGGCCTGGTGGTGAAGGTATTCATCGAGTTCCAGAACGCCCGAACGAAAGGCGGTCCGGTCGTGAGAGGGGCTGAGCGGCTCTATCCGATACTCAGATTCAAGTGGCACGCGTCACCGCAGGGCAATCTTCTCGCGGTACTCCCGGGCGGCGCGCCGCAAGATTGCCGAGTTTCTTGGCAACGGAACTCCCGAGCGCTAGACTGGGAGCTCGACGCCGGATCGCCGCCAGGGAAATTCCGAGAATCTCCGCCCACCTCGTGAGCCTTCGGAGTGCCGGTGGGGACGGTGGAAATTGATCCAGGCCGGGCCTCCCGAGATCGGAACATGCGGCCAGGCATCGCGGGTATGACCACTCGCAAATTCAAAGGTCCGCCTCCCGGATGAGATTTATTCGGCCTTGTGAAAGTCGCGTTAATAAGTGACCGCCGTCTTCCGCCCAGTCTGCTCCCCGCGCAGCCAGACGTACAAAGGCGCGTGCGGGCCGGGCGCGGGCCAGGACAACACAACGCGCAACGTCTGGCGGGCCGGGTCGCCCGGAATCGGCGCGGCAATCGCCGCCACGGGCACACCGCTCTGCGCGTCCCATCCGACTTTGTCGATCACGTCGAGGTCGCGGCCTTCCAGGAAGCCGGCGTAGCTTGAATCGCCGACCATCTCCGTCGTGAGCGTGAACTTGTCGACTCGGGGAATGCGAATCACGCGGCCCAGTACGAACGGATCGGAGCGGCCTTCCCGCTCCAGGATCACGGTGGCCTCCAAACGGCACCCTGCATAACCAACTACGCCGGGGTCCACGGAAAGGTAGAGCGCTCCCGGACCGGCGAAGGTCAGGCTTGCCTGATGGGAGGGTTCGCTCGGGGAAAGCGTCAGCGACTGGCGCATTTCTCCGCCTTCGCAACCCAGCTCCAACCGTGGCCGGATGGCATTATCCAGGTGATTCACCGTCAGCACCAGTCCCGCCGTGGTGCCGGCCGGCAACTCATCGGCGCCGATGTCAACCCCCAATGCGCCAGCCTGCGACTTCTGCACCGATAGAATTCCGGGCCGCGCCCCCACCATCTCGAGCGCGTCCGGCACGGCCACGGGATTCGCCAGGCCCTTGACCTTCAGAAGCAGCCCAAACCTCCGCCCTTTTGCCAGCCCGGCTTTCAGTACAATCTCGCCCGACCAGCCCTGCGATTCCGGCGCTCCGGTGATCTCGCCAGCTTCCGAAGAGATGGCTTCGATCCGTTCCAGGTGGCTTCCTTGCAGGCGGATGGCCTCGTGCGTCTCCGCCACGTTGAGGAGGATCGGAATGTTGGAAATCTTCGGATTGGGAGGCAGGACCATCACCGGCACCTGGTGCGACGCGCCGTCGGATTGCGCCAGCAGCAAACGATAGTCACCTGGCTTGGCAGTGTCGAGATTCAGCGTGACCGAATTCTGCGGTCCGTAGCGTTTGCCCAAGGGTAAAGTGAAGTCGACGTCGGCGGGCTTAGCGCCTCGGGCCGAGGATTCGATCTGCACCTTTTCGAGAAACTCGAAATCGGCCCCCGACAATGCCACCGCGACGTCCCCGTTCCCCTCGACGAGTTTGTCGCGCTCCGCCGGCGCGAGGGTCACATGGGTGAAATCGCCGTAGGGATGCAAATGCAACGTGCCCGTAACCGGCAGCGGATCCCAGTCCCAGGTGGCGGAAAGTTGATAGTCGCCCGCGGCCGCCTTGGTCTTCGAAAGATCGATTTCCAGGGCGCCGGCGGCAGTAGGTTGAACCTCGACCGGGATGGAGGCGCCGCCCGAAACAGGCGTCAACTGCCATTCGCGCGCCAGCGCCAGGTCTTTGGCGGCGGATCCCTGGCCGAGTTTCACCGCCAGCGTCGACTTCGACCCCAGCGGCAGGTGTGGAGTTCCCGTGATCGACACCACCGGCTTCTTGATCTCCGGTGCGCGATAAGCCCACAGATAGGCGATGCGCGTCTTAGCCTTGGGTGCCTGGTTCTTGGTGCAGAGCGCCAAGCCGTCTTTATCGGAAGCCTGCGCGAACGCCGAGCGAAATTCCGTGTTGGGGAACATGGCCATCTTGAGGTTCGAAAACAGCGCCGCGCCCCCGGCCGCAAGAGCCACGGGATTGCCGAAAAAAAGCCCGGCCACCGACGCCGCCAGGCCAACCGACTGCTGCACCTGAGAGCTCTGGGCGGCCATCGGGTCGTAGGCGCTGGTTGAGGGAAGCACCGCCTTCAGCAGCAGCGCGGCCTGCTGATCGGGGGACGGTGTGGAGTTCAGCTTCTGCGGGGTGACCCCGTATTTGGTGGAGATTCCCTGGAACACGGCAACGGGGCCGGCGCCAGACTGCTCCGCATTCGACAGGTCCTGCACCAGCGTTTCGACTTGGGAACTCTGCTCGGCGTAGTCGGCCAGTTGCTTGAGCAGTTCCCGGTTGTGAGTCACCAACGACTTGATTTTCCCCTCACTCAGGCCCTGAGGTCCGTAGATGAGCGCAATCACCTGCGGGCGTTCGGGTAGTTGCCATTCGGTGCGGGTTCCCGCTTTGCGCGGGTCCAGGGTGAGGATCAGGTCGCCATCGGAGGCCGGCACCAGAACGGCCGCAACCTCGGCCTTGAGGGAAGGCGGCGGGAACAGACGCACAGGATTCCAAATCAGGCGCGCCCCGCCGCGAATCTCAGCGACCGATTTCAACGGCAGCGGCGCGCCTGGGGAGAAAGGACGCACCAACAGTTGAAACGTGCCCAGAGATGAAACTCCGGCGCACACGGCCGGCGCGGCGGCGGCAGCCGGCGCGACTGCCAGTACCACTCCCATCACAAGACGGATCACTATATTGAGATGCGCTGGAATCGGCAAAAGTCGAAGGCGAATCAGCGCGGGAATCTCTTTCCTCCTTATGTACGAATATCACTTCGGGCCGGCATTTCCAATCCTGTCCGGACAGGATGTGGGGCAGCCCTTCAGGCGCGGTCCGCTCTGCTTGAGAAAGCCGGAGGGCGCCGAGCGAACCAAATTCGCTCCGCCGCTAGTCTGGACTCGGACGTCGACAATCCCGCTGGTGAGGCCGCCTTCTTTGCACCGGGCGCCAGCTTGTGAATTCGTCGGCGATTCACAATGGTCGCAGCCGTAGCACCGATATCCACCGCGGTGATGGCCGCAGTCGTGTGCGAAAGGCTGGCTTCCGGGTGTGGACTTTGCGCTCGCAATGGTAGATCTTGCACCTTGCTGAACAGAAAAAAGGGGCCGGTCCCGCCGGAGGAGCGCGGGGCCGGCCTTTTCCCGAATAAGCGATACCGGTCAGACAGCCAGGTACATCGTGGTGCCTTGCCGGTTCACCAGCAGGAGAGTGCCATCCTTCGCATTGCGCATGGCGGATTCGAAATCCGCGGTGTTGCGCACGGGTTTGTGGTTCACTTCCTGAATTACGTCGCCGCGCTTCAAGCCGGACTCGGCGGCTTTGCCGGCCGGGTCCACGCTGGTCACCACAACGCCGGTAGCGTCAGCCGGCAATCGTAGCTGGCGGGCCGTCTGGGCGGTGACGTTCTCTACCGCGATCCCTTCGAGGGCGTCTTCGCTACTGTTCTCCGGCTGTTCGCTGCGGGCGGTTTCCGTGGGCATTTCCGCCAGAGTGAGAGGGAGAGTTTTCTCCGCGCCGTCGCGGAAGACCTTCACGTTCACCTTGGTTCCGGGAGCCATCAGCGAAACGTGCATGCGCAGTTCGGCGCTGTTGTTCACCGGCTTGCCGTTGATATCCAGAATGATGTCGCCCTTTTCCAAGCCCGCCTTCTGGGCCGGGCTGTTGGGGGTCACATCGCCGATCAGCGCGCCGCGCACTTCCGGTTCATGGAAGGCCTTGGCGATTGTGGGCGTCACTTCCTGAGCCATCACGCCCAGGTAGGCGCGGGTCACCTTGCCGTTATTGATGATCTGGTCCATCACATTGCGCGCCACACTGACGGGAACGGCAAAACCGATGCCTTGGTTGCCTTCCGAACCATTGGCCAGGATGGCGGTGTTGATGCCGATCAGTTCACCGCGGTCATTCACCAGCGCGCCGCCCGAGTTGCCGGGGTTGATGGAGGCATCGGTCTGAATGAAGTCTTCGTAGTCTTCGATGCCCAGGTTGGCGCGGCCGGTAGCGCTGACGATGCCCATGGTGACAGTCTTACCGACGCCAAAGGGATTGCCGACGGCTAGCACGTAGTCGCCCACCTGCACTTTATCGGAATCGCCAATGGTGATGGGCTCCAGGGAGCCGGCGTTCACTTTCAGTACGGCAATGTCGGTCTTGGGATCGGCACCAACCACGCGAGCACTGTATTCATGCTTGTCGGGCATGATCACGGTCACGGTGGTAGCGTGATCCACCACGTGGTTATTGGTCAGGATGTAGCCATTCGGGCTGACGATGACGCCCGAGCCCATGCCCTGTTCCTTCTGTTGCCGAGGCATGCGGAACTGCCCGTTGCCGTTGTCCTGGTCGCCGAAGAATTGGCGGAACATGGGCGGGATTCCGTCGTCCCCGCCTTGGAATCCGGTCTTCACCATACGGGCCGAAGTAACGGTAACGACCGAGGGCAATACCTTCTTCACCACCGGCGCGAAACTGTTGCGGCTCGCCGGTTCGTCCGCACTCGCAAGCTTAAACGTGGCGGCCGGATTGATCAGGTGATCCGCAGCCGCGACTGCGAGGCCACCCAATCCCAGCGCCAACACTATCGTCACGGCTGCCGTCTTCGATCGACCCCAAATCCATTGCGTCTTCATGTAGCCTCCAAGAATGTTTGGGAGCACCACCGAGTTTCGATGCATCGGGTGGCTCCATCTATACAGATGCGCTCGGGGGTTTCCGGTTTGTAATGGGAAGTCGGTATATGGGTGCCGGAGAGTTGGTATGCCGCGGCGCGGCTAGGAGATGATGTCCTCGCACACAGCGTACAGGATAACTTCAGGTTCTACGCCGGCCTGTACCGGGAAGGTCTCAACAGCAACAGCCTCCGGTACCAATTCCTGTGCTACTTAAAGATCATCGAAGCCATCCGTGCACGCCGGAGACGCGTAGCGTCCGCGGCACGCCAGCAAGGCCTGCCACCAACACGAACCGTTGAACGACTACCGGGGCGGTTCGAAGCTTCTGTTGGTCCCCAGTTCGCGGGCCTGGACATACCAAGTCTCCGGCGCCACATTACCGACTCTCCATTACAAACGGGAAACCCCTCTGCTCCATCTCTATATATGGTGCCACTCGATGGACGCTCGGTGGCGATCCTAAGAGTCTTCTTGGCGGGGAACATTATGTTGTACGAGAGCACGATGAGCCTATTGCAGAGCATTGTGCAATCGCTCGAGACAGGCGACCAGACCCGATGGGACGACCGAACAGAATCCGGGAACGCATGTCTCTACGAGATGCACCAGATGTGCAAGCCGCTCTACAAGGGATATAAGTCCGACAGCCTGAATGCCGGCTCAGCGGGGCCAAGCACCATTCCTGAGTCGCTGAACCGGGCCATACCGCACGTTCGGACGATGGTGATTGCCATTCGGCATAAAGACCAAACGCGCGCCATTGCGAGCGGCAGGGCGGCTCTTGCGGCACTGAATTGCGCCAGTCATTCAAGGGTTTCGGGCAAGAACAGAGAACCAGAAAACCGTCCGAAGGGTCACGGCGGCATGAAAAGTCCGCTGGAAAGCATCGTCCGACGGTTTGAAGCGCCACTGGCGCGCCGTGCACGAGTTTCCGGGGCACGCCGCCGCACATGACTCGCGCTACGCGCTCGTGGTAGACATACCGAAGCGGAATCCGGCCTTGTTCATCCCGGTGAAAGTGGCGTGAGAACAAAAGAACGACCATTTGGCGATTGCCTGTGGCAAACTGGAACTGGTGGGCATGTCGAAAAGCCATATCGAGAACTTCAAACCACCTTCTGCCGACGACCCGGTGTTAAGCGAGATTGTTCGGCGGCTGTCCGAGGTCTATCACCCTCTCCGGATCTACCTGTTCGGTTCGGCGGCACGCGGGGATGCTGGCCCAGACAGCGACTATGACCTGATGGTCATTCTCCCCGATGAAGCCCCAGAGCATCTCCGGCGGGGGAATGCTGGATACCGAGCTCTTCGTGGAACCGGGGTGGCCGCGGACGTGCAAGTCTGGCCGCAGGGTGATTTCAATAGGCAGTTGCACCTGAAGGCGTCATTTCCATCCACCATCGTTCGGGAAGGGAAACTGCTGTATGGAGCCTGACCTGGTCCTTGTATCGAACACCCGGGAATGGCTTTTGCGCGCCAAGGAAGACTTGGACAATGCGCAGCATGACCTGATGGCAACTCCTCCCTTTGTTAGGGACGCTCTGTTTCACTGCCAACAAGTAGTCGAGAAGGCGATGAAGGCTCTCCTTACGTGGCACGACTCAGCATTTCGGAAGACCCACAATCTGGAGGAGTTGGGCGAACTGTGCACACAAATAGATGGCACGCTCGCCCCAGCAGTGGAAGACGTCACACCCTTAACCGAGTATGCAGCGAGGTTCCGCTATCCTGGCGCGCCCTGGGATCCCACCTTGCAGGAAGCGCAGGAATCTATTGAGCTTGCGCGGACATTCGTCCACACCATCCTCAATAGGCTACCACCTTGCGTTACCAGCTTCGATGATCGTTCCAAAGACTCCATGGGATCCGGGGCGTAGACACACCTCCGGTCCGGTCGGTCACAACGAAGGAAAATCGAGTCGGCGGCAAGCGCGGGAGCGGGAATTTACGCTGTCCGCAAGGGCGTGATCAGCTCGTGCGCTGTCTCTCGCGTCAGACGCTCGGGACAAGAATTGCGTGGCGGGCACTGAAGAATCGCCTCCGGGCTAATGCATCGGCCCAAAACCTTCCGCCGCTGCCGGCGTGACCCGATCAGCTCATGCCCGCTCACCACGACCAACCACAATCCAAACAACGGAAACTCGATTTGCTGGAACAGCGCCAGATCCAGATACACAATACCTGCCACGAGAAGCGCCAAATCCCAAATCGCCCTTTTGCTCATCTTCTTTGCCCGCACGCCGTCTCGATCAATGCAACACCCCAACCTGGCTCATCCGGCAGATCACGGCTTGCGCACTGGACGAACCAGATTCGGCGCCTCATCCGTGACGAGCCGATAGTTAGCCAGCGGGGTTGAGGGCTTTCCGCGACTTCCCAGAATAGAAATCCTGAGAACATGGAAACAGCGCGGAAGCGGCCGCCCTTGGATGCGGAATAGATGACGACACAAGCCCTGGATCCGCGCGGAATCGCCACATCGCCGCCAGCGTCTCTGGCGTGTCGCGTAACCCGGGCGTCGAAACGCTACTTCTCGGCGCGGACGATAATTACCTTGTTCACGTCAATTTTGACGTGCTCTTCATGTCCGCCTCCGCCGCTCACCGGGACGACCTTAACCGTGTACTCGCCGGGGTTCAGCAGGAGTCCCTGTATCGAGTTGTTGAATTCCCCGGCATGGCCCATGAATTTGCCATTGACATAAACCGCCTCGAACTTGTCCGGCGCGAAAACGCGCAGGCGCCCAAACGGCGGTTTTGCGAGTGGCAGAGCCTTCATCGTTTCGGCGAGGTCCGTAGTCTTGCCCCGCTGGATTGTGACCTTTTTCACGAGATCCTCGTAACGTGGTTCAGATAGGCTGACCTCGTGCTCGCCGGCCGCGACCGTGTATTTCCTGCCGATGCCGAAATTTCCGGCCGGTCCGACGTACTTACCGTCGATAAAGACCCCCGCCCGGCCTGGATCGACCTTGGTCTTCAGATACCCTGAGTTCTGTTGCGCGAGGACGGGGATACCGGCCACCGCGATCAGCAGCGCCGCAACATGTACAAGAGAAGCGATTCGCATCTTGACCTCATTTCCAAAGAATTTAGCTAAAGCGCGTTTCCGCGACTTCCCAAACTGGTAAAACGGGGAAAACATGGGAGCCTCGCCGTACCGTGCGGGCCGCGCAACGCGTTTCCTGCCGCGGCCGCATGGTACGGCTGGCTCCCCCCTTCTTCCGTCTCCCGACACGATCCTACTGGCCCGGCGAGAAGTGCACGCGGCGGTTCTTCTGCCAGCAGGCCTCGCTGGACTCTATGCACTGCGGGCGCTCCTTTCCGTAGCTGATGGTCTTCAACTTGTCGGCGGGTACGCCAAGCTGCACCAGGAACTCTTTGGCAGAGCTGTCGCGCCGGTCGCCCAGGCCCAGGTTGTACTCCGCCGAGCCGCGCTCGTCGCAGTGGCCTTCCACCACTATGGTCGCGTTCGGGAAGTCCGCCAGGATGCTCTTGAGCGCCGAGGCGTCGCGGGTCAGCGCGTCCCGCGCATCCGCGCGAATATCACTCTTGTCGTAGTCGAAGAAGGCATCCCGCACGTCGGTCTCCAGGCGCTGCTCGATGGTCGGTCTGGGAGCCGGCGGCGGCGGCGGTGGCGTCGGAGCCGTCACAGTCACCGTGGTCGAACGGGTGGTATTGCCGCCCGGACCAGCAGCGGTCAGGGTGTAGGTAGTGGAATTACCCGGCTGCACGCGCCGGCTGCCGGCGCTTTGCACCGTGCCGACTCCCTGGTTAATGGATACGTTAGTGACCGTTCCGGTCACCTGCCAGCGCAGAGTGGAAGACTGGCCGCGCTGAATGGACGCCGGTTCTGCCGCAAACTGCGCGATGACGGGCGCGGCGGGCGGCGGTGGCGGCGGTGCTGGTGCCTGGGCAACCGGTGGCGGCGGTGGCGGCGGTGCTGGAACCTTCTTCTTGCAGCCCACCGCGAACACCATCAAGATAATCGTGGCCCACAAAATAAAGAACTTCCCTGAACGCGACATAAACATCTCCTTATCCGGATTTCTTCGTTACTGGCCCTAACAAAAGTCTCATCGCTCATGCCCGCCGCGTAGTCCACCTCGCGACCGGTTCCATGCGTTACACCGAGGTACATCATGGCATCCACGTCACCGATTGCCGCAGAGTGCAGAGTGCCGGAAAACCACCAAGTCCGTCAAGGCGACATCGGGGCTTCCGCCTCAGCCAGACGGGCCCCCTTCCACTCGTCGGCCCTTTCCGCCACCGCGGTCATGTCACACCCGCGTCCCAGCGGAGACCGAAAGCCATCGCCGACACCGTCTCTGCATTGAGAGTAGTTCATCACCCCCCAAGCTTGGTATCCTGTCCGGACAGGATTTCGCTTGCGCAACACAAGTGGTAAGGAAGCGAGGATCGGCGAGACAACGCTAGATGAAATCGCGTTGAAGATCGTGAGCCACGCTCTTCAGGAGGCTGCCGGCCGCAACCCGCATCCACGGGCTTTGAACCGATGGGGACCCATTATTGCCCTTGCGCGGATCGGAACCCGCAGGCCGCTGAAAAACAACCAACGGAGCTGAAGACCGCCCATGTGGTTCAAGGGGTATTCTTGCGGCCGAGAGACACTGGCAAACTGATTGATTCTAAATGGACTAATCAAATCAGGCTAGGGCAGCCCTCCCGTTTTGGACCGTGGTTCAACTTGGACGGCAAAGCTGACGCCGAAACCGGCTCGGACTACGGCGGCTTCCGGTTGGAGCAGAAGGTGCGGTACTCTCCCGATTCCACCGCCGCGCTTTGGCACCCGTTGATCAAGAGCACCTATCGGCCTGCCCGGTACGGGCGGAAGCATCCCCGCACGGGAAATCAGACCCGACGAACAGGCAATTGCCTTCTCGATTGACAAGAAGAAGAGTCGGATCATCCTTCTTGACCGACGCCATCGCGCCGCGCCGCCTCCGGCGTCAGGTTCTCGACCGAGACGCCTTCGAGCGTGCTGCCCGTTCCCTTGCTATCGAGCGAGACTTGCTCTTCCTTGGCAGGGGACTCCCCCATCTTGACCGTCACGTCGCGCGCCGCACCGGCGCGGAGGAGCCTCAACTTCACGGTGGAACCCGGCGCAAGCATGCCGATCTGGAGGCGCAGTTGATTGGCGTCGTCAACCGGCTTCCCGTTCACCGCAAGGATAATGTCGCCCTGTTTCAGATCGCTGTGGGAGGCCCGGCTGTTAGCCGTGATGTCACCGGAGGCAACCAGGAAATCGGTTTTGCGGTTCCCGTTAAGCTGGCACATCAGGTGGCGGACCAGATTCTGAAGAACGGCAAAGTCGAGCGCGCCTATCGCGGCGTCGTGCCTCAAGACGTCACGCCCGCGATGGAAAAGGCGTTCGGAGCAAAAGAGGCGAAAGACGCCTTTGTCGGTGACGGACCTGCTGTACGCAATCCACGAGGTAACCCGCGCCGATGCGTTGTTGGTGGCACTCAACTCGATGCATACTGGAAGCACGACAATTCTCGCTTCTTTCGACTATCCCGATGTTGTACCGGTGATACTCCACGCTTAACCACAGCAATCGGCGTCATCAGTCAGGGCGGTGTGACACTGGATCACCGGCTTGCGGTAATCGTAGCGGATCTCCTCGAAAGTGCCACCATCGCCCTCCAGCGTGGCCTGTTTGGTGGTGTCGCCGGAGACTCGGAGACCCGCTCAAGTGCTACGGTCACGCCGCATGAATATGTTGACGATACGGTAACGATCCTGGCCGCGGCCCCGTCTTCGTGTTTTTGAGGAGATAATAGATGCACAGCATGAGAAACGTCCCGGTGGCGCTGGCGATCCTGGCGGGGATTGTAGCCGCCCCTGCTTTTGCCCAGGCACCGCCGTCTTTCGCTCCGGGACAGTTGGACCAACTGGTGGCGCGCATCGCGCTTTATCCGGACCCGCTGCTGGCACAAATCCTGGCTGCGGCCACCTACCCCAACGATATTCCCCCTGCCGCCCAGTGGGCGGATGAGCACCATTATCTTACCGGGCAGGCGCTGGCCAACGCCATCAGCGAGGACCAACTGCCTTGGGATCCCAGCGTGCAAGCGCTGCTCCCATTTCCGTCCGTGCTGGACATGATGAATTCGGACATGAGCTGGACCACCCAGATTGGAAACGCGTTCCTGGCCCAGCAACAGGACGTGATGGATACGGTGCAGCGGCAGCGGGGCATCGCGCGACGCTCCGGCTACCTGACGAGCAACGGCCAGATTGTGGTGAGCGACGGGCCGTACATCACCATCATGCCCGTAAATCCGGGCTATATTGTGGTTCCCTACTATGATCCGGCGGTGGTGTTCTTCGCGCCACGGCCCGGATTCGCGGTCGGCGGCGCAATCCGCTTCGGCTTCGGCGTGACCATCGGCGGGTTCTTTGCGCCCTGGGGCTGGGGAGCAGGAGGGATCCGCTTCGACTGGGGCGCGCACGCCGTATTCCTGAACAATGCACGCTGGGGCAGAACCTGGGCCAACCGGAGCGCCTACGTCCACCCTTACGCCGCCGTGCGGAGGCCCGCGCCGGGTTCCGCGCGCCCCGCCGAGGCGCACGCGCTGCATCCACGCTCCGAGCCGGAGCGAAACGCACCGCGGCAAGGCAGGCCGATGCCTCGAGAAGAGCACCGGGAGGGGCGCCGCTAGGCATGGGTTCCGAAAACTGATAGGTGGCATGATGCTAAGCATTCAGAGAATTCTTGTTCCTATTGTGTTCACGGATACTTCCCGGCACGTCGTGCACCAAGCCGCCTGGTTGGCGCGCCGCTTTCATGCGGAGATGATCCAGCTGCACGTGGTGCCGCCTCTCAGCTATCCCGCCGGCGTGCTGGAGAGCGGGGACGAGGTCACCGCGCGGGATCTGCACGCGCACATCGTGCAGCGGGCTGAGCAAGATCTGGATCGGGCGCTAGGGCCAGATCTGGATGGGATTGCGGTCACACGCGTGCTGCTCAGAGGCGACCCAGCCCATGAAATCGTGAAGACGGCTCGCGAGCGGAACGTCGATCTGATCGCGATGTCGACTCATGGCCATGGGGTGTTCTACCGCTTTCTGCTGGGATCGGTGACAGCGAAGGTACTGCACGAAAGCCATTGCCCGGTTTGGACAGGCGCCCACCTGGAAGAGACGCCGGCGCGCGAGTTTTCGATCCGCCGCGTCCTCTGCTCGGTGGATTTGAGCCCTCGCAGCCCTTACACGGCGTCGCTGGCCGCCGAGATGGCCGCGGCCGTCGGTGCAACGCTCACGCTGGTCCACATCACGTCCAGCGTGGAGGTCTGGGGCCCCGGCGGATCCTCTGTCGACCCAGCGTGGAAAGAGATGGTCGTCGGCATCGCCACCAAAGAGATCGCCCAGCTTCAGCGGGACGTGGGCACGAAGGCCGAAGTCATTATCGATAGCGGCAATGTTCCGGAACTGTTGAACCGGGCGGCAGAGCAAACGAAGGCTGACGTCCTGGTCACCGGGCACAGTCCTGGGCGAAGCCATCTGGGGGACAACGGCGAAGGCTATGGGATCATTCGGGAGTCGCACATCCCGGTGCTGAGCGTCTGAGGACTCGGACGTTTCAACCGCTCCTCGTCGAAGCCCGTGTCGTACTCTATACTTTACATGGTTAGCTGGACAGCACACGGCTGACGCAGCCAGGAATGACCTGGCAGCGGAGGACCACGTGACGAAGCAAGAGAAGGGACCGACGAAAACTCCGGCGTCACCTGCGAAAGGCCGGCTGAGAGTTCGAGCGAAATCCTCCGGCGCAACCTCCAGACCTCCATTTCCGGTTGTGGGGGTTGGCGCTTCCGCTGGGGGCCTGGAGGCTTGCACGGCGTTGCTCAAGGCCCTGCCGGTCAACCCCGGAATGGCGTTCGTAGTGGTCCAGCACCTTGATCCTCACCACGAGAGCATTCTGCACAAGCTACTCTCCAGGGCAACGGAGATGCCTGTCATCCAGGTGGAAGACGGAATGGTTCTGGAACCGAATCATGTTTACGTGATCCCTCCGAACAAAGACATTGCCGTTCGCGAGAGGACGTTGCGGCTCCTGTCCCGCCGGCGGACCGCCGGCAGACACTTGCCGATTAATCGCTTCTTTGTTTCTCTTGCGGAGGACCAGAAGAGCGCCGCCATCGGGGTCATCCTATCGGGAACGGCATCCGACGGGACCGTGGGATTGCAGGCCATCAAGTCCGAAGGCGGCGTTGCCTTTGCGCAGGACCCCAAATCGGCCGGCTATCCTGGTATGCCCGAGAGTGCGATTCAGGCGGGGTGCGTGGATTTTGTACTCTCGCCCGAGGAAATTGCCCGCGAGCTGATCCGGCTGGAGCAGTTACCTTACGCCAAGAGGACCGCCGCCGTGCTGGAGGTGGAGCCGCCGTTGGCGGGCACGGCCGATCTTCAAAAGATCCTCCAAATTCTGCGGACGGCCACGGGGGTCGACTTCGCTCTTTACAAAACCGGAACGATCAAGCGGCGCATCGCGCGCCGGATGATTCTCCAAAAGATCGAGAACCTCCGACGTTACGGAACCTACCTGGAGCAGAACCCTCTCGAGGTGGCGGCGCTCTACCAGGACATTTTTATTCACGTAACCAGCTTTTTCCGGGAACCGGAGATGTTCGCGGCACTGCAACGAAAGGTGCTCCCCAAGCTGATGGCGAATCGGCCGCCAGGTGAGCCGCTTCGCATATGGGTTCCGGGATGCTCCACGGGCGAGGAGGCGTACTCGTTTGCGATCACACTTTTGGAATTCCTGGACAAACGGGCCTCCGGGGCCGCTTTCCAGATTTTCGGCACCGACATCAGTGCGGCGGCCGTCGACAGGGCACGGGCCGGCACATACTCGGAAGCCGCGGTGGCCAATGTCTCCCCGGAGCGTCTGAAGCGCTTCTTTGTGAAAGTGGGGGACAGCTACCAGATCGGCAAGCAGGTCCGTGAGCGGTGCGTGTTTGCACGGCATGACCTGGGCAAGGATCCGCCTTTCTCCAAGCTCGATCTCATCAGTTGCCGCAATGTGTTGATCTACATGAGTGCGGCGCTTCAGGAGCGGGTGCTCTCCTTCTTCCATTACGCACTGAAGCCGGCCGGCTTTCTTTTGCTGGGAAAATCGGAGGCCCTCGGTTCCTCCGCGCATCTTTTTATCCAGGAGGAGAGCAAGCGCAAGATCTATTCCCGGAACCCGGCAGCGGCCGTGGCCAGGTCGTCCCTAGCGCCCGCGGATCACGCAAAAGCGCCGGCGCGCGCCGTTACGGCGGAGTTGACGGGCGCCGCGTTCAACCTGGAGAAAGCCGTCGAGCGCATCATCTGGCAGCGATACGCCCCGGCAGCGCTGGTGGTAGACGCGGGTCTGCATGTCCTTCATTTCGAGGGAAACACCGGCCCCTACCTGGCGCCGGCGCGAGGAGCCGCAACCCTCCATGTGTTGAAACTGGTGCGGAAAGAACTGGCGCTGGATCTCCACACGGCGCTTCACCGGGCGAAAAAGGAGGAGACTCCGGTTCGCAGAGAGGGTATCCGCTTTCCGCAGGATGGCGGATCGAAGACAGTCAATCTGGAAGTCATTCCGATGAAAGGCCGCCACGCGAAAGGGGCGGATTTCCTCATACTGATCGAGGAGGTTCCGGCGCAAGAAGCGGCGCAGCCGCGCGAAGCCAGGGAGGGAGACGAACTCGTCTATTTGAAACAGGAACTGGCTTCCACCAGGGAACATTTGCAGTCCATCATCGAGAGCCATGAAGCTACCAACGAGGCACTGACGGTGGAACACGAGGAGGTCCTGTCGGCCAACGAGGAGTTGCAGAGCACCAACGAAGAACTGGAGACCGCCAAGGAGGAATTGCAGTCCTCGAACGAGGAATTGACCACGCTGAACGAGGAGTTGCAGAACCGGAACGCGGAACTGGGCCAACTCGCGAACGACCTGAGCAATCTGCTGGTCGGAGTCAGCATCCCGGTGATCATCGTGGGAGGCGACCGGCGAATCCGGCGTTTCACTCCCGCGGCGGAACCCTTGCTCAACCTGATTCCCACCGACGTGGGCCGGCCAATCGGCGATATCAGGCCTAACATCGATGTGCCCGACCTGGACAACCTGATCTCGGAAGTGAGCGGCAAAGGCAGCTTGGTTGAACGGGAGGTCCAGGGCCGGGACGGACATTGGTACGCCCTCCGCATGAGACCGTACAGGACCGCCGAGAACAAGATCGACGGGGTACTGATGGCGCTCATGGATATCGACGTGATGAAGCGCGGCCTCGATCAGACCCTGCGGTCCCTTGATGACGCGGTCGCCGAGAGGGACCTGTCGGCTAGCCTCCTGGACATGAGCGGCGCCCTGACCGTCATTCTCGACCCCGCTGGCCGCATTATCGCCTTCAACCACTCCTGCCAGGAGAAGTCGGGCTACTCCTTCCGCGAGGTAGAGGGCAGGACGTTTTGGGACTTCCTGCTCCCACCGGAAGAAGTGGACGAGGCGAAAGCCGCGTTTGCGGGCATCCTCGAATGCGCAGAGCCCGCGAGAACTTACGAACGAACCTGGATCGGAAAGGATGGCTCCCGCAGGGTGATCGCCTCGTCAAGCATCGGGCGTTGCGGCGCGGACGGCGCTGTCAGGCAAATCATCAGCACCGGTATTGACATCACCCCGCGCAAGCTCGCCCAGGATGCCCTACGCCGGAGCGAGGACCAACTCCGGAGATTGATGGCGAACCTCATCACCACTCAGGAAGAGGAGCGCAAACGCGTAGCGCGAGAGTTGCACGACGACATGAACCAAAGAATGGCCATGCTTTCAAACGAGGTGGCCACGTTAGAACAGACTCCGCCCGGTTCCGCCCGTCTCCTTCGCAAACAGTTCCGATCGTTTCGCGAGCGGGTGGATCGACTCTCGGATGACCTCCGCCGGACGGCTCACCATCTTCACCCCTCGGCCCTTGAGCATCTCGGCCTGGTGGCGGCGATTGAATCCCACTGTTCCGACTTCCTGAAACTGCACCGGATCCCGCTCAAGCTTACGCATCGCAGCGTGCCGGAATCGATTCCCTTCGAAGTCTCGTTGTGCCTCTACCGGGTCACGCAAGAATGTCTGAACAACGTTGCGAAGCATTCCGGCGCCAGGAAGGTAACGGTGGCGATTAGAGGGGACAAAGACGGCATCCTCTTATCTGTTACCGATAACGGAAAGGGGTTCGATCCCGGCTTGCTGGCGGACCAAAGCGGGCTTGGCATAGTCGGCATTCGGGAACGAGTACGGCTTGTGGACGGGATCGTTTCGATCGACTCGCGGCCAGGTCACGGTACGCGGATCGATGTTCGAG
>Ga0224534_1000590_pt1 | contig 22766 bp, 24 predicted proteins | sample 714E12024metaG_FD_172012 | JGI IMG/M metagenome (GOLD analysis project Ga0224534, IMG submission 172012) | Peat soil microbial communities from Stordalen Mire, Sweden - 717 E1 20-24 | ecosystem: Environmental > Terrestrial > Soil > Wetlands > Peat | place: Sweden: Norrbotten County, Stordalen... | reverse complement strand
TGCCAAATACTACGTGACTACAGGTCCGGCGCCGGTGCCGCAACCCATGCCCAAGATCGCCGGTCTGGTCGGCGCGAACCAATGGAGGGCGCTCGTCACCGGCGGCGCCGGCGTGAAATTCCGCTTGACCGACCACATTCTGGTGCGCGCCGATTTTCGGGATTACATCACGGCGTTTCCGACGCGTTTGATCGTGCCGGCGGCCAACGGCACCGACCACGGTATCTTCAACCAGTTCACGCCGCTCGTTGGGGTGAGCTACGTGTTCTGATGCCGGCCATGCTCTGACACCGAGGCGTGTTTCCGGTTTGATTACGGCGCGGGCGTGCCAGGGCGCGAACTGTACCGCAAGTGGAAGGTGGCCGGCGACAAGTTCGCCGAAGCGGATGCGGCGGCAATCTTCGAACCGGCCCCTACATGTACATGCCGCCGTTGACGGCCAGCACGTGGCCGGTGATGTAACTGGCGTCGTCGCTCACCAGGAACTTGACAGCCGCCGCGACATCCGCTATCGTTCCGGCCCGGCGCAGCGGAATCGACGCCAGGTATTTCTGCTTCACCGCCTCCGGCAGAACCTTGGTCATGTCGGTCTCAATATAGCCGGGCGCGACCGCGTTCACCGTGATGCCGCGGCTGCCCATTTCCTGCGCCAGCGCCTTGGTCAGACCGATCAGGGCCGCCTTGGAGGCGACGTAATTCGCCTGCCCCGGGCTGCCGGCCTGGCCCACCACCGATGCCATGTTGACGATGCGCCCCCAGCGGTTTTTCATCATGCCGGGGAGCGCCTGCTGACAGGCGAAGAAGGCGCCGGTGAGATTGATCTTGAGCACCAGGTCCCAGTCGGCGGGCTTCATGCGCATGGCCAGGCCGTCGCGCGTGATGCCGGCGTTATTGATCAGAACGTCGACGCGGCCCTTGGCGGCGAGCACCTGGGCGAAGCCTTCCTTGACGGATTCTTGCGAGCTGATGTCCAGGTCCAGAGTCATGGCCTCTCCGCCAGCGGCGCGAATCTCACCGGCCACCAGCTCGTTGTTTTCGACTTCGGGCGAAGCGACGATGATGTAGAAACCCTCACGGCAGAGCGTCAGGGCAATCGCCCGGCCGATTCCGCGGCTCGAGCCGGTGACAAATGCAACTCGGTTGGACATTTCTTCTTCAATGATAACTTATGGCTGAACGGGGACCGTCCGCTTCACCGCGGCGGCCAAGCCAGGATATGGGTCAACGGCCTTCCCCTTCCACCACAGCTTTTCCGGCCCCAAGTCGAAGATCGCAAAATGCAAGTGCGGCGTGCGCGGGTCCGCGTTTCCCGTCGATCCCACAAAACCGATGACATCCCCACGCTCGACCCGCATTCCTTCACGCAACCCTGCCACGTACCCGTCCAGGTGCGCGTAGTAGTAGCAATACACTTCCATTTCGTCGAACTGGTATATGGTGTTGCCGCCCGGTTTGCTGAAGAACAGTTTGCGGACGGTTCCGGGTACCACCGCACGCACCGGTGTCCCCCTTGGCTCCAGAATGTCGATCGCCTCATGCGGATGTCCGTTGTGAACTTCTTCGAACATATCCCGCAGATTCGCGAGGGCGAGTCCGCGGATGGGCGGAGTCATCTCGAGAATGGAAGAGGTCGCGCCGACAGCGAGAAACACTGAGAAAAGCCCGGCAATCGGAACCCAGGGCCTCAAAAAGCTATTCCTCCAGGACGATCGGTGTGCCCCGTCGAACCATGTGCGACAGATTCTCCACATCCCAGTTCGTCATCCGGATGCACCCGGCCGATTCGCCGTGCCGGACGTGCCCCGGATCCGGCGTCCCATGGATTCCATAATGTTCTTTCGAGAGGCCGATCCACGCTGCGCCGGCGGGGCTGTTCGGACCCGGCGGGAGCGTTGCTTTCGCTTGTTTCGGGTTCGAGTTCCAGAAGTGATCCGGGTCATAGTTGTACCACGGATAGTGCAGAACGCTGGTGATGGTCCAATGACCAATTGGCAGCGAATCGTGCGAGTCGCCAATCGTGGCCGGATACTGCGCCAGTTGCTTGTCGCCGGCGCCGTAGGCGATTACGGTGCGTTTTGACTTCGACACCACCACGCGCAGCGCCAGGCGACCGGCGGCGCGCCGCACATTCGGTGCGGAGATTTGCTCCCCGGCCGTGTCCAGTTTCCTGCCGGGATTCAACTCGGCCAGTAGTTTCGGCGAGCTATGAAACCTCTCGCCCAGTCCTTCCTCCGGGGTTTCGAAGCCAAGCCACTTCATCTTCGCCTTTTCCTGGACGTCGGCCGGTAGTGGCAGGAACGGGCCTTTCTCATCCGCTTGGGTAATCGTGTAGGTCGCGAGAAGAGGTCCGGCATCGCTATCGAGCAGGCGCCACATCTCCGCATCGATTGTGCCGGTGGGCTTCAGGCCGTGGTTTTCCTGATATCCCTTGACCGCAATCCCGAGATCGTCGCCGTAGACACCGTCAATCTCGCCCGGCGAGAACCTGGCACGGTCCAGAAGAATCTGCGCCCGCGCCACCCTTGGCCCGGTCGCTCCCGGCCCCACTGCGCCGGTCTTCGTTGAGTCCTCTATTTCGTTGGCGGCCAGACTCCGGGCGACCGGCGCACCAGCGCGGCTTTTCGCCGGTCCGGCTGCGCCCGCGCCGGTCAAGGCCAGAATCGTGGCAGTCACCGCTAGTAGGTAAGGTAGGCGCATACCGAAGAGTGGGCACTTTACGGGCCGTTCTCAGGCCGCCGCTGCTTTCGCCCCCGTGCCTGCTGGTGCTCAGCACTTCTTGCCTTCCGGACGGCAGGACTTGCACATCACAACTTGCGGGAACCGGGGTTTCCACCTTGAGTTCGCGTGCATGCGGCTTTGGTCCCCAATGTGCACTGACTGGTGGAAGGAATTGCCATGTCATTCGGAATATACATTGTCGGCTTCTTGATATTGATCGGCGGGCTAATCTATGGAGCCGTGATTCTGCACGTGGCCGCGCATTGGATCGCAGTGGGCGCCATTGTACTGTTGGGCCTTGCGATTCTGAAGGGCGTCCAGGCCACGCGGGGAAAAGATCCGTCGTAATGAGAGTTGGGTGCCGGGGCCGCGAACTCAAAAAAAACCCGGCGGGAGATTTTGGTCCCGCCGGGCCGCGTCGTTCAGGTTTGACCCTGTATTGGTAACTTCCTGGTCCCCTTCTCGACGGGGTTGGGGTCTCCACTACTATATCACTGAATCGTGGCTTTGTTAATGCAGTCCAGCCGCGCAAAATGGTTCTCGAGGTACGCGTTGCCCAGCGCTTCGATTTGCGACGGATCGGGGCCCTGCCCGCGCGGCGCCATTTCGCCGTAGCTGCTATACAGCCTCTCCACCGTGTCCATGCCGGAGATCACCTCGCCGATGGGCACGAAGCCTTGCTTATCCAGGGTCTTGTTGTCCTTCAGGTTGATGAACAACTGGGTGGACCGGCTGTTCGGCCCCAAGTGGGCGTACGTCAGCGTGCCCTTGACGTTGCTCTGCTTCACGGGGTCGTCGGGCAGGTTGGCGTTGGCCCATAGCCGGTTGAGTTGCGGATCGCCGCTGATCCCGAACTGCACCACGAAATTGCGCACCACGCGGAAGAAGCGGTTGCCGTCGTAGAAGCCGGTCTTCACCAGCGAATAGAAATGGTCCGCGCCGCGCGGCGCCCAGGCGCGGCGAACTTCAATCGCCACTGGCCCTTTGGAGGTGTCCAGGTTCACCTGGAACACGTCCGGAACCCGCTCATCTTTCGCGGCGGCGGGAGCCTTCACCTTTTTGCTCTCGTTGGGCGGCGAACACGCCACCAACATCAGGCACAGAGGCGCGCCAAGTGCAATCCTCCACGTTCTCGGCATGGTTACGACGCCAGGACTGCCTGAGCCCGCCCATAGTTCCGCACGTGGGCGGCCATCATACAATCGGCGAGGCGAAGATGGTCCCGGAGCCAGCCGGACAGGAACTCCAGCAGCAGCAGCGCCGCCTCTCTCTCGCCGCCCTCGATGCGCGGCGCGAATTCCTTCACCCGCTTGCGCACGGTGTCATGCTGCCCTTTGTGCCAAGCCGAGGCCGGGTAGTGCGTGGAACGCATCAGGCGCTCCTCGTGCGCAAAATGGTCCTCTTCGCTGGCGATCAGTTCGCGCAGAATGGCCTGTGCCCGGTCCGCTGGCGCGCCTCCCACAACCGCCTGGTGCAGCTCGTCCGCCAGCCGGAATATGTTCTGGTGTTCGGCGTCGATTTCAGGGATAAAGACCGCGTGCATCTTGTTCCACTTGAAAAGCCGCACAATCAACCTCCCAGGTACTCCGTTTATTTTACCGCTGTTTCGGAGTTTCAGAGCTTGAATTGAATCGGGCCGGGCGACCACCTGGGCCGGGCATGCCCGGCCCCTACCGCGCCAGCAATTCCGCCCCTTGGGGCGCGTGCTGCTTGTGCTTGCACTCGGGGTTGGGACACTGCCACATGGCGCCGGCCTTCAGCCACTTCTCCACCATATAGGAGCTGCCGCACTGGGGGCACTTCTCCGCCACCGGCTTGGCCCACGCCACGAACTTGCAGTCCGGATACCGGTTGCATCCGTAGAAAGTCTTGCCCTTGCGCGAACGGCGCTCGCTGATCTCGCCCTCCGAGCACTCCGGGCATTTCACCCCGATGGTTTTCTGCTTCACGTACTTGCAGGTGGGGTAGTTGCTGCACGCCGTGAACTCGCCAAAGCGGCCGGTCTTGAGCGCCAGGTTGCTGCCGCACTGCGGGCACTTCTCGTCGAGCGGCTGGTCGGGCTTCTTCTGCTGGCCGCCGATGGGCTTGGTGGTCTTGCAGTCGGGGTATCCCGAGCACGCGTAGAACGTGCCGAACCGGCCCTTCTTCAGCACCATCGGGCGGCCGCAGTTCTCGCAGTACTCCTCGTCGGCCTGCTCCGATAAATCGGCCTTGTCGACGTCCGGCAGGTCCACCGTGAGCTCGCGCGTGTAGGTGCACTCGGGGTAGCCGGTGCAGGCGATGAAGCTGCCGTGCTTGCCCCACTTGATCACCAGAGGCTTACCGCACTTCTCGCACGTCAAGTCGGTGGGCTTCTCCATCCGCTTGATGTTGGTCATGTGCTCTTCGGCGTGCTTCAGGTCGCGGTCGAAGCGCTCGTAGAACTCCGCCATGGCGGCGCGCCAGTCGAGCTTGCCCTCCTCGATTTCGTCGAGCTCCTCTTCCATGCGCGCCGTGTAATTCACGTCGAAGATGTCGTCGAAGCTCTCGAGCAGCAGGTCGGTCACCACCATGCCCAACTCGCTGGGCACGAAGCGGCCGCCCTCTTTCGCGACGTACTCGCGCTCCTGAATGGTCGAGAGGATGGAAGCGTAGGTGGAGGGCCGGCCGACGCCATCGGCCTCGAGGCGTTTCACGAGCGTGGCTTCGTTGTAGCGCGGGGGCGGCTCGGTGAAGTGCTGCTCGGGCTTGATGGCGCGGAAGCGCAGGCTCTCTCCCTCGGCAACCGCCGGCAGCCGGTGCCGCAACTCCTCGTCTTCCTCATCGGCCTGGTCCTTGCCTTCCTGGTAGGCTTTGAGGAAGCCTTCGAACTTGAGCACCGATCCGGTGGCGCGGAACAGGTAGTCCGCGCCGTTCTTTCCCTTGGCCGCAACGTCGATAGTGGTCTGATCGAACAGCGCCGGCATCATCTGGCACGCCACGAACCGGTTCCAGACCAGCCGGTAGAGCTTCATTTCGTCCTCGGCCAAATACTTCTCGACGATTTCCGGCGCGAACGCCATGGAAGTGGGGCGGATGGCCTCGTGCGCGTCCTGCGCGTCCTTCTTCGATTTGTAGATGTTGGGCGAATCCGGCACGAACTCCTGGCCGTAGCGTTCCGCGATGTAGTGCCGCGCGTCGCTCACGGCATCATCGGAGACGCGCGTGGAATCGGTGCGCATGTAAGTGATGAGGCCCACTGCGCCTTCCTTGCCGATCACCACGCCTTCGTAGAGCCGCTGCGCCAGCATCATGGTGCGTTTCACGCTGAAGCGCAGCTTGCGCGAGGATTCCTGCTGCAACGTGGAGGTGATGAACGGGGCCACCGGGTTGCGCTTTTTCTCGCGCGTGCCCACGGACCTGACAACGTAGTCGGCGCCCTCGAGATGCGTCACGATGCCGTCGGCGGCCTCTTTCGCGCCGATCTCCGGCGTCTCGTCGTTCTGCCTTATGAGGCGCGCGGTGAGCAGCGGCGGCTTCTTCCCCGCCAGGTCCACATCGATGGTCCAGTATTCCTTCTTCAGGAACGTGCGGATTTCGCGCTCGCGCTCGACCACCAGCCGCAGCGCCACCGTCTGCACGCGGCCGGCGGAAAGGCCGCGCCGGACTTTGTCCCACAGCAACGGCGAAATCTTGTAGCCCACCAGCCGGTCGAGCACGCGCCGGGCCTGCTGCGCATCCACCAGGTCGATATTCACCTGCCCCGGTTTTTCGAAGGCTTTCTGGACGGCCTTCTTGGTGATCTCGTTGAACATCACCCGGTAAAAGCGCGGGCCGTTCTTCTTGTCCCCGAGTTCCTCCTGAAGGTGATAGCAGATGGCCTCTCCCTCGCGGTCCGGATCGGCCGCCAGGTACACTTCTTGCACCTTCCGAGCGGTCTGTTTCAAATCGGCAATGAGCTTCTTCTTCCCTTCGATGACCTCATACCGCGGCTCGAAGCCGTGGTCGACGTCCACCGCCAGGTCTCTTTTGGGAAGATCCTTGATGTGGCCGAGCGAAGCTTTGACTACATACTCCTTACCGAGGTACTTGTTGATGGTTTTCGCCTTTGCAGGCGATTCCACGATTACGAGAGCCTTTGGCATAAACGATTGCGGAATTCCCAGAGGACCTACCACACTTTAACAAAGTTCTTGCCCGGAAGTTGCTTCACCAAGCCCAGCATCTCCAGCTCGAACAGCGCGGCGATCAGCTCGGAAGGCGAGGTATCTCCCACCTTTTCAAGCAGATCGTCGAGATGCAAGGGAGCGTCCACCGAGAGCGTTTCCAGAGCGCGCCGGGCGGCCTCGCCCAGCTCCGGGGGAGCCCCATTCAATAAGGACGCCTGCGCCGCCTGGGGCGTTGCACCGCCTTCCGCCAGTATCCGTTCCCGCCCTCTATCGATTAGATGCCGGCGGGATTCGGGAGGAAGCTCGGCGATTACGTCGTTCCAGTCCTGCACCAGCCTGGCGCCCTGCTTGATCAACAGGTTAGGCCCCCAGCTCAGCTTCGAAGTGATGTTGCCGGGGACGGCGAAAACCTCGCGGCCCTGATCCATCGCCAGCTTGGCGGTGATGGCCGAGCCGCTATACTGCGCGCCTTCCACCACCAGCACCCCGACGCTGATGCCGCTGATGATGCGGTTGCGGATGGGGAAATTCTGCGGAAAGGCCACGGTTCCCATGGGGAATTCCGAAACGATGAGACCCTTCACCGCCAGCTCCGCCGCGAGCTTGCGATTTTCCGAAGGATACACCACATCGGCGCCGCAGCCGAGTACGGCGATGGTGTCGCCGCCCACCGCCAGCGCGCCTTTGTGCGCCGCGGAATCGATGCCGCGCGCCATGCCGCTGGCGATGGTCAGGCCCGCGTGCGCCAGGTCGGCCGAGAGCCGCTCGGTGACCGCCAGACCGTAGGGCGTGGGGCGGCGCGTCCCCACCACTGCCAGGGCGATGGACTGCAACAGCTCCACGCGCCCGCGCGCGAACAACAGAATGGGCGGATCGAAGATCTCGCGCAACGGCTGCGGATAGCGCGGGTCTCCCATGGTCACCAGCACGGTTCCGGTCTCCGCCATCTTCTCCTGCTGGGCCACCGCGTCTTCGAACGTGCATCCGCTCGCGATCGACTGCGCCACCGCGCCGCTCACCCCGGCCGCCTCCAGTTCCGTGCGCGAGGCGCGGAAGATGGCCTGCGGAGTCCGGAAGCGGTCCAGCAGTTTTCCCGACGTTCTGGCGCCCAGACCCGAGATCAGTTTCAGCGCCAGCCAATGAAGTTCCTCTTCGCGGCTGAGGACAGGTGAAGGCATGAGGTTGGGCTGCTTGCCGCTTTCGACTCTAACAGCCTCGCGCGCGCGACGCAACCCGGTTACACTGGGGGGAACGCGCGCATGAAGCAAGAACCATCGTTTTTCGAAGGCCAGGAGCCGGTCCTGATCTACATCGCGAAAAAGCTGCGGGACGCCCTGCGCCTGGAATCCGTTTTCACGGCAGCCGGCGTGGATTACGGCGTGGAGGCCGACGAATATCGCGGCGGCGTGATCTTTCGCTCCGTGCGGGCGGGGGCGTTTTTCTATGTGCTGCCGAACGCGGTGGGCGCGGCGCACGAGGTCATGGTGCGGAATGGGTACAAGCCGCTTGAGGGGGAGGGGTAGAGCGTCATAGGCGTGAGGACAAGTGGCCGGCGGAATCCCGCGGCTGAATTGCCAGGGATTGGCGAATCCTTGGCGCTGGAGAATCGACGGGCGAGTGGCCGCTGGCACTACGGATGATCACAGTCGTGATAATGTTTTGATTGATCCATTTGATGGACATCGATACTACCACCGCTATTCTGATCGGCGCTGTCGTTACTGGTCTATGTTCACTTCTGTCAGTAGGACTGAGCCAGAAAGGATCGTGGACCAGAGGATTGATTACTGGTCTAGCTGCCGCATCCATCGCAGCTGCGGCGATGCTAGCCTACTTCAATTACTCGCACCCCTCGACACCCACAGAGCGAAACCTTAAGGCGTGGGCGGGAGATTGGAAAACCCAATTCGGCGGCGATCTCGGAAGCGGGCAGGGCACCACTACTCTAAAAGTCGATCAATTTAGCGTTCAAACGCAGATTCTTGGCTCATTCACGGCGGACACCACCAAGGGCCCCATCAAAGGAACGCTACGAAGTGTAGATTGGCACCACCAAGAATACAAAGATGTTCACTTTTCCTGGAGTGCTGAGAATGGCATGCGAGGCGATCTGTGGCTCATCCTAAACGACGACCGCAAAACATTCTCTGGTCGGTACGGTCGACCCAGCGGCTGTATGGTCTTCGGCTCCTGCGAAGCGCGCGGGGCTTGGAACGGAACGAAGTGAAGTTCATCTCCGAAGGCGAACCTGGAACGCCCATTGCTGACATGTGGCATCTCAAAAACAGGTCCTCCCTGCTACAACAAGTGGCGCAGAGCCTCCAGGTCTGTCATGACGCGAATCCCGCGTTCGGCGCAGAGGCTCCGGACCTCCGCTGTGGCGAAGTGTCGGATGTTCCGGGTGCAGAGGATGTCGGCCCTGCCATCCACCGCCGTGTACAGGACAGGATCGTCGGCGGGATCGGACAGGATAACCGGCCTGTCGATCACCGGCTCAACCAAATCTGCCGCATCGGCCAGACTCTCCGCAAAACGCGCCGCTTCGACGGTAGTAATCCGGTATCGCGCCTGTATCCTCGGGTAGAGCAGGACGCGCTCGACCTCTTCGAGAATGGACCGCGACAGAACCAAAGTGTGAGCGCCGAGAACGATGTCTAATAGCCGTAACGCCGGTCCGCGAGGACTGGTCGCCGCCCGAACCAGAATGTTGGAATCCAGGGTGAATCTCACTCGCGCCGGCCGCGGATTTCGGCGAATGCCTCGTCCACAAGAGCATCGGTCTCGTCCTCGGAGACGTCTGGGCCGCGTGAGCCGATCTCGCGGGCCTGAGCGATGATGGTCCGCCGGAGAGCTTCGCGCTCGGCGCCAGCCGGCGCGGCGTGGGGCCGGTAGGCATTGAGGGTGACGGTCTCATCCCTGAGGAGAGCGCGGCCCAACCACCGCTCGACGAACATTCGCTCGTCCGGCGCGAGGTCGCTGGCTTTGTGGACCGAATGGTTTGGCATACGATGGACCCTTCTATAGAATAGCGCGGCCGGGCTCGGTCGCGGTTCGCGGGGGCACTTCCACGAAAGCGACGATACGTCCACGCGAGCTGACGACCGGAGCGAGCGCCCGAATTGCCCCTAGTTGCCGAGAAAAAGGGAACAAATCTCCTTGTGGGAGAGTATTGTCTGAGGTGACCATCGCGCAGACCGGCGAACCGACTCCTCAGAAGCCGCTCCGGCTGTGGCCCGGTGTCGTCATCGTGATGCTGCAGTGGCTAATCAGGTTTGGCGTCCCCAGGGTCGTGCCCGAGGCCTTGGGATTCGGCGTCCTTGGCGGAGTTTTGGGCGGTTTGGCTATCGTCGTGTGGTGGGCTTTCTTCAGCCGTGCGCCTCGGTTCGAGCGCTGGGGCGCCGTCGTCCTGATGATCGTCGCGCTGGGCGCGACATCGCGCATCCTCCACAATTCGATTGCGACGGGAATGATGGGGATGATGTTCCTCATCTACGCCACCCCGGTCCTGAGCCTCGCCTTCGTCGTCTGGGCGGTGGCCAGCCGGCGCCTCTCTGCCGGACTTCGGCGCGCGACGATGATTGCGACCATCCTGCTCGCGTGCGGCGTGTGGGCGCTCCTACGGACCAATGGCATTACCGGCAACGCCGCTTCGGATTTCGCGTGGCGTTGGGCGCAGACTGCCGAGCAGCGGCTCCTGGCCCACGCAAGCGGCGAGCCGGCGGCGCTCCCGTCGCCTCCGCCAGCAGCGAAGACCGGAGCCGGCTGGCCCGGCTTTCGCGGACCCGACCGCAACGGCGTCATCCCCGGCGTGCGGATCGAGACCGACTGGTCCCGGTCGCCGCCGGTCGAGCTGTGGCGGCGGCCGGTCGGACCGGGCTGGTCATCCTTCGCGGTCCGCGGCGACCTCCTCTACACCCAGGAGCAGCGCGGTGGCGACGAGGTCGTCGCCTGCTACAACCTCACTACCGGCGAGCCGGTGTGGACACACCGCGACGCGGCCCGGTTCTGGGAGTCGAACGGAGGCGCCGGTCCCCGCGCAACGCCGACCCTCAACAGCGGTCGCCTATACACATTCGGCGCGACCGGAATCCTGAACGCGCTCGACGCCGGTGGCGGCGCCGTCGTTTGGTCGCGCAACGCTGCGTCTGACGCCGGCAAGAAGGTCCCGGGCTGGGGCTTCGCGAGCTCGCCTTTGGTGGCTGGCGATGTCGTCGTCGTCGCCGCCGCCGGCCAGCTCGTCGCCTACGACCTCGCCACCGGCAAACCGCGCTGGTTCGGCCCGAACGGCGGCGCTGGCTACAGCTCGCCACATCTCTTGACGATCGACGGAGTCGCGCAGATCCTGCTGATGAGCGAACACGGCGCGATCAGCGTCGCGCCGGCCGACGGCACGCTGCTTTGGGAGTACCCGTGGCCGTCGGTCCTCCCCATCGTGCAGCCGGCCCTGACCTCGGATGGCGACGTCCTAATGAGCGTCGCCAGCGCCGCTGAGGGAATCGGCATGCGCCGCATCACGGTCGCCCAAGGACCCCGCGGGTGGACCCTCCAAGCGCGCTGGAGTTCGGTCGGGCTGAAGCCCTACTTCAACGACTTCGTCGTTCACGATGGCCATGCCTTCGGCTTCGACGGCAGCATCCTCGCGTGCATCGACCTGAAGGACGGCAAGCGCAAGTGGAAGGGCGGACGCTACGGCAACGGCCAGCTCGTCCTGTTGCCCGACCAGGACTTGCTGCTGGTGCTGTCGGAGGAAGGCGAGCTGGCGCTGGTCGGGGCGGTCCCCAGCCAGTTCAGGGAACTCGCACGGTTCCCGGCGATCGAGGGCAAGACCTGGAACCACCCGGTGCTGGTCGGCGACGTCCTGCTGGTTCGCAACGGTCAGGAGATGGCCGCGTTCCGGCTGTCCCTCGCGCGCCGCTGACGGGGCTGGCCGCCGTGCCGGCGGCCGGATGGTTCTAATCTAAGTCGATGTCGCGCTTGCGCGGCGTCTGGTCCGGGTCTTCCTTGGCCCGCTTGAAGAGCTCGTCGAACTTTTTCTCCAGCACCTTGCCGTGCGTCTTCTCGGCTTCAAACTGCTTCTGGAAGAGCTGCTCGCGGCGCGCGCCTTCACCTTTCAACTTGGCGACCTCGGCCGCCAGGTCTTCAATCGGAGGAGGCTTCACCGGCACGGTGTGCGCGATCACCGCGCGCGTCTCGGGGTCGACCTTGAGAATCGCCTGGCAGCACGGACATTCGACCTCGAACATAGCTTTAGCCATAGAACCATCGTAGTCGAGATCAGCGCGGCCGGCGCTACGGCAGCCGCGTCGGGGGCGGCGTGGCCGGGATGGGGCTGGGCGGGCGCGATGCCACTCCCTTGAAGGCTTCGTCCAGCGAAATGTTGTTACTGTACAGCGTCTGGCCGGTGGCGCGGTCCACCTCCACCTTGGCCTTGGCATACGCGCTCTGGGCGGCCACTTCGTTGGACTCGGCGGTCACCAGGTCGCGCTGGGTCAGGATGACGTTGTAAGTGGTGGAGGCGCCCACCGCCAGTTTCTTCTGCTCCGCATCCACGGTCTGCTGCTGCAGGACGCGCTGCTTGATGGCCGACTGGTACTGGGCCCGCCCCTGCTGCAATCCGATCTGCGCGTTCTGCACGTCCACGCGCACCTGGTTCTCGAGACGCTGCAAACCGAGCTGCTGCTGGCGCAAAACCAGCCCGCCATTGATCATGTCGGCCTGCGCGGCGCGATTCCGCAGCGTAATGTTCAAATTGAGACCGATCGCGTAGGTGGGAAAGTTGCGCGCGAAAAGCTGCGACAGCACCGTGCCGTAACCGCCCACGAAAAAGGAATTGCCGCCAGTGGTCGGGCCCACTTCACCGGCCAGCCCGTTATTGGTGAGTTGCCCCACCACATCCAGGGTCGGCAGCAGCTCGCTCCTGGTTCCCTTGATGGCGATCTCCTGGTTCTGCATCAGGATGCGGAGCTGCGTCAGCTCCGGCCGCGCCGATACCGCCAGGGCCATCATGTCCTGGATCGGCGCGATGGGTTCCACCTCCGGAATCTGAATGCGATCGGTGAGGATAATGTGAGCGCTAGCAACCGCGGGACTCAGCACGCCGGTCCGGCTGAGCGCGTTCTTGAGAATCGTCTCCTGCTGAAGCACCTGGGTCTCGGCCACCGTCACGGCCTGCTCTCCGGCGGCGACCTCGGCTTCCGCCCGCACAATCTCGATGGGCGCCATGGTGCCCACCGCAACCTGCTTCTTGTTTTCGTCGAGCAGCCTCTGGGTGGCAGCCAGGGCATCGCGCTGCACGCGCACGTTTTCGTCGTAGCTCACCAGGTCCCAGTACAGATCCTCGATGGCGGAGACGGTGGTGATCACCTGCGCCTTGAAAACCAGGTCGGAAACTTCCCGGTTGTTCTTGGCGATGCGGATCTGGCGGTTGTTCACCGCGAGGCCGAACCCTTGCAGCAGATGCTGGGATACGGTGAGTGAAAGAGCCGAGCTGGTGGCGGGGTTCAATTGAGCGCGCGGGCTATTGCTGTTCACGTTGCTGTTGGTAAACCCCAGACTCACCAGGGTGCCGCTCAGCAGATTCTGCTGGACGCCAAGAGACGAAGTGTCCACGTGCTGGACGAGCGCGGCGGTGCCGGTGGTGAACGAGCTGCTTTGGGGCGCGGTGTTGTGCGCAAAATTGAGAGCGCCGGTCAGCATGGGGTCGAAGTTCGCGGGGGCGTTCCCGATCTGGGTGGAACCGGCAACCACGTACGTCTGGAGGCCGCTGGAGGGCGCATTGCCGGTCACGCTGGCAGGGGGCGTGAAGACGCTGGTGGAGACCGGCGTGGCGTATCCGCCCGACCGCGCGTGCAACAGGTTGGCATCCGCCACTTGCGGCCCGTAGCGCTGGATTTCCAGATCTATGTTGTTTTCGAGCGCCAGCGCGACGGTATCCTGCAGCGAAAGGTACAGGTTGCCGCCGCGCAATAACGATTCGAGCCGGGTGGAATTGCTCAGGTTGACGGAAGACGGCAGCTTCGGCCGGTATGGCCCGGTGATGGAACCCAGAAAACCATGGGGTCCCGTGGATACGGGTTGCGGATGGTCGTTCTGGTCGGGCGCGGCGCCCCCTGCCGCCGGCTGATCGGCGGCCAGGCCGGCCGAGGGGGCCAGCATGAAAAGAGTGCACAGCAAAGCGAGATACGGTCTAGTACGGTCCATGAATGTTTCCTAGGGTCCCGGCGGCGCGGGCTAATGAGTGGTGCTTCTTAAATTCAATGGTATAGTAGGCGTCTGTGACGCCGCAAGCTGAGTCCGTCCTGGAGCTGTTCCGGTCCACCGGCGCATACCTCGAAGGCCACTTCCGTCTCACCAGCGGCCTGCACAGCGCCGAGTACCTGCAATGCGCGCTGGTGCTGCAACATCCGGCCGCCGCGGAAAGGCTCGGGCGGTGGCTGGCCCAGGAAATCCGCACGCTGGCGCCCGGAAGAATCGATCTGGTCGCCTCCCCGGCCCTGGGCGGCCTCATCATCGGGCACGAGGTGGCGCGCGCGCTCGGAACGCGCTTTCTCTTCACCGAGCGCGATGCCGCAACCGGGAAGATGACGCTGCGCCGGGGATTCACCGTGGCGCCCGGCGAGACAGCGGTGGTGGTGGAAGACGTGATCACCACCGGCGGCAGCACCGCGGACGTCATTGACGTACTGCGCGCGGCCGGCGGCCGGGTGGAGGCTGCCGGCTCCCTCGTCGATCGCAGCGGCGGACGTGCCGACGTGGGTGTGCCGCGCGTGGCGCTGGCCACGCTCCAGATAGCGGCCCATCATCTCGAGGAGTGCCCCCTGTGCGCGCGCGGCATTCCCGTCGCGAAGCCCGGTTCGCGTCCAACATGATGCGCCGCATCAAGATCAAGCTGGCCTACGACGGCGGCGCGTTTCATGGATGGCAGGTCCAGCCCGGCCTGCCCACCATTCAAGGAAGCCTCGAACAGATCCTCTCGGCGATGGAGGGCCGGCCGGTGCATGTAGCCGGCTCGGGCCGGACCGACGCCGGAGTGCACGCCCTCGAGCAGGTGGCCGCCTTCACCATCGCCAATCCCATCCCGCTTTCCAACCTGAGGCGCGCCGTGAACCGGCTCCTGCCTCCCGCCATCCGGGTACTCTCGGCCCAAGAGGTTCACAGCGATTTCCATCCGCGCTTCGATGCCCAGGCCAAGACCTATGAATACCGCATGTTGCGCGATGAGGTCTGTAGCCCCTTCGAGTGGCCCTACGTGCATCACTACCCTTATCCGCTGGATGAGGAGCGCATGATTCAGTTGGCCGCGGTTTTCCATGGCGAGCACGATTTCACGCCGTTCGCCGCGTCGGACGACCGGGATGCCGAGGGAAAAACCAAGGTGCGAACGGTCTTCTCTTCCGTGCTCGAGCGGCGTGGCCCGCGGTTGATCTATGGCATCCGAGGCAGCGGATTCCTGAAACACATGGTGCGCAACATCGTGGGCACGCTGATTGAAGCGGGCAAGGGCAATGTGGCGGACTTGAGCGTGCTACCCGCGGTATCCGGGCAGACGGCGCCGGCCAAGGGACTCTTCCTGGTGAGCGTGGAATACTGAAGCCGCGCAGGAACCTGGCGGCGGATTACACCATGGCCGCGTTTTTCCTGGCATCGGCGGCCGGATGTGCGGCCCTGCTGGCGCGTAGTGTCTGAGAAGTGCGTTGATTGATCAGACTGCGATAAGACCATGTTGTGACACGCCGCTACTGCCCAAACTGTGAACGGGACAGAGAAGGAACCACTCGAACCCTTGCTGGACGAAGGTTTTGGCAGTGCGACACCTGTGGTCGCCGAATCCCGTTTCAGAAGCGTCCAGATACCCGGAAGAGAACTGGGCGCTAGGAGAGAAGTGTGAACGAGAGCATCTTTAGGGCTTGGGTCGCAATGATAGCGAATCAGCGTGAGCTCGACTTGGAGGCCCCGGAGAATAGATATTCGGTGTGGTCCCACGACGGCGTAAAGCCGTGGTTCATGGGAGCATTTGCCAGTCACGATGAAGCCCTCATTGCTGGACGCAGAACCCACAGCCCTTCCACTATCTATATACTGACCGGAAGTTCGGGAACCCTCGTTCAGCTTTAGGCGCCACGCCGGAAGGGAAGCAGCCGTTCGCTGTTTCCAGGTCAACGCACATTGCAGACGCTACCTGCTGGGGCGGTATCTCCGGTAGGGCTATAATGGAATCAATGCGATTCTGTCTGTGTCTCTTGATACTCGTCGCGGTCTCCGTTTTCGCCGCCGATTCGCACCCCGAGACGTTGCGCGGCAAGCTGGTGATTGGCGATGGCAAACCGCCGGTAGTGGAAACGGCGGAACATAAGGTTGTGACCCTCGATGGCGACGAGCCTACTCGCCAAGTCCTCGCCGATCAGCGGCTGAACGGCTTCGAGGTGGAGGCCAAGGGCCGCTTCACCGCCCCGGATCGCTTCCTGATCGACCCGATTCACACCCGCAGTATGCTGGTCCGGCAGGATGGTAAGCTCAGGATGGTTACGTATTGGTGCGACATATGTTCCATCCGCTCATTCACTCCCGGCCCCTGCGTGTGCTGCCAACGGGAGACCACGCTGGACTTGCGCGACCCGGACGAACTCTGAGGCTCGCCGCGCTCGCTCTGCTCTTTCCCCTGATGATGCAAGCTGCCAACTACTCCGCCCGGAAAATGGTGCTCGATGGCGTCGAAGTGGTGCAACTCGCCGACGCCGCGCGCCACCTCGATGTGTCGATCGCGGTCTCGGTCGGCAACATGGCCTATGAGATGAACGCCAGCGGAACAAACGTCCTCTTCTCGCCCTATCACAGCCCCGCCGAACTCAAGGCGAAGCCCACGCTTTGCGGCATTCCATTCCTGGCGCCGTGGGCCAACCGTATCGAAACGGATGCGTATTGGCTGAATGGCAGGAAGTATCTGCTGAACCCCGACCTCGGCAATGTGCGCCCGGGCAGAAATCAACTGGCCATGCACGGCTTTCTCACTTTTTCGCCGGCCTGGACCCTGGTCTCGGCCAGTGCCGACAAGCGGTCGGCGTGGGCCACCAGCCGGCTGGAATTCTGGAAGCACCCCGAGATGATGGCGCAGTTCCCTTTCGCCCACACCATCACCATGACCTACCGGCTGGCCAACGGCGCGCTGGAAGTCGAAACCACCCTCCAGAATCTGTCCGCCGAGCCGATGCCCGTGGCCATAGGCTATCACCCCTACTTCAACGTGCACGACGCCCCGCGCGATCAATGGAAGGTACACCTGGCCGCGCGCGACCACCTCGTGCTGACCAACCTGCTCGTCCCTACGGGCGAGCGCAAACCGGTGGAGTTTGCCGACCCGCTCCCCCTGCAGGGCGTGCAACTCGACGACGGGTTCACCGACCTGGTCCGCGGACCGGACGGGCGCGCCCAGTTCTGGGTCGAGGGCAGCAAGCAGAGGATCACGGTCACCTACGGGCCAAAGTATGCGGTAGCGGTGGTCTATGCGCCGCCGCGGCGCGAGTTCATCTGCTTTGAGCCTATGGCGGCGATTACCAACGCCTTCAGCTTGGCCCACGCCGGAGTTTACAAGGAGCTGCAAAGCATTCCCGCTGGCGGCCAGTGGAAAGAGAGCTTCTGGGTTACCCCCACGGGGTTCTGAGAAAGAATTATCGCCACGGATGAACGCGGATCAGATTTTTTGTTCTTCTTCTACGCGTTCAGGTGCGTGTTGATGCGTTCGATGGCCTCGTCGACCTCGGCCGGGCTCTTGTACCCGATGGTCACCGCATCCACGACGCCCAGGCCCATTACGTACTTGATTGAGGCGTCGCGGTCTTCCGGCGTGGTGAAACGGCCCTCGCCCATTATCTTCATGCCGAGCACGCCGGTGCCCTGGCCGTGAATCTCGCGGACGTGAGTCGTCACCTCGGGCACGTCGCCAGGCGTCTGAGCGTCGCCGCGAATGTTGTCCATCATGGTGCCATTGTGGTTGATGCGGCAAAGGGCCACGTCCAGCCACTTGGCGCCCGGACAGGTGCGCAGCGGCACCAGGCCGTGAACGGAAGCGCCGTGAGCCAGAACAATCTTCTTCTGTTTGGCCTCGGAGAGCGCGTCGCGGGTTGGCTCCCTCTCTTGCGCCCACTCCGCGGTGCGGAGGGCGTGCAACAGCACGATGTCGATATAGTCCGAGCCCAGGGCAGTGCGCAGCTTGTCGATGGAGGCCGCGGGGTCGGGTTGCCGCGGGCCCATTTTGGTCATGAGCCGGTAGGTATCGCGCGGAATTCCCTTCAAGGCGATGGCCAGCATCTCGGGCATCCCCTGGTAGGAATCGGCGGTTTCGAAGAACCGGATACCACGGTCGTAGGCGTGCCGGACGAGACGCGTGAACTCGTCCTGCCCGAGCTGCCGCTGGATGCTTCCGCCGCGCGTGCCCGTGCCGAAAGCCAAGCGGGTCACTTTGACCCCGGAGTTGCCCAGCGTCACCCAGTCCGTGGCGGAGCGTTTGGCGGCTGCCGCGGTGAGCGCCCCTCCCGATGCCGCAACCGCCGAAACGGCCACGGTGCTCTTCAAGAAATCGCGTCTGGTAAATTGGGACATCTTCCCTCCAGTTGGTGGATCTGGTGCCTAGTATATCCTGGTTTTTACTTTGCCGCCTGGATCGCGAAATCCCAGGTCTGGATGTTCAACTTGCCCTCGCTGTACTCGATCACCGCGTATTCGCCCGGCTCGAAGGGCTGCTTGGGCCAGATCTTGTAAAGGCCATCGGCGAGTTGCTTCTGGAAGGTCTCCACCATGGTGGGTTCTTCCACTACCTCCTTGGTGACCGGCATAAAGGTGAGGTTCTCGACGATTCGCACGGCGCCCTTGGAGGTGAGTCTGGCGATGCCGAAGCGCTCGGTCTCGGAAAGCTGGATGTAGAGCTCCTGCTCGGGGTTGGTGAAGACGTTCGGCGAGTGCGCCCCGCTCAATTCCAGGGTGCCCTTGCCAGGGACCATCGGAATGGGCGAGAGGGCTTTCAGGATCGACCGGCCTTTGTTGGTGTGGACGGTGGATTCAGCAACCTTGATGACCCTGGCTTGGTTGCCTTCCAGCCAGTAGACGCCGGGGTCCTGCGGAATGCGGCTGGTCTCCCTGGCCAGATCGCGCTCCACCTTCTCCTCTTCGGCGACCGCTTGGGAGTCTTTTTCCGACTGGGCCTGGCGTTCGGCGACCTCGGCTTCGGTGCGCTTCAGGTCCACCAGATCCAGGGGGATGTCTTCCCACTGGCTTCGCTCGACGCTGTAAAAGTGCACGTTGTTCGATTGCACTTGGTATTCACGGACAACGTGATAGCTGCCATCCTTCAAGTACAACTTGAGGTTTGCCGCCCAGGCCGTGAAGACCAGCAGCAGAAGCGCCGGCAGGTACTTGCGCATATCTCTAGTGACTACTGTAACGCTGGGAGGGTTTCGGCTGTAGGCGCCGGGCATGCCCGGCCCCTACTAATTTCGGGCGGGCTCAACCGTCATAGAATTTATCGAACGCGCTCCGGGGTTGGCACGTATATCAGCCATAATGGTTTTTTGAGGTTTTCAACGATTATGTCTTTTGCCAGATCAGTTGTCGTCATCCTTCTTTGTTCGGCGGTGGCCCTGCCGGGCTTCGCGCAGACGCCAGAGATTACCAGAGGCCCCAACCACGGCCTCATCGGGTGGTTCGAGGGGAACTACGTGGCCCACCCGGTCCCCAAGATCAGCTTCGAAGATTCGCCGCGGATCGACAAGCTGATGCGAGCCGGCAACATTTACCTGTCGCTGCGCGATGCCATCGCTTTGGCGCTGGAGAACAACCTGGATATCGAATACGCCCGCTACAACCCCAAGCTGGCGGATGCCAACTCGCTGCGCGTCAGCGCCGGCGCGTTGCTGCGCAATGTTTCGAGCAGCATCTCGAGCGGACCGTCCTCGGCCACCCTGGGCGTGGCCGCCCAGTCCTCGCTAGGCTCCGCCGGCACTGCTACCAGCGCCACCAGCGGCGGCCAGGGCGGCGTGCTGAGCGGGCTGAGCGTACAGTTGGCCGGCACGGCCATTCCCAACCTGGATCCGGTTTTCTACGCCAGCGGCCAATTCTCCCACAGCACCCAAATCGAGACTGCCACCAACATCACCGGCACGAACTATCTGGTGTCGCAGTCTAAATCGGCGACCTATGGAATCCAGCAGGGTTTCCTGACCGGCACCAGCGTTCAATTGGGCATGGGCGATACGCTCGGCGTCACGCAGAACTCGCCGTACAACTTGTTCACCCCCTTTAGCCAGGCCACCCTTCAGTTGACTCTCCAGCAGAACCTGTTGCAGGGATTCCGGCCGTCGGTCAACAACCGCGCCATTCGCGTAGCCAAGAACCAGCGGCACATTTCCGACCTCACGTTCAAGAGCCAGGTGATGACCAGCGTCTCCAACGTGGTCAGTCTTTACTGGGACCTGGTCACGTTCAATGAAGACCTCAAAGTGAAGCAGCACACCTTCGAATTGAACAAGAAATTGTACGAGGACAACCAGCGCCGCGCGGAGCTGGGGGCCATCGCTCCCATCGACATCATCCAGGCGGAAGCCGAGATGAAATCGAGCCAGCAGGATGTTCTCACGGCCGAGTTGCAGGTCTTGGAGCAGGAGATGATCCTCAAGAGCGTGCTGACCCGCGGTGGGATGGACAACATGGCGGTGGTCGGAGCACGCATCGTGCCCACCGATCATATCGAGGTTCCGGCGCAGGAACCTGTCCGGCCCATCCAGGACCTGGTGGCGGAGGCCCTGGCCAACCGCCCCGACGTGGAGCAGAACGCCATTGGCCTGGAGGATGCGCGCATCACCACCCTCGGCGTCAAGGACGCCATGCTGCCGCAGCTCACCGGGTTTGCGACGTTCAGCAACAGCGGCCTGGCGGGCCAGGTGAACACTTTGCCGTACCCGATCACGCTGCCGAACGGGCAGACCGCGATGTACACGCGCACCGCCGCGGATGTGAATCCATACTTCCTGGGCGGCTTTGGCACGGTGCTGGGCCAGGTGTTCGGGCGCAATTTCCCGAACTACAGCGCGGGCGTCTCGCTCACCATGACCCTTCGCAACCGCTCGACACAGGCGGACCTCATCACCGACCAGTTGAACTATCGCCAGCAGCAGCTTCAGGACAAGCAGCTCCACAACAGCATCAAGCTGAACGTGATCAACGCCCAAACGGCGGTCCGGCAGGCGCGCGCGGCGTGGGAGACCAGCGTGGAGGCTCGCAAACTGCAAGAGCAGACGCTGGCCGGCACGCAGCGCAAGTACGAGCTGGGCACTTCGACCATTCTCGACGTGGTGATCACGCAGCGCGATACCACCACGCGCGAGCTGGCCGAAGTAGACGCGCGCAGCCAGTACAACCGCGCCCGGATCAACCTGCAGAGCATATTGGGCACGGTGCTGACGGACTACGACGTGGACATCGAGCAGGCCAAGACCGGCGTGGTGGGACGCGAGCCGGACCCCATTCCCGCGGTGATCGGCGCCGGGCCGGCCGGCTCCGCGGCCGTCAAACGATAGGGGGCGCATGGCCCAAATCTATCCGTTCCAACCGTTCCGGTACACCGAACAAGCCGGTCCATTGGAGAATCTGGTCACACAGCCTTACGACAAGATTTCTCCGGCGATGCAGAACCGCTATCTGTCGCTCAGCCCGCACAACCTGGTGAGGGTGATCCTGGGGGAGCGCAGGGCGGGGGATTCCGGGAGCGACAACGTCTACACTCGCGCCGCGCGCTACCTGGACGACTGGATTGCCCGCGGGGTGCTGGCGCGCGACCGCCAGGCAGGCATCTTTCCGTACTTCCAGGAATTCACCGTCCCCGACACGGGGGAGCGCCTGGTGCGCAAGGGGTTCATCGCCCTGGGCGCGGTGGAGGATTACTCCCGCGGCGTGGTGCACCGGCACGAGCAGACGCTCTCGGGACCGAAAAAGGACCGGCTCGAGCTGCTGCGCCACACGCATGCGCACTGCGGGCAGCTCTTCATGCTGTATCCCGACCCCGCTGGCGCCATCGACGCGCTGCTGGATGAAGCGGCCAAAGACGCGCCGATTGCCGCGGTAACGGATGAGTACGGCGCGGTCCACTCCGTGTGGAGGATGGCCGACGCCGCGCGCGTCGGGCAGTTGATGGCGGACAAGAAACTGCTCATCGCCGACGGGCATCACCGCTACGAGACCGCCCTGGCATTTCGCGATGAGAATCCCGGTCTGCCGGGGGCGGATCGCGTGATGATGACGTTCGTCAACATGCATTCGCCGGGGGTGAGGATACTGGCCACACACCGGCTGGTGAGCGGACTCGACGCCGCAGGTTTTGCGGACCGGTTTTTACGGGCCGCGGCGGCGGGTTTCCAGGTGGAGGAAATCAGCTCGCTCGACGGTCTGAAACGGGCGTGGGATGAAGCCGCGGACCGCACCATTATCGGCGCGGCCCTCGGCAACCGCCTTTTTCTGCTGGAGGATCGCCAGGCGCGCGGCGAGCTGGACGTTCGGGTGCTGCACCAGCGCGTGCTGGGCCAGGCGCTGGGCATCGGCGAGGAAGCGGTGCGCGACGAAAAGCACCTGCGCTACATCCGCGGGTTGGACGCGGCCGTTCAAGAGGTGCGCCAGGGCGCGGCGCAGATCGCGTTTCTGCTGAAGCCGGTTTCGGTGGAGCAGGTGGCCGCCACGTCTTTCGCGGGTGGGGTGATGCCGCAGAAGTCCACCGACTTTTACCCCAAGCTGCTCTCGGGGCTCACGATTTACAGGCTGGGGTAGGGGCGGGGCATGCCCCATAAGCGCTAATATAATGATTGCTTTTTGTTCGCCTTTGGTCTAAACTCAGACCATGCTTGGCGCTCAAGATGAAAACTGGCAAGTACTTACCACTCTCCT
>Ga0224534_1000586_pt1 | contig 22817 bp, 17 predicted proteins | sample 714E12024metaG_FD_172012 | JGI IMG/M metagenome (GOLD analysis project Ga0224534, IMG submission 172012) | Peat soil microbial communities from Stordalen Mire, Sweden - 717 E1 20-24 | ecosystem: Environmental > Terrestrial > Soil > Wetlands > Peat | place: Sweden: Norrbotten County, Stordalen... | reverse complement strand
CCATTCGTGTCCATCCGCGGTTTAATTCCGTCAGCACCTGATTTTATGCAAAAAAATCCGTCTAAAAAATACCGTCCGTTCCCGCCGGTCGCCTTGCCTGACCGGCAATGGCCCAGCCGCGCCGTCACGCGCTCGCCGATTTGGTGCAGCGTGGATTTGCGCGACGGCAACCAGGCGCTCGCCGTGCCGATGAACGTGTCGCAGAAACTGGAATTGTTCCAGACGCTGGTCAAAACCGGCTTCAAGGAAATCGAGGTCGGTTTTCCGTCGGCGTCGAACACGGAGTTCACGTTCAACCGCCGGCTCATCGAGGAGAAACGCGCGCCGGACGACGTGTGGCTTCAGGTGCTCGTGCAGGCGCGCGAGGATTTGATCGAGCGCACGGTGGAATCGCTCGTCGGCGCGAAGAAAGCCATCATTCATCTTTACAATTCCACTTCGCCGGCGCAGCGCCGCGTGGTGTTCGGCAAATCGAAGGCGGAAATCGTCGAGGTCGCCGTGCGCGGCGCGCAATGGATCAAGGACCGTTTGCCGCGGCTCAAAGGCACGGAAGTCATGCTCCAGTATTCGCCGGAAAGTTTCTCGGCGACGGAACACGAGTTCGCGAAGGAAATTTCCGAGGCGGTCATGGACGTGTGGCAGCCGACGCCGAAGCGGAAAATGATTTTGAACTTGCCGGACACGGTTGAGGTGGCGATGCCGAACGTTTATGCCGACCAGATCGAATGGATGTGCCGGAACATCAGGAACCGCGATTCGCTCATCATTTCGTTGCACACGCACAACGACCGCTGCACCGGCGTGGCCGCGACGGAACTCGGCCTGCTTGCCGGAGCGGACCGCGTCGAAGGCACGCTTTTTGGCAACGGCGAGCGGACGGGCAATCTGGACATCGTGACCGTTGCGTTGAATCTTTACCAGCACGGCATTGACCCAAAATTGGATTTCTCAAATCTCAACTCGCTCATTGACGTTTATGAGCGTTGCACCGGCATGACGATTCCCGCGCGCCAGCCTTACGCCGGCGAATTGGTTTTCACGGCATTCAGCGGTTCGCATCAGGACGCCATCAAAAAAGGCCTGGCGGAGTGGGCGAAAGGTGCCCAGAAAAACTGGGACGTGCCGTATCTCACGATTGACCCGGCGGACATCGGGCGCGAATACCGCGAGGTCATCCGCGTCAATTCGCAGTCCGGCAAGGGCGGCGTGGCGTATCTGCTCGAAAGCGAATTCGGCATCGAGTTGCCGAAGGACATGCAGCGCGAATTCGGCCCGATAGCCAACGACGCGGTGGACAAGCTCGGCCGCGAAGTCAGTGGCAAGGAGTTGAAGGCGATGTTTTGGAAGGAATACATCGAGCGTAACTCGCCGTGGCAGCTCAAGCGTTTTGAAACCGAAAGCAAAAATGGCGTCGTGAAGTGCCGCGCAAAATTGTCGCACGGCGGAAAACCGGTTGAATTTTCCGGTGATGGCAACGGCCCGCTCGCCGCGCTCGTTCATGGATTGACGAAGGCGGGCGTTCCGCGATTTGAAATTGCCAATTACAGCGAGCACGCCTTGAGTTCCGGCGAAACGGCGGCGGCGATTGCCTACATTCAAATCAAAACCGCGGACGGCAAGAGTCGCTGGGGCGCGGGCGTGGACACGAACATCGAGCTGGCGTCCGTGCGCGCGGTGTTGAGCGCGTTGAACCGGCTGTGACTTGCGCCAGTCAATTTTACCTCGCCAAAATGGGCGCGGGCGTATATTTTTCGCGCCCATTATGAAATTGCGTTGCGCAGCGTTTTTCGGAGCAGCCGGTGCGGTTTTTGCCGCCACGGGACTTTTTGCCGCCGGTGCCAACCCGACCAATGCGATCATCAGTTCGCCGCCGGTCTATGTGCCGGACACGTCGCACGCAAACGATCCGCTGCCCGACGGCGTGCTGGTTTGGAACAGTTTGATGCAGATGACCAACGCCGCCGCCGATCAGGATTTTGTGCGGTTCAATTTCAGTTTTACGAATGTGGCAAAACGCATGGACATCTTGCTGGCCACCAATGTCAGCACGATCACTGATCTCATCACCTCGACGAATATCACCGCAACTACCAATTTCACGCCGGTCAGCGTGACGATTTTGGGCGCCCACGCGTCATGCGGCTGCACCCAGCCGGAATTGCCGCCGACACCGTGGATCATTCCGCCCGGCGGCAACGGCCAATTCAGCGCGACGGTGAATCTCGAAGGCAAAAACGGCACGATGATCAAATGGGTAACCGTTTCAACGGACAAAGGTTCCAAGAATTTGTATTTTCGAATCACCATTCTGCCGCCGGTGGTTCCCACATTGACCGACGCCGAGCGGGCGCGCGGTGTGGAAATCGCCAAGGCCGACCGGCAGGCTGTTTTCAAAGCCGATTGCGCCAACTGCCACGCCAAGGCCACGGAAGGTAAATACGGCCAGAAGCTTTATGATGCCGTCTGCGCCATCTGCCACGATGCGGAACATCGCGCCGCGATGGTGCCGGATTTGCACCACCTGACAACGCCGACCAACGACGAATTCTGGCGCACGTGGACCGCGCACGGCAAAGCCGGCACGCTTATGCCGGCGTTCTCCACCGCCGAGGGCGGCCCGCTCAACGACATGCAAATCGCCACGGTGGCCGCTTATTTGAACATGATGATTCCCCCGCAGCCCGCGTCTGCGCCGCCGAATGCGCCGCCGGCCAAATGATGATCGGGAACGCCGGGCGCAATTTCATCATCCACGTTCCTTTTTGTCTGCCGTTGCCTGTCGTCCGTTTTGTTGGGGGACGGGACGGATTTTTTTGCTTCAAAACAAATCCTGATTCCGGCAGGATGCGCCTGAATTTCGGGAGCCAATGTATTTCAAAAAGAAAATTGTCGTGGTGATGCCCGCTTACAATGCGGCGCAGACCGTCGCCAAAACCGTGGATGAGGTCCACGAACAGGGCATCGTGGATGAAATCATCCTGGTGGACGACCGCAGCCGGGACAACACGGTGGCGGTGGCGTCGTCGCTGCCCGGTGTGCGCGTCCACGTGCATGAGCGCAACACGGGTTACGGCGGCAATCAGAAGACGTGCTACCGGCTCGCGCTCGACGCGGGCGCGGACATCGTCATCATGCTGCACCCGGATTATCAATACACACCAAGGCTCATTCCGGCGATGGCATCCATCATCGCGAACGGGGTGCATCCGTGCGTGCTGGGCAGCCGCATTTTGGGCGGCTATTCGCTGCGCGGCGGGATGCCGGTGTGGAAATACGTGGCGAACCGGTTTCTTACGGCGGCGGAAAATGTTTTGCTCGGCGCAAAGCTGTCGGAATACCACACGGGCTACCGGGCGTTCTCGCGGGAAATTCTGGAGACGCTGGACCTGTCAAAAAACTCGGACGACTTCGTTTTTGACAACCAGATGCTGGCGCAGATTTTGTGGCACGGGTTCACGATTGGCGAGGTGAGCTGCCCGACGAAGTATTTCAAGGAGGCGTCGTCCATCAATTTCCGGCGCAGCGTGAAATACGGCTTCGGCTGCCTGAACGTCGGGCTGAAGTTCCGGCTGGCAAAATGGGGGCTGGCGCAGTCGGATTTGTTTCCGCCAATCAAATCCTGATCCTCCTCGTCTTCGATTACGAGGATGAGAACGACGACGAGGAAATGGGGCGGCGGCGAAACGGAAATTACTTCAAGCGGCCAAGCGCGACAGCGAGGCGCGATTTCTTGCGGTTGGCGGTCGGCCGGGTCACGACGCCGGATTTGACGGCCTTGTCGTAGGCGGAATGGACGCCGGGCAGCGCCTTGGCGGCCTCGTCCTTTTTGCCGGCGGCGAGCAGCTCGCGGTAATTTTTTTCCAGGCCGCGCAGGCTGGATTTGATGCGGCGGTTGTGCTGGTGCTTGCGCTCATTGCCGCGCATGCGGCGTTCGGCTGACTTGGTGTTCGGCATAAATCAAATTTGTCGTTTCGCTTAAAAGGGCGGCAATTTTGGACGAACGCCCGCGAATGTCAACGGTGAAAGACGCTCATTGGCGCTTTACTTTGGCGGCGTTTGATAGTTATCTAGCAGTGATGGGCGGCGTTGGGCGGATTAGGGACATGGAATGAACAGACGACTGCACATTTTGCATTTGGAAGACGAACCGGATTTTACCGAGTTGGTCCGCTCCTTGTTCGCGCATGACCAGCTCGACGTCGAAATAAGGTGCGTCGGCGACCGCGCGTCGTATAAGCGGCAACTGGAGGCGGAGGTTTTCGACGTCATCATTTCGGATTACAACCTGCCGTCGTTCACCGGCCTGGAGGCGATGGCGATGGCAAGGAAACGGTGTCCCCAGACGCCATTCATCCTGGTTTCGGGCACGATTGGGGAGCAGGCGGCGATTGAAAGCCTCAAGGCGGGCGCGACGGATTACATCCTGAAACAGCATCCGGAACGGCTGCCGGCCGCCGTGCGCCGCGCGGTCAAGGAAGCCGCGGCCCGCGCCAAGTTGCGCGCGGCGGAACTGGAGCTGGCGCGGCGCGAAAAGTATTTTCGCGCGCTCACGGAGAATTCGCTCGACATCCTCTGCATCATCGGCCGCGACGGCAACACACTTTACATCAGCCCCTCCATCAAGTCCGTGGCCGGCTACGCGCCGGAGGAATTGCGCGGGGAAAGTGTTTTCACGCGCATTCATGCCGAGGATTTGCCGCGCGTGCAGGAGGCTTTTCAACTGGCCTTCGACCATCCGGAACGCACGGTCAAAATCCAGTTCCGCTACAAAAACAAGGAAGGCGACTGGCGGCGGCTGGAAGCATTCGGCAAAAACCGGCTGACCGACCCGGAAATCAACGGCATCGTTGTCAGTTGCCGCGATGTGACCGATCGCTGGCGGGCGGAGGAGGAATTGCGCGACAGCGAGCGGCAATACCGCCTGCTCTTCCACGACAATCCCAATCCGGTATGGGTGTTCGACCTGGAGACACAGGTGTTTCTGGAAGTCAACGAGGCGGCCATCCAGCTTTACGGTTACTCGCGCGAGGAATTTCTGGCGATGACCATTTCCGACATCCGTCCCCCGGAAAAGGACCGCCTGCACAAGACCGCCATCCAGGATGCCGCCGGCCAGGGACTCGTCTGGCGGCAGCAGCGGAAGGACGGCAGTTTCATTGACGCGGAGGTCGTCTGGATGCCGATGGTTTTCAACGGCCGTCTCGCCGCGCTGACGATGGCGGTGGACGTGACGGAACGCCGGCGGGTGGAGCATCGCAACGCCATCTTTTCCAAGTTGAGCCATCATTTGAGCGCGGCGACCACGGCGGCGGAAGCGGCGAGAATCATTTGCGAGGCGGCCGACGCGCTGTTCCGTTGGACTGATTTTGCGCTCGATCTGTATGATGCCGGACGTGACGAGGTAAGCTCGCTGTTGAACATCACGACGGTCGAAGGCCGGCGGGTGGAGGTTCCGCCATCGCCGCAGCCCAAGAGCGCCAACGCCCTCGTCCGGCGTGTCATCGAGAAAGGCCCGGAGCTGCTGACGGCCACCGAGATGGATGATTACGCCGCCGCCACCATGCTGGTGCCCATCCGCAAAGGCGAGCGCGTCATCGGCCTGATTTTGATCCAAAACCACCGGCCCGGCTCCTATTCGGAACGCGATTTGGAGATGCTCCAGATGCTGTCCGACCAGTGCGCCGGCGCGCTTGAACGCGTCCACGCGGAACAGGCCCTGCGCGAGACCCAACGGCGCTTCCGCGACCTCTTTGAAAATTCGCCCGACGCCATTTTCGTGGAGGACCTGGACGGCACGGTGCTGGACGTGAATTTTGCCGCGTGCGTGCTGCACGGCATGACGCGCGAGCAGTTGATTGGCAAGAACGCGCTGGCCGACCTGATTCCGCCGGCGCGTCGCGGAGCCGCCCGGCGCGATTTCCAAAAATTGGCGGCGGGCAAACTCTCGTGGGCCGAGGGCGAGAGCCTGACCGCTGATGGCCGGTTCATACCCGTCGAGGTGCGTGCCGGACGCATTGAATACAGTGACAGACCCGCCCTGCTGCTGCACGTCCGTGACATCACCGAGCGGCGCGCGGCGGAAGGGGCGCTGCAAAGCTCCGAAATGCTGTTTCGCTCCGTCTGGGAAAATTCCGTGGACGGCATGAGGCTGACCGACGAGAACGGCGTCATTGTCGCCGTCAACGACGCCTACTGCAAAATGACCGGCCTGGAGGCGCAGGCGCTGGAAGGCAAACCGTTCATGGTCGTTTATGCCGCGTCGGAAAACCGGGAGCAATTGCTTCGTAATCTTCGGGAACATTTCGCCAGCCGCGCTGCCAGCCGGAAACGGCAGCAACATCGTATGCTGCATGATGGACGCGCGGTGTGGCTGGAAATCACCGATTCATTCATCGAGGTGCAGGGCCGCCCGCTGCTGATGTTGAGCCTGTTCCGCGACGTGACGGCTCAAAAGCGGCTGGAGGAGCAGTTGCGCCAGTCGCAAAAGATGGAGGCCATCGGCCAGCTCGCCGGTGGTGTGGCCCACGATTTCAACAACATCCTCACCGTCATTCACGGCCACGCCTCGCTGCTGACGGCTGCGGGACTGGACGAGCAGGGCGCGCGCTCCGCGCACCAGATTACGCAGGCCGCCGAGCGCGCGGCGGGGCTGACGCGGCAGTTGCTCACCTTCAGCCGCCGCCAGCTCATCCAGCCCAAGCGCCTCGACATGAACAAAATCGTCGGCAACATGACCGACATGCTCGGACGGATTCTGGGCGAGGACGTGACGCTGCAATTGAATTACAGCGGTTCGCCCGCGACCGTCGAGGCCGACGCCGGCATGATGGAACAGGTTTTGTTAAACCTGTCCGTCAACGCACGCGACGCCATGCCGCGCGGCGGCCAGTTGTCCGTCCGCATTGCCATCATGGACGTGAGCGAGACCCATGTGCAGCGGCATCCGGAGGCGCGTGTGGGGCGGTTTGTCTGCGTCAGCAAAACCGACACCGGCTCCGGCATTCCACCGGAAAATCTGTCGCGCATCTTCGAGCCGTTTTTCACGACGAAGGAAATCGGCAAGGGCACCGGCCTCGGCTTGGCGACCGTTTATGGCATCGTCAAACAGCACCAGGGCTGGGTGGAGGTCGAAAGCGTTGTCGGCAAGGGCACCACGTTCCGCATTTACATACCTTATGCCGGCGAGGAGCCGAGCGAAACGGAAAAACCCGCGGAGCAAATCATCGTTCGCGGCGGCACCGAAACCATCCTGCTGGTCGAGGATGAAAAACCCGTGCGCGAACTGGTCGCCCGCGTGCTCGCAAAACATGGCTACCAGGTGCTGCAGGCCGGCACCGGCGCCAAAGCCGTCGAGGTCTGGCATGCGCACAAGGACAAAATCCGGTTGTTGCTCACCGATTTGATCATGCCGGGCAACATGAACGGTCGCGAACTGGCCGAGACCCTTTGGACCGAGCGGCCGGACCTCAAGGTCATTTTCACCAGCGGTTACAGCGCGGACGTTGTCGGCAAGGATTTCAAGATTGAATCCGACCTGAACTTTTTGCAGAAACCGTATCATCCGCAGACGCTCGCGCTGTCGGTGCGCCGCTGCCTCGACGGCAAATGAGGTGAAACGGAGTGATGGAGTAGTGGAGCATTGAATGTCTGCCACGGCCTTTCTGCCATTTCAACACTCCAACACTCCAATGCCGCAACACTGCATTCGTTCAGGATTTTCATCTTCCATTTTCCATCCTCCATCCGCTATCCTCGCGCCCATGATTATTGCGCCCTCGCTGCTCGCCTCCGATTACACCCGCTTTGGAAAAGAAGCCGAACGCGCCTGTAAATCCGGCGCCGACTGGCTGCACCTCGACATCATGGACGGCCATTTTGTGCCGAACATTTCCTTCGGCCCCGCCATCGTCGCCGCCGTCCGCCCGCGCGCAAAAAACCTTTTCTTTGACGTGCATCTCATGTGTTCCAGGCCGGAAATCCTGCTCGAGCCGTTTGCCAACGCCGGCGCCGACCAGATCACCATTCATGTCGAGCTGGGCGACCAAGTCGAGCCGCTCATCTGGAAAATCAAAAAACTCGGCAAAAAAGTCGGTCTCGCTGTGAATCCGCCCACCGCCATCACCGCCGTTCAGCCGCATCTCGAACAGATTGACATGGTGCTGGTGATGACCGTCAATCCCGGCTTCGGCGGACAGTCGTTCATCCATGAATGCCTGCCGAAAATCCAGCAGGTTGAAGCGTGGCGGCGCGAACGGAAACTTCCGTATCGCATCGAAGTGGACGGCGGAATCAACAACCAGACCGCCGCCGAATGCGCCCGCGCCGGCGCGGACACCTTTGTGGCCGGCACGAGTTTGTTCGGCCGGCGCAACCTGAAGGCAGCGGTGGCCAAAATGCGCAAAATCGTCAACGCCAGCGATCCCGCGCTCGCGGATTTGAAGGTCTGAAGCACGGTTCTGACAAATGTTTTACAAAAGCCTTACGCCAGCGGAACACTTCGCGACGGCGGTGGTGCATCATGTCCCTGAACGAAATGCCGAAGCATTGGTCAAACAACAAGAAGCATTTCCAAAAATCATCCGCTAAAATATTATGAAAACAACCATCGCGGTTTGCGGCGCGGCGACGCTTGTCTTGATCGCCATTCAATCATACGCCGGCATTCTCGCCGGCCCGATCACCAATCCCGCCAACGGGCATGATTATTATCTGCTCACGCCGAATACCTGGACGGTTTCCGAGGCTGAAGCCGAACAGCTCGGCGGCACACTGGCCATCATCAAAAATGCCGCCGACCAGGAATGGGTGTTTTCCAAATTCGGTGCTTACGGCGGCACGAACCGCAACTTGTGGATTGGACTTCACCGGCAATGGCAAGGCGGGCCTTTTGCCTGGGTGACGGATGTAAAATTGGATTATTCCAATTGGGGGAATGGGCAGCCCGACAATGCGGGCGGTGTGGAAAATTGCGTTCATATGTATAACCCAAAGGATGTTCAAGCCGGAAAATGGAACGATTTCTCTGACACTGGCATGATGAGCGACCCGCTGTGCGGTGTTGTTGAGGTTCCGGGCAAATCGAACGAGAAAGCTCTCACCGAAAAGGAAAAATCCCTGGTCGGGACTTGGTATGAAAGCGGCAACGGCAACCATCCCTGCTGGATTTCCGGCACGGAAAACAAGCTCTTTCAAATTTACGATGGCCGTGCCGTGCGGTTAATTTGGACTGCGGAAGGCTCATTGTTTCTCTCAAATAGAATCCGTGGTGAGATCATCAAGGACAAAATCCTTTGGAGCAACGGCACCTGGTGGTCGCGCCAGACGGTGGATTTTGGGAATGGCGAAATGTCTCCCGCCTCGGACGGAGCGCCATTCCATATCATCCCGGATTGACAAGTCAAAGCCGTGCGATGGCCCTTCGCGCTTGGCAGTTGAATTTTCTTTTGCCAATCTCTGCGCGTGGCACAAATCAAATTCGGCACGGACGGCTGGCGCGCGGTCATCGCGGAAGATTTCACATTTGCCAATGTGGCGCGCGTCGCGCAGGCGACTGCGGATTATTGGAGCGCGAATCCTGTCGCTGGAACAGAACGGAAAGTCATCGTTGGTTATGACCGCCGGTTTTTCTCCGACCGATTCGCGCAAACGACGGCTGAAGTTTTCGCTGGAAACAATTTTCAAGTCATCCTCACGCCGGAGCCGACGCCGACGCCGTCCGTTTCATTTGCTGTCAAACACCTGCGCGCCGTCGGTGGCGTGATGATTACTGCCAGCCACAATCCGCCGATTTTCAACGGCTTTAAACTCAAGTCCTATTACGGCGGCTCCAGCGATTCCGAAACGTGCAAGGCGGTCGAAAGTTTTCTGGATAAAAACCCGCCGCAATTAAAAACTCAAAACTCAAAACTTAAAATTTCCGTCGAGGACGTCCGCCCCGCGCATTATGCGGCGCTGAAAAAGCTGGTGAATTTCAAGCTGATCGCGAAATCCAAACTGCGCTTTGCCCACGATGCGCTGTTCGGCGTCGGCGCGGGCTGCTTCGAGCAATTGCTGGCGGGCACGACTTGCAAGGTCACGACGCTCAACGGGAAGCATGACGTGCTGTTCGGCGGCATCAATCCCGAACCGATCCAGCAAAATTACGCGCGCAGCCAGAAATTTCTGCGCGCGCACCCGCACGACATTTGCCTGGTGACGGACGGCGACGCCGACCGCGTCGGCGGCATGGACGGTCGCGGCAATTATCTGACGACTCATCAGATCATCTGTCTGCTGCTGCATCATTTCATCGTGAATCGCAAGGGCAGGGGACGCGTCGTGAAGGCGCTGACGACGACTTCGATGGTGGACAAGATGTGCGCGGCCTACGGGCTGCCGCTGGTTGAGACCGGCGTCGGCTTCAAATACATCTGCGCCGAGATGCTCAAGGGCGGCGTGCTGCTCGGCGCGGAAGAAAGCGGCGGCATCGGTTTCCCCGGCCACATTCCCGAACGCGACGGCATTGCCGCCGGATTGATGCTGCTCGAATTGCTGGCAACCGAAAGAATTTCCGTCAACAAAATGCTGGCGAAACTGGAAAAACAGTTCGGCCCGCACCGTTACGGGCGGATTGACACGCATTATCCGCTGGAGAAGCGCGCGGCGCTGATGGAATTTCTGAAAACCAATCCGCTGGCGAAACTGCTGCGCTCGCCGATGGCCGAAGTGAAGACGTTCGACGGCGTGAAGTTCGTCGCGGAAGATTCCTCGTGGCTGATGCTGCGCGGCTCCGGCACGGAACCGGTGTTGCGGATTTACGCCGAGGCGAAATCGGATGCCGACGTGCGGAAGCTGCTCCAGCTCGGAGTTTCATTGACAAGACGCTGAAAATTTCGACAATGCGCGCATGATAAATTCCGGCATTCTCAACCCGCAAATCCTCTCGCTGCTCGCCCGCGTGCGGCACACGAACGCGCTGGTCATCGCCGACCGCGGCTTCCCGTTCTGGCCGATGATCGAGACGGTGGACGTGTCGGTGGTGGACGATTTGCCGTCGGTGCTGCAACTCATCGCCGCCGTGCGCGCCAACCACAATTTCACGCAGGCATATCAGGCGAGGGAATTTCTGAAGAACAACACGCCCGCCGTCCGCCAGCAATTCGCCGTCGCGCTGAAAGGCGTGCCGACGAAATTCGAGCCGCACGTGGAGTTCAAGAAGCGCGTGCCGCACGCCATCGGCCTCATCCGCACCGGCGACACCGTGCAATACGCAAACACCATTTTGATTTCCGGCTAGCCGGAATTCATCCCGGCGGCTGGTAATCCGCCGCCTTGAAGAACGGCGGGGCCGACCGGAACAACTTCGCGATTTCCTCCGTGTCCGCCGGATTCGTCAGGCTCAACTCCACCTTGCACCGCTTCCCCTTGGCCGACTGCACCACGATGTTGAAGTCATGAAACAACTTCTCATCCGGCGGCTCCATCAACGTCAGCACATAATACGCCGGCAGGTCGGCGGACGGCGGCGCATCCTTGGGCGGGCCGAATATCCACGCCGCCCGGAAATTCCCGTGCTGCCGCATCATCTCGAACAGCGGCTGGATGAGAAACGTGGGATAATCTGCCGGGTCAAGGATGCCGAGCCTTCTCGTCACCGGCTCGCAAATGCCCAAGCCCAGCGGCTTGAGCGCCTCCCCGCTGGCCAAATCCCTCATCATGTCCGGGCCGATGATGATGGAGCCGGTGGTGCATGACCGGTTGATGACCGCGCGCAATCCCGTCGCGCCGAGGATTTCCAACGCCTGTTTGGCGGGCATGCTCCCGGCCAGAAAAGTCCGGGGCGGCACCTTGCCCCGCTCCAAACCCTCCTCCAGCCGCTCCTCCGACGAAAACAACATCGCGATTTCCCCCTTCTCATCCTTCATCACCGCGAAGGGCAGCGGCGAACCTTCCTGGAGACAGAACTTCTGGTCTTCAAACTCCGGATGGAACGGCATGAGAAACCAAATCTCCCCATTGGCGTCGCCGGCGGTGAGGGCGCGATAAAACTCCGGCATGGCCGAGGGACTGCGGGTCAGGGCCTTGATGGCGCGGTCCAAATCATTCGCGGGAATCAATGGGTTCACGGCGGGATATTACTCATGCCGCTCCAACCCGGCAATGACGACCATTACCAATTTCATTGCATAAATTGCGTTCAACCGCAGATTATGCGGATGACGCGGATTTCCCACCCTCGTCTTGCTTGAAGTCTGCTTGAAACCGCCCGGCACCAATTCAATGTGGGCACCACCGTTGACCGTTCCCGTTCCCGTCTTGATCACTTTGAACCGCCATGTCTGCTCGATATTGAGAAAATCGCTCTTGCCATCCGCGCTGTCCGGCGGTTTGTAGAGATAACCTTTGGCCAGCACCTTGGCCAAATCGAAAGTCTCGATCGTTTTCTCATTGGCGGCGGCATCGCTCAACACCTCCACCCGCATTTCCGTGGCATTTGCCGGCTTGAACCATCCGTTGCCCGCATCAACAATTTTGTCCTCCATGAACCGGGCATCATTCACCTTGCCGCTGAACGTCCAGTTGTTTGCCGGCTGTGGAGCGTCGGCATAAATCTTCTGAATGCCGAATGCATCCGCATTTGGGTCTGGCGATGTTAGAACCTGTCCCTCGACAGAATACTGAAAACCAAGGCAAACAATTGCCAGTGCGATCAGAAATCGAATCGTATTTGGATTGGTTCCGTTCACGGATTGCCGTAATCCTGCGCCATCTGCGGATACAATTCCATATAGCCATTCGCGTCATACCTCCCGCCACGATTCGGCGGCGCATTCGTTCCCGCCACCGGCGTTGGCGCCGGATGATCGAAAATGGCCTCCTGCTCGCGCATCGGCGACCAGATGAAACTGCCCAGCCCCGCATGATTGGGCGTGTTGAAAACCAGATCGTTCAGGAAACGCTTATGCCCGCTATATTCCACGGCGATGATGCCGAGGTTGGGATAATGCGTGGCGATGTCGTCAAAAGTCGTCTTCCAATCATTCGTCGCGTGCTCGGTGTAGCAGGACAGGCCCATGATGTCGAACGGCACGCCCTGTTCGAGCAGATTGTAAATCCATTCGCGCACCAGCGCGTCGTTGCGCGCCAGCGAATGGTGCAGCATGATTTTGATGTTCGGATCAACCTCCTTCGTGGCGCTGATGCCGGCCTTCAGGAGCAGGGCGAGATTTCCCCAACCGCCCGCGTTCGTGACCCCGGCATTGTGGGCATCGGTCTGGGCATTGCCCGTCGAGGTCTTGGAAGTCACCCGGCCATCCGGCCAATCAAGGCCGAAGGTGATTTCATTGCCAATCTGCACCATGTCGGGCGTCGTGCCTTGCTTCTTGAGCGCGGTCAACACCGTCTTGGTCTGGTCATGCAACGCCTTCACCATGTCGGGAAACGCCAGATTCGTCCACACGGCGGGCTTCGGTTGATTTTCCGGCGAAGCCCAGTTGTCGGAATAAAAGAAATCCACCAGCAACCCCATGTGGGCGGCCTTGGCGCGTTTGGCGAGAATCTTGACGTGCTCCAGGTCCCCGCGCGAAAAGGCGCGCGTCGGTTCCACCACCGACGGCACGCGCACATAATTGAATTGGTTGTCCTTGAGGATTTGGAAAAAATCCTTCTGCACGCCGTGGTCGTAATAGACCGCGCCCGCTGCTTCGTCTTCGAGCAGGAAAGTGATGTCCGCGCCCAGGATGAACGGCTGTGTGCGCCCCGATTGATTGGGCGCGGCAGAAACATGCGCGCACCCGGCCACGCTTAATGCGAGCGCAAGTATGCCGATATATTTCATGGCGTGAATCGAATCGTGTTCATGATTTCAAAGCGCCTGCTTTCCACATTCTTAATTCGCAAGGTGAGGCGCCGCCGTCGCTGCCGCCCGGCCGGCGTATTGGTCGTCAGTATTTCATCAGTTTGACTTTGACCATGGCGCCCTTCGGGGACAGTGTCACGCCGCCAATGCTGAAATTGCCATTGCGCAGATAAGTCCTCTTCCACACGCCGTTCTCGTAGGTGCCTTCCTCCACCAGGAGACATTGGGCCCTTGTGAATTCCGACCCCATCGGCGGCTTGAAATCCACCGCCGCATCGAATCCCGCGAGCAGGAATTCATCCGGCCCCAATTGCGCGACCAGCACCCGGCTTGAGGGCGCCACCGGATCCGTGACCGGAGGTGCGTTTCTCGCGGGCGGATGGAACCGGACCAGGATGTCGTATCCGTCGAAAGACAACATGCGCCCGGTGATCGCGTCTTCCTCTACCGCCGCCTTCAATTTATCTGTCCCCTGCAACTCCGCGATGACGGGTAGCGCGGGCTTGAGCAGCCGGAAACCCGCCGCGATATCGGTGAACTCCGCGCTCACGTCCGATCCCGGCCCGCCGTCCACGCCGTAGGGGGTGAATCCGATGGCCGAGAAATCCGCCAGCGCGTAAAATAGGAAGCGCGGCGCGATTCCCCGCCCGGTCTCGATGACATACAACGGATTGTCCGGTCGCGTGTAGCGCGTCAGGATTGACCGGTAAATGATGGGCGACTGGTGGTAAATGTCCGGCCCGATCACGTCAATGTTCGGCGCCGTCGCCTTCCACAAATCAATCATGTGCGACTGCGGGCCGCCGCTGGGATAGCTGTCGCCCGGCCGGTCGAACTCGGTCATCCGGTCATTTGTATCATAGCCGCCCATCCACACGTTCACGCAGGTCGGGATCGGATAGGCTTCCTTGCCGGCGCGCGCCACTTCGTTGATGAAGCTCGAAAGGTAATAGCCCGTGAACATTTCCTCCGCGCGCCCGCCGAAAACTTCCTTCCATGTCCCCGGTTGCTTCTTGAGCGCGGTCACCAATGCCTCCGGCACCGGCCCGTTGAACAGTCTGGTGCTCTCCGCCGAATAGTCGCGCACCGAGCCGACAATCCCCGATTCATTCTCCACCTGTATCATGATGACGGTTTGGTCGGCCCCATCGAATCCCTTGAGATGTTGCATCAATGCCGCGAAGGCAGTGCGATCCGCCTCCAGTGTCGCCTGCCCGATGGGCGAGAGCGCATCAATGGGCCTGCCGCCATAATCCAGCACGCGCGGGAAACGTTTGGTGTCAATCTTCACCCAGGCGGGCGCATAATCCATCGCCCCATTCTTGTAAGTGCCAAACCAGAGCGGGACGGCCCGCAGACCCTGCGTGCGCAGGCCGTGGATGATCTTGTCCAGGTCGCTGAAATCAAATGTCCCCTCCACCGGCTCGATTTGCTCCCAGTAAATGGGGAATTCAACCGTGTTCGCGTTGAGCGACTTGAGCTTGGGCCATACGCGCTCCATCCGGTCAGAAAAACCGATGGGATTGCCCACCTGCCCGCCGAAGATGATGAACGGCTTGCCATCAACAATCAGATGCGTGACGCCGCCCTGCTTTTCGAGATGAGGCAGGTTTGCGTCCTGTGCGGTGGCGGTGAGAATTGCGCTGAAAGCAAAGGCAGCCGCGCAAAAAGCAATTGAGATTGATTTCATAATGATAAACGACCGGGTTTGACGGGGAGAACAAAGCCATGCCCGGCGCCCGATGTCAACCGCGAAAGACGCCGAGGCCATCAAGGACTGCATCCGCGCCGGGGATGAACGGCGCCGATTGATTGGACGCGGCGGGAACATGCGCGCACCCGGCCACGCTTAACGCGAGCGCAATCAAGCTGATATGTTTCATGGCCTGATCAAGTTTCCGAATTGAGACTCCTCACGTCGTCTCCTACGGCTGCCGCCTGCCAAATCCCCCACCATCGTTTCCCGGCAGGGCTGCGTTGTGCGCAGCCCCAATATCAGGGCGGCGGTCTTTGCAGACGGCCACGGGGCCGTGGAGCGACATCGCGACCATCACCATGCCCTGAAAACAAAAACGGAATGCGGAATGAAATCCATCCCGCATTCCGAATTCAGAAATCCGCGCGCAGCGGAAATTTGTTGGTTGATTATTTCGCCGCGTCCTTGGCTTCCAGCTTTTGCCAGACCAATCCGTAGAGGGCGATGAGGACGAAGCAGACCAGCGGCACAACGAAACCTTTGCTCATCGAATGATTAGCGTCAGCAATATGACCCATGAACGGCGCGGCAATCGCCCCGCCGACGATGGACATGACGATGAGGGATGCAGCCAGCTTGGTGTGGTCGCCCAGCCCGCGGATGCCCAGCGCAAAGATTGTCGGGAACATGACGGACATGAAGAAAAAGGTGCCGAACATGGCATACATGCCCAGCTTGCCGCCACCGATGCATACCGCTGTCAGCGCCACATCGATGGCCGCATAAGCCGCGAGCACCAGATTTGGCTTGAACTGGCTGATGACGGCACTACCGCAGAAACGGCCAACCGTAAATAGGACAAAGCCAATTGCGCCCAGCCAGGCGGAGGCTTGCTTGGAGGTCACACCGGGATCGTTCTCAAGAGTGTATTGGATGCAATTGCAAAAAATGCCCGTCTGCGCGGCGACATAAAGAAATTGCGTGACGACGCCGAGCGTAAAATGTTTGCGCCGGAACATGTCCCAGTTTTTGGAAACCACAACAAAGGAACCGATGTAGGCAACCACGATCAAACCGTATTTGGTGGGGTCGAGCAAATTTGCGGGCAAATTCAGCAGCGCCCAGACGAGTCCGAGAATCGGCGCGATAAAGAAATAGAGCAGGCTCCAGACAATTAGCAGCGCGATGCCGATGCCCGCCGTCTGGCCGCCGGTGGGTTTGAGGCTGGTTTGTTTGTCGGCGGATTTTTTGCTTTCATCCTCGGCGTGCAAATCCGGCACCGGCCCGAATATGAATACGACCAACAATAACGCCGCTAAAATGCCGATGCCCATATAGGGGGTGGAAAGGCCGGCATGGGCATTGGCTGCTTTCGCGGTGTCATCGCCACTGAACACAAAATAGCCGCCGACAACCGGACCTAGAATCCAGCCCACGCCGTTGAAAGTCTGGGCGATATTGATGCGTGTTGCCCCGTGTTCCGGGGCACCGAGGACCGTGGCGTAGGGATTGGCAATGGTTTCCAGACAGGTCATGCCGGTGGCGATAATAAACAGGCCGAGCAAGAACGCCCAATACGCGCCAACGTGCGTGGCATGAATGAACCAAAACGCGCCGGTGGCAATCAACGCCAGGCCGACGAGGATGCCGCCCTTGTAACCGAACTTCCGCGCGATCAGGCCGGCAGGAATCGCCATCAGGAAGTAAGCCAGATAATTGGCCGACTCAACGAGGCCCGATTGTTCATTGTTGAGGTTCAGTGAGGTCCGAAAATGCCGGTTCAGGATGTCAATCATCCCATTGCAAAAGCCCCACAGCAGGAACAGCGAGGTGACCAGCGCGAAGGTGATGAACAGGTTTCTGCCGTCCGGCAGCCGGAACAGGCTGCCGCCTTTGCCCGGAGTCTGACTTGGATTGGTTGGTGCGATCATAATTTTTACTATTTAATGAAATGCCATTTGTGGCTGCGTTAATTGCTGATGACCTTTTAATTATTGAAATCACGCCTCCACGTCAAGCTTTCGCGGAGCAGTCAGGAGCGTGCGGGGCGGTGGCTCGGAGCGCATAAATTTCAGGATGAGTCCGCCCGCCTTCGTTCGCTTTGGCGGGGCAGCCTTCGCTCTCCGCTGCGCTCCGGGCGAAGGCTGGTGGAGCCAAGGAGGCTCGAACTCCTGACCTCCTGAATGCCATTCAGGCGCTCTACCAACTGAGCTATGACCCCATCCACCAAACGGAGCCGCAATTTATATTTTTCCCGCGCCAAGTCAAAACATTTTGCCGCCGGAAATGAATTGAACCGGCGCGGCAAAATTTCTAGCGTCTGGCGTGGCTTCCAAGCTCCGCATCGCGTTCCTGACGCACGAGCCGTTTTATCCGCCGTCCGGCGGCGGCTCGGCGGAGGCGCTTTATCTCGTCGAGGAAATGGTCCGCCGCGGCCACGAGGTTCATGTCTTCTGCCCGAAAATCACCGCCACGGCGGACGTCGAAAAAAAGTTCGGCATCCGGCTGCATCCATTCGGCAAATGGCAAATGAGCCGCTATGCCCGGTTCCGCAATTTCAAATATCTGCTCTACCCGTTTTTCCTCGAACGAATGGTCGCCCGCGCCGCGCGCGAAACGAAATTCAATCTGCTCGTTTCGCAGCACGCCATTTCCGCCGTCGCCGCCGGGCGCCTGAAACGAAAGCTCCCCGTGCCGGTCGTGATGAATTTCCCCGACCTGCTCACCGGCTTCATGGAAACCTGGCCGGCCTGGCTGGCGCCGCGTCCGTTGGTCGGGGCGCTCATGCGCTATGAAATTTCCATGCCGTCGCGCTTTGGCGTGGACGGCGTGCTGACTGTGTCCGACACGCTCGCCGATTTATTTGCGGAACGCGGTTTCCCGCGCGAAAAAATCCTGCCGATTTACTACGGTTACGACGCTGAAAAATTTCCCTTCCGCGCACAACCGCCGCCCGGCAATCAGCCGCCCGTGATCGTCATGCACGGCTCGTTCGACGCGCATCATCTCGGGCAAATTGCGTTTGACGCGATTCAATTTGTGACCCGGCAGCGTCCCGGAGTCGTTTTCCGGTTTGTCGGGAAAAAGACCGACGCGCTTGAAGGATTTTTGAACCACGCGCAAAAGGAAATTTCCGGTTTTAAATTTGAAAGCACCGGCTTTGTGCCTTACGCCGAAGTTGCCAGACATCTGGCCGATGCAAGCGTGGGAATCGTGCCTTACGAGGAATCCGCCGGGACGCACTGCGCGTTTGTCGCCAAGGTGGTCGAATACGTCGCCAGCGGCTTGCCCGCCGTCTCGACGCCGCTCAAAAGCATACGGCGATATTTTCAAGACGACCCGATGGTGCGCTTCTCAAAATTCGATGGCGAAGACTTTGGGGGAAAAATCATCGGCTGGCTCGATGAATCTCCGCAAATCTGGCAGGCCGGCGCCTGCGCTTCCGCCGCCCGCGTGCAAGCTGAACTGGATTGGCGTCCGCTTTGCAGCAAGGCGGTTGATTTTGCCGAAACGATTTGTGCAAACGTCGGGAAGACAAGGTTGCCGGGCTGAAAGTTATTCAGCGGCGGATTCAAGTGGCTAACGCCAGAGGCGGCGGCGAGTTGTTGCAGTCGTGCCTCCAAACGGTTCAGGCAACTGGGTAAAACCCGGCAAGCCTTGCGAAAGGAAACTTTCAACTCGCTGACAACGGGGCGAATCTATATGCTCGGCTCCAATAAACCATTCGCGCCCGCAGGCTGAAGCGGAAAAGAATATACGCTTTTGATGAAGAAAAAACTTGTCCAACCACATACCTGTTCATCCATGGTTAAAATCTCCCCATGAAAACCGAATTCATGCGCGCGGCCATCCGGCTGTCGCTCGAAAAAATGCGGCGCGGCGACGGCGGGCCGTTCGGCGCGGTAGTGGTTCGGCGCGGTGAAATTGTCGGGCGCGGCTGGAACCGCGTCACCTCCACGAACGATCCGACGGCGCACGCGGAAGTCACGGCCATCCGGGAGGCGTGCCGCCGGCTCAAGAACTTCCGGCTGGACGATTGCGAGATTTACGCCAGTTGCGAGCCGTGCCCGATGTGCCTGGCGGCGATTTACTGGGCGCGCATCGGCGGGATTTTTTACGCCGGCGCGCGGCGCGACGCGGCGGCCATCGGCTTTGACGACGATTTGATTTACCGCGAACTGGTGCGCCCGGTTTCGCGCCGCAAAATTCCAATGCGACAACTCCTGCGCGGTGACGCGCTGAAAGTTTTCAAGGAATGGCGGGCCAAGCCGGATAAAATCCGCTATTGAAGCGTGCAGCCTGTCCTCACATCAGGCAGTGCGGTCGTCGTGCTTGAATCATCAACAACTCCAGCGATGATGGTGTTTTTCATAAAGTCACGAAAGCAATAAAAATGCCGGCTGTTATTTGTGTCCTTCGATTATTTCGTGGTTTCAATTCTGGTTTTACGCGTTCATCAGCGAACAGCCGCGGGGTTCGGCCAGTTGCGCGCGGCCAATCAATTCAAATCCATCACCCCGGCGGACGCCCAAATCCTCTGTCTGGATGGCGGCAATGGAAAAGACATTCGCCAGATCGAAAATGCCAATCAATCCGGTTTCGCCGCCGGCGACTTCGCGGCCGGTTTCCGGCGAAATGATTTGCACTCGCGACCAGGGAGGGAAATGAAACCGGCGTGAGGCGCGAGGCGCAAGGCGCGAGGCGTCATACGCTTGCGAACTCAATTCGCTCATGCCGAATTCGCTGATGATGTTTTCAGCCGGAATTCCAAGCCATTCTGTAATGAGCGCGTGCAGTTCCGACTTTGGCAGCGTGCGGGAGCGGTTTTTGTAGCCGCCGGTTTCCATGACGCGCGAACCGGCGGGAAGCTCGACCCGCAGGTCTCGCTCCACCAAATAATCCAGCAGATGCACAAAGGAGAAAGCGGTGCCCAGAATCAATTGCGGATTGTGGATTGCGGATTGCGGATTATTGCCCAGCGTCGCAAGGGCGGCATCGGAATCCAAAGTCCAGGCGCCATCCGCCGACAGCTTGCCGAGAAATTCTGCGTGGCGCGCGGGGACGCTTGCCTCACCTATTTTCCGCCGGATGGTTTCAAACATGTGGACGAGCGACGAATGGGGCGTGAGCGCGGGCGGCGGCGTCAAAATGGTCAATTTGAAATTTGAAATTTCAGATTTCAAATCCGGCACGATGTTCTGTTCAAACCAAGTCCACAGCGACGCCTCATAAACCGCCAGCGATTCGGCGTGGTGAAAATGGCGGCTGGGCTTCTGCTCCGTCGTGCCGCTGGAATGAAAGACGGCGGTGCGCTCTTCCGGCGGAATGCAGGAAAGCTCCAGTTCCTTGAATGCACCGGCCGGCACAGCGGGGATTTGTGTCCAATGCTCGACCGCTTTTGGCGTCAATCCGCGCGCCTCGCAGATTTTTCTGTAAGCGGCATTGTGTTTGAACTGGAGCGAAAAAAGTTCCAGCGCGAGCGAATCAAAATTTCGAAGGGACGAGTTCCACGAGTCGCCATCCCGGATTTTTGAGTCGGGGCCTCGTGGAGCTCGGCCCTCCGATAAAATTACTCCGCGCAAGCGCGAGGCGAAGCTGGAAAGTTCTTTGTTCATGCGGTGTTTGTTCACGGCTGGTTTTCCGCCACAGCCGGGTGGCAGAATAGCTGGAACTCGCCCCCCCGCAATTGAAATCCTCCCCGTTCTCCTGCTCGCTCGTCCTCGTCCTTGAATTTTCCGATTGCGCGAACCAGGCCGCAGGCGGAGACGAGTCGTGACACAACTCCACAGCTGGTTGTGTCAATGCGGTGGTGCGAACGATTGACGTGCCGACATCAAACCACCAATCAAACCATCCTGTGGCGTTTGACCAAAGACCAGACGAACCGGACCAGCAGTCCATGAATGCAGATACACCGAGGTTAGTGACGCCGCTGGGGATGAAGCGGAACGCCAGCTTCAGGCGACGCCGCGTGCCAAGGCCGGGACGAAGTTGTTGGAGATGGTCGAGCATCGTCCAAAACAATGCCTCGGCCATTTTCTGCAATCGAATTGACATGAGCACTGATACCGCTCTCGGCAAGAGTCCGGCATCTTTGGAAGAGGTTGGCGTTGACTGGTATGTTCTGCGGAAACCTTTCGAGGATGCAACATTCAACTCGTTCGCCGAAATCTTTGACGGCGGCGGAAAATTTGCTTGAGTGTTGGGCGGCGGCGGGCTTCACTTGGCGGGGTGGAGAGATGGCCGAGTGGCTGAAGGCGGCGGTTTGCTAAACCGTTATACGGTCAAAAGCCGTATCGGGGGTTCGAATCCCCCTCTCTCCGCCACTTTCATTTTCGTGACTGAAAGTGACAATGGATGACGCACCGTGATTTCCGTCAATGTTTCCAACGGTTTTACCTACCTTGATGGCCTTCAAACCGATGACTGATGGTGACACGGCAGGACGGTCGGCGACTAAAGTTTGTGAGTCTATTTGTGAGTCGCCTATCGAAGGCAATCCGCGAACGGTTGCCGCCAAAGGCAGTTGCGCCACGTCCGTATAGGTTTTCATCGTCAGCCGCATGTCACTGTGCCGCGCCAGTTCCATCGCTTCACGGGGTGAAACACCAGCGCGTTGCAGGCGTGTGATGTAGGTAGTTCGCAGCGCATGAAAGTCCACCACATGGCCGCGCTCATCCTTCAACGGAATCTCCGCCTTTTTGAAATCCTTGCGAATTTCTTTCATCGTCGGGACACCATCGGGAAACACCAAATCTTCCGGCTTGAGTTTTCCGGCGGCTTTCAGCTTTTGCAATTCCGCCACCAGTTCAGGATGCAACGGGCGGGGCTGTTCCTTGCGATTCTTGACGAAAGCAGCGGGCAGCATCCAATACGGATTAGCCGTATCCAAATGAAAATCGCCGCCATGCAGGGCGTTGATTTCACCGCGCCGCAAACCTGTGTGCATAGCCAGCAGATAAAGCAGCTTGCGCGGCCCCGCCAGCAATCGCTTGGCCTCATCATCATTCAACGCCCGCCGCTGGCTGCGTTCCTTGCCGCGCGTATCCACTTTGCTGATGATTTCAAACGGATTGGCCGCAACGCGGTTTTGTTTGCGGAGCCAGGTGAACAAGGCCGACAAGACGGCGTGATACTCATTGATGGTTTTGGGCGCCTGCGTTTGTTCGGCGCGCCAGCGCAGGAACGCATCCGCCGTCGCGTCGCGCAGACTGTGCCAGTGGCATTCCCGCATCAGCCGCCGCAACCGCTTGTCCACATGCCGGACGTGATCGGCGCAACGCC
>Ga0224534_1000583_pt1 | contig 22873 bp, 18 predicted proteins | sample 714E12024metaG_FD_172012 | JGI IMG/M metagenome (GOLD analysis project Ga0224534, IMG submission 172012) | Peat soil microbial communities from Stordalen Mire, Sweden - 717 E1 20-24 | ecosystem: Environmental > Terrestrial > Soil > Wetlands > Peat | place: Sweden: Norrbotten County, Stordalen... | reverse complement strand
TTGCGACGCGGCAAACAAATACGAAACAAGACCAGAGCCAACAAAAGGATTATTCAAAAAACAAAACATACCAGCAAGGTATGCGCGAGGGTCAGGACGACCATGCGCACAACCGGGACCACAGCAAGAAGAGGCACTTCAAGAAAGACGAAGACCAGAAGGCATATGAGGCCGGCTACCAGAAGGGTCACGGCAACTGATGCAATCGGACCGCCAACGAAGGCCGTCGGCGCTCATTCCTGCGACGCGCCCTTTGTTGGCGGAGTCCGGCCGCCGTGCACTCATACCGGGGTGCCGGGAGTTTCACAATTCGCGGTCGACTGTCCCGTGCCGCGCCTGACGCTGCTCTTCTTCGGCGCGGCCAAGGATATCCCGGAAGCAGCAGAAATGGTCACCGCCAGGACAGTCAGCCCACATTTCGCAGTGCAAGCCAACGGCCAAACAAGAAACTCAGACGTCGGAACATTTTCGGACTTCCTCTAATTCCACTGGAGCCGGCCAACTGTGCCCCTGTTGAACCAGCAGACCCTGCGTGGCGTCCGGTCCCCAAGTGCCGCCTGCGTAATTCGGGAAATCGTTGGGAGGGCCGGCTTTCCACGCATCGAGCACTGGCATCAATATCCGCCAGGCAGCCTCCACCTGGTCGGCGCGCATGAATAACGTGGCGTCGTTGTCGATCACATCCCAGAGCAGGGTCACGTAGGCCTCCGGCGATGGCGTGGCGAAGCTTTCGCGATAGTCGAAGCGCATGTCCACTGGCTGCAACATCATCTTCGGCCCGGGATGTTTTGCCTGGAAGCGCAGGACGATGCCTTCGTCGGGCTGGATCGACATGACCAGGCGCGCCGGTTGCCAGTTGAGGGTCGCCTCGGTTGGAAACGCCTGATGGGGAACCGCGCGGAACTGGATGGCGATTTCCGAAACTTCACGGGGGAGGCGTTTACCGGTGCGCAGATAGAATGGCACGTCCTGCCAGCGCCAGTTGTCCACGAACAGCCGCAACGCCGCGAATGTCTCCGTGCGCGAATCGGGCGGCACGCCGTCTTCTTCGCGATAGCCGCGCACTTTCTTGCCGCCGATCCACCCCTCGCCATACTGCCCGCGTACCACACAGTGATGGACCATCTCCTCCGGAATCGGCCGGACCGAGTGGAGAACGTCCACTTTCTTATTGCGAATCTCATCCGCGTCGAACGACACCATCGGTTCCATGGCCACCAGACAGAGCAGTTGCATCAGGTGATTCTGCACCATATCGCGCAGGGCGCCGGCCCCGTCGTAGTAGCCGCCGCGATGTTCCACGCCCACCTGCTCGGCGACAGTGATGGTCACGTAGTCCACATAACGCCGGTTCCAGATCGGCTCGAACAGTGGATTGGCAAAGCGAAACGCCAGGATGTTCTGCACGGTCTCTTTGCCCAGATAATGGTCGATGCGGAAGATCTGGGATTCGTGAAAGCCGCCGGCGAGTGTGCGGTTCAGCACCAGTGCCGATTCCAGATCGTACCCAATAGGCTTCTCGACGACGATGCGCGACCGCTCCCGGTCGGCCGCCAGCCCTGCATGGGCGAGGAAGGAAGGGATTTCGCCAAACAGGGACGGCGGCGTGGCCATGTAGAAAATGCGCTGGGCCTTGGCGCCCCACTCCTTTTCCAGCTTCGTGCACTGGCCGCTGAGTTCCGCATAGGTGGCCTTGCCTTTGAAATCGCCCTGCAAGTAGTGGATATGGCGGGAGAACCCGTTCCACTCCTTGACTGCGGTTTTCGCGCTGCGGGCGAACTTCCGGACTCCCTCATGCAGACGCTTGCGCAGAGCGTCCTCGCCGAGTTCGACGCGGTCCACCGCGATAATCGAAAAATGATCTGGAATATTATGGCTCTGCGAAAGGTCGAATAGGGCGGGCATCAACTTCCGCCAGGTCAGGTCGCCCGCACCGCCGAAGATGACGAATATGTTTGGTTCGAGTCGATCGCTTGTTTCCATCGCTGTCTCAGCAATTCCAGCCGGTTTGGAATGCGCCGCTGAATGTCATCCGGAAGTTCGACCGTGTGGAGAGCAAGAACTGCACTCGTGGCGGCGGATTCTGCACGCCGCCTTCGAGGCGGACAGTCGCGCGCCAAGTCACAAGAGGAGCAAAGCCAGTCGCCGCCGGCACTGCTCCCCCTCGATTGCACCACGCAAGCCAGCGGCTAAATATGGTGCTGGGTTCAAGCCGCGCTGCGGCCCCTGAAGAGGTGAATCACTAAAGAAATCACCGCCAGAATTATCAGAAGGTGAATCAGCCCGCCGGCAACGTGGAACGCGAAAAACCCGAGCAGCCACAATACCAGCAAAATCACAAACAGCCCTAGAAACATTCGAAATCTCCTTTGTACCTACTTTTTAACCACCTGCATTCGTCGGTAACGCTCAAAACGGCCAGCTAGGCGGCGGGCAAGCCTGCGTGCGCCCTGAGCGCCTCGCCGGTGGATTGCTGCCAGTACTTCCGGCCACGCTCATACCCCCGCTGAAACGGCTCGGAATCCCAAACATCCGGATACCACCACTTCAAGCAGTCGGTCTCCTCGTCGATAGACTTGCCGCGGCATTCGCGGCGCAGGGCCGAAGTAAACCCGTCGCGATAGACGTCCTCGTCCAACTCGAAGTTGTGCCCCAAGGCCCGATAGTGTTCCTGTTCGGCGTCGCGCAGTCCAAGCCACCAATCCTTCCGCGCCGCATCCAGGCTCTCGGCCCCGGCGTCCGCCAATACCTTGTGCGCGCGCTGCTCTTCCGAGTGATCCGCGGCTAGCACCAGGACGACCGACCGCCCCTGCCGCAAGGCATCTTCGTAAAAAAAGATCTCATCCGATGGGACGCCCTCGTTGCTCCGGTCATCGGCCGCGTTTCCCAGTGCGGCGCCGCCTACCGCGCCGCCCGCTCCCAGCAGAGCCGCGCCGGCGAGGCCAAACGCCAATACCGGTCCAACGCCGGGAATCAGCACGGCCGCGGCCATTCCCAATTCGAGCCCCCCAGCCACGCCCAGCGCGCCACCCAGCATGCCTCCAATCGCGCCGCCGACGCCCGGCTGTTCGGTACCCGACGTCGGAATGGTATGGATGTCCCGTTCCGACGAAGCCGGAGATAAGAGATTGACCTGCTTCTCCGAGAATCCGGCGCGCCCCAACGCGTCCGCGGCGTTTAGCGCCGTCTGATAAAGCCGGAATACGCCGGCGACAGTTTCCATGCCGGGATCGAAGCACGTTGATTTCCAATGTGCGGATCGTCTCGGGGAGTGCCGCATGGCAGTGGGGCGGGCGCCCTCGCCGGTCCACCGGCCGCAGGCCGGCAGGGGCCCGGTTTCGTCACCGCGGAGCCTGCTAGCCTGATCTAGTGGAAACGGGTACGTACAGCAAGCGGCTCCTACCATGGCTTGTGGCAGTGGCGTTCTTCATGGAGTCGCTCGACACCACCATTCTGAACACCGCCGTGCCCGCCATCGCGGCGGCGCTCAAGGTGGCGCCGCTCAGCATGAAAGCGGTGCTATCCAGCTACACCTTGAGCCTCGCCGTCTTCATTCCAATCAGCGGCTGGATGGCGGATCGCTTTGGAACGCGGCGGGTGTTCGCGTCCGCGATCGGCTTCTTCACCTTGGGGTCGTTTCTCTGCGGTATATCGGGCAGCATCCACGTATTGGTCGCCTGCCGCGTCCTGCAAGGCTGCGGAGGCGCCATGATGGTGCCAGTGGGGCGGCTCACATTGGTGCGGACGTTCGCCAAGTCCGAACTCATCCGCGCCATGAGCTTCGTCGCCATCCCCGCTCTGATTGGCCCAATGCTCGGACCCATCGCCGGTGGGCTGATCGTCGGATATTTTCATTGGCGAGTTATCTTCTTCGTGAACCTTCCGATCGGCCTCATCGGTTTGTGCCTGGTCTATCTGCATCTGCCGGACTACCGCGAAAGGTCCGATCCGCTCGATGTGGAAGGCCTCATCCTGTTCGGCTCCGGCGTCGCGCTCCTGTCGTATGTACTGGAAGTGTTCGGTGAACATACTCTGAGCACCGGCGAAATCCTGGGGCTGCTGGCTATTTCCATCGCGCTGCTGGCCGGCTATGGACTGCACGCGTCGAAGGCCCCCTTTCCATTGCTGCGTCTCAGCCTGTTTCGCATTCGCACCTTCCGCGCCGCAGTGAGCGGCAGCTTCTTCACCCGCCTGGGCATCGGCGGAATCCCGTTCATCATGCCGCTGCTCTACCAGGTTGGCCTCGGGTTCACGCCGGTACAATCCGGCCTGCTGATGACGCCGCAGGCGATTGCCGCCATGAGCCTGAAGATGGCGATGCCGCGAATCCTGGCCCGCGTAGGCTACCGCGGGGTGCTGATTTCCAATACGATGATCCTGGGTCTGCAGATTGCGCTGTTCGCAACCATCGGGGTGGGCACGCCGGTCTGGCTCATGGTGGCGCAGACGTTCTGCTTCGGTTTCTTCAGTTCGCTGCAATATACCAGCATGAACACGCTGGTCTATGCGGACGTCAGCGAGGTCGAGACCAGCAGCGCGAGTTCCATCGCCGCCACGATGCAGCAGATGGCGATCAGCTTCGGGGTGGCAACGGCGTCGCTGGCCACCGCGTTCTTCATTCCGGGATCGCTTCCATTCGAGCGCGCCGCAAATGATTCGGGGCATCCACCAGGCGTTCTTCGTCCTGGGCGCACTAACCGTTTTGTCCACTATCGTTTTTCGCGAATTGAAAAGCGACGATGGCGCAGCCGTGAGCCAGCATAGGATCCTCACGCACGCCGGGTGACGGAATGGCAGTTGGCCCCAGTGCCGGTGACAGTTGCCAACCTGCCCCCATAAAAAACCTAGTGTAGTGTCCGCGAATTAACTGTACAGTTCCGGCGCCCGGCGTGGCGCGGACGATCGTTGTTTGTCGTCTGCGCACCGTGCTCGAACTCGGCAGGCCACGAAAAACGATGGCCTGCCCCACAGCGAATCTGCTGTACAGCTATTTCTTGGACACTGCACTAGTGGTGCGCTGTGGAAAATGCAGCTTCGGCGGTGACGGGTGCGGCAACTGGATCGCCGATGCGCATCTCGGTCCAGTTGTAGCCAAACTCCTTGCCGCAATCCAGACACACGACATAAGTAGAGTGCCGCGGACCGGGAGCCGATGAAAAGCCAGCTTTCCGCGCGGGAGTGATGGGGAATGTGGTCCTGCGGTGAGAGCATCCCAAGAGAAGATTCATCAAATTGTTTAACATGGCCGCTACCCCCTTCAACTCCTTAGATACGAAAACATGGCTCCTGGTTTCAAAGTGCGTAGTGAGACGAGTTTCGCGAGCCGCTCACATTGGGTAGTGAGAGTTACGGGGCAAATGTTTCAGGTGAAAAGTTTGGCGGCGACGGATTCGGCGATTTGCTGGCCGTGGAAGCGTCCGTTCTCGATGAAGATTTCGTTGGTGTGCATACCCGCCACGATGACGCCGGCCAGGTAAATTCCGGGCCGCTCGCTTTCCAGCGTTTGGGGGTCGGTGCGCGGCCTCCGGGTCTCGGGATCGAGCGAAATCCCTATAGAATTCAAGAAGTTGAGATCGGGACTGTAGCCAATCAACGCAAACACGAAGTCGTTCTTGAGGGCCACTTCGCCCTGCGGCGTGGCGACGATAATGGCATCGGGCCGAATTTCCACAACCTGTGAATTAAAGTACCCCTGGATCTCTCCGCTCTTGATGCGGTTTTCAATATTGGGCTTGATCCAGTACTTCACTTTTTCGGAGATTGCAGCGCCGCGGTGGATCAGTGTGACCCGTGCGCCGGTCCAGAACAGTTCCAATGCGGCGATGGCAGCGGAGTTCTTGGCGCCGACCACCGCTACGTCGTGGTTATAGTACGGGTGTGGCTCCTTGTAATAGTGCAGTACCTTACTCAACTCCTCGCCGGGAACATGCAATAAGTTAGGCACGTCATAGTATCCGGTCGCCAGGACCACTTTGCGAGCGGTATAAGTATGATGACACCCCAGGCGATCGGTGGTGAACACCTGAAACGCGCCATCCTGGCCGGCGATGTTTGCGACGCGCTCGTAATCGTGGATATTCAGCTTGAAATGGTCCGCCACGCGGCGATAGTATTTGAGCGCCTCATGCCGGTTGGGCTTTTCGTTGAGGCTGGTCATGGGGATGTTGCCGATTTCGAGCAGTTCGGGAGTGGTGAAGAAGACCATGTTGGTCGGGTAGTTGTAGAGGGAATTCACCACACAACCTTTTTCGATCAACACGGTCTGGATGCCACGCTGCTGCAGTTCTATGCCGCACGCCAAGCCGGTAGGGCCTGCGCCGACTACGATGACGTCGAACCGATTCACAGCTTGCCCTCGATCTCGGTGTAGATGCGCTGGAGCGCGGCGGGCAGAGCCGCGGGGTCTTTGCCGCCGCCTTCCGCCATGTCGGGACGGCCCCCGCCCTTACCCCCGACCGCTTGCGCCAGCGCGGCGGCGAGTTTGCCCGCGTGCACTTTGGAGGTGAGATCCTTGGTTACGGCCGAGACGATGGACACGGTGGAATCTTCGACCGATGCCAACACCACCACGGCGCTTCCCCATTTGTTGCGCAACGCGTCCACCAGTTCACGCATCTGGTGGCGATCGAGCGCGTCGGCCTGGGCCGCCAGCACACGGGCGCCGTTTACGGTGTGCGCCTGGCTCTCCAGGCCGCCCGCCGCCGCGTGCGCCAGTTGGCTGCGGAGATCGCGCTTCTCGTGTTCGAGGGCTTTCTCGCGGGCCAGCATCTTCTCCACGTGCTCGACCAGTTCCGGCTCGGAGGCTTTCAACAATTCGGAAAGCCGATGCAGTGTTCCGGTAAGTTCCTGATATTGGCGCACGGCGCCCTCGCCGGTTACGGCTTCGATGCGGCGGACACCGGCCGAGATGCTGCCTTCGTAGACGATCTTGAAGACGCCGATATCGCCGGTGCGTTGGACGTGCGTGCCGCCGCACAGTTCCTTGCTGAAATCGGGCACCGAGACCACGCGCACCTGGTCGCCGTATTTTTCGCCGAACAAAGCCATCGCGCCGGTGGCGACGGCCTGTTCGAGCGGCAGCACTTTGGTTTCGACGCCGCTGTTGCGCAGGATCTGCTCGTTCACCAGCCGCTCGACTTCCTCGATTTCGGCCTTGTCCATGGCGGCGTAGTGGGTGAAATCGAAACGCAGCCGGGGCGGCTCGACCACGCTGCCCGCTTGCTTGACGTGCGTGCCGAGCACCTGGCGCAGCGCGGCGTGCAGCAGGTGCGTAGCGGTATGGTTGCGCATGGTGGAGAGTCGCAGCGGCCGGGCGACTTCCGCGCGCAGTTCGTCGCCCACGCGGATGGGCGCGGTCGAGACGATGCGATGCACGGTGAGGCCCGGCACCGGTGGATAAGCCGTCTGCACGTCGGCGGCTTTCTCGCCGCTCAACATGAACAGGCTGCCGCTGTCGCCCACCTGGCCGCCGGTTTCGGCATAGAACGGCGTGCGGTCGAGCACCAACTCGGCTTCCACGCCCGGGCCGATTTCGTCGCGCAGCTCGCGCTCGACGAGCAGGCCCGCGACGCGCGAAGTGGCGGTGAGGTCTTCGTAGCCCAGGAACTTCGTGCGGCCCTGCTCGACCAATTCCTGATAGGCCGGGGCGATAGCGCCTTTGTCTGCGCCTTTCCAACTTGCGCGGGCGCGCCCGCGCTGGCGCTCCATTTCGCGGTCGAAGCCTTCCCGGTCGATGGACAGGCCGCGGTCGCGCGCCATGTCTTCCTGCTCGTCGAGCGCCAGGCCGAAAGTGTCGTACAGCTTGAAGGACAGCGCGCCGGGAATCACATGGCCGGCGAGCGATTTCACTTCGTCGTTGAAGACGCGCTCGGCCACCAGGAAGGTGGTCGCGTAGCGATGCTCTTCGTCCTTCACGATGCGGGCGATGCGCTGCACGCTCTCCATCAGCTCGGGATAGGCGGGCTTCATCAACTCGGCCACTGCGCCGGTGAGCTTGTAGAGGAACGGATCTTCGACGCCGATCAGGCGGACATGGCGCATGGCGCGGCGCATGATCTTGCGCAGCACGTAGCCGCGGCCGTCGTTAGCGGGCAGCACGCCGTCGTCAATCAGGAAAGTGGTCGCGCGGCAATGGTCGGCCGCGATGCGCAGGGCCGTATCGACGCGCGCATCCGCGCCGTAGGATACGCCGAACATGTCGGCGGCGCGGGCGATGATGGGCAGGATCAGGTCCGTATCGTAGTTCGAAAGCTTGCCTTGCAGCACGGCGGCGACGCGCTCGAGGCCCATGCCGGTATCGATGGAAGGCCGCGGCAGGGGCGTGAGGACGCCGTTCGTGTCGCGGTTGAACTGCATGAAGACCAGGTTCCAGATTTCGACGAAACGGCCGCCGGCATCGCTGGGAAAGGCTTCGTGCTCGTGGCCGGGCTCGGAGGCGGCGGGACCCATGTCGTAGTGAATTTCGGAACAAGGGCCGCAGGGGCCGGTGTCGCCCATCTGCCAGAAATTGTCCTTCTCATCGCAGCGGAAGATACGCTCCTTGGGCACGCCCGCGACCTTCTGCCAGAGCTGCTCGGCGTCGTCATCCTCGCGGAAGACGGTGACGTAGAGGCGATCCTTGGGCATGCCGTAGTCCTTGGTGACCAGGTCCCAGGCGTATTCGATGGCATCGGCCTTGAAGTAATCGCCGAACGAGAAATTGCCGAGCATTTCGAAGAAGGTGTGGTGGCGGCGGGTGTAGCCGACATTCTCCAGGTCGTTGTGCTTGCCGCCCGCGCGCACGCATTTCTGGGAGGTGGTGGCGCGCGAGTAGTCGCGCTTTTCGAGGCCCAGAAAAGTGTCCTTGAACTGGTTCATGCCGGCGTTGGCGAACAGCAGAGTGGGATCGTTGGCGGGGACCAGCGAGGAGCTGCGCACCACGCGGTGGCCGCGCGCGGCGAAGAAATCGAGGAAGCCCTGTCGGATGTCGTTACCTGTCACGTTTTTATTGTAGCGGTGGGGCGGGGGAGTGTGCGTGGTTGGAAGGATGGGACAATGGGTTACGTGTTAGGAGGACAGGATGAGATGCCGAATTTGCGGGGGGCTATTGGAATCGCGAGTAACGGATCTGCCTTTCAAGATCGGCGATTCCTCGATTGTGATTTTCAAGTCGCTCCCGGTGCTTCAGTGCCAGCAGTGTAGTGACACTGAGTTGGAACAGACAACCATGTCACGGGTCGATCAGATTCTCGCCGCCGTGGATGCAGCCGCCGAGCTGGTGGTCGTCCGATATGCGGGCTGAGCCGGCGCTCAGCGCGTTTGTTCGATCCAGGACACGAGCGCCTGAAGGTCATGCGCCCAGAAAAGCGCCAAGCCGCGCTGCTGGGCATCCGAAAGATGCCGTAACTTGTAAACTCCGCCGATCACCGCGGCGGGCACGATGTTGCGGGTGCCGAAATCCTTGGTCCACGTCTCGGCTTTCACGGCGGCATCGTTATTGAGGCGCTTGATCGAGTTCAGGGCGGAGTTCGAAACTTTGCACTCGATGGGCATGATGCGGTGGTCCCAGAGGCGGACGACGATATCCGCTTTGCGCGAGCCCAACACACTCTCCCTGCAGAACTCGCCGGCGTTGGGAGCGAGGTTCAGCGTGGGTATCGCCCTGGTATCAACTCTTTGCAGGCCAGCGCTGCTGAGAGTGCTGCCAACCAGGAGTTCCTGCGCTTCCTTGCCCTCCTGGCGTCTGGCGGTTTCGACGCTGCGAGCCGCCATCAGAGCGGCGGAAGCCAACACAGCCGCCGCGCGTTCCTCGGCCGTGGGTTCGCGGCTTTCGGAGATCCACGGGAAACGGCGGCGGTCGAGTCCCATGCGCACGATGTCAACAATACGGCGCACCATGGCTGGGTCCTTGCGCAGACGGGCCGGGCTCAGAACGCCTTCGCTCAGGGTCTTTAGGTCGTCCGCGGATAACGGCGGACCTGCGAAGTACCGGAACGCTTCCAGAAAGTTCGGATTGGTGAGGATCTCAGTTGCGCGGCGATCGATTTCCGTCAAATCGGCGCTGGCGGCGAGCAATTCACCGACGAAGCCCTCGTAATGCGCGAAAGCCTGAAGATACGACTCCAGCGGCTCGTGCATGCGTTGGCGACGGAAGATGCCGATCGCGACTTGGATGCCAGCGTCAAGTTGTTCGTCGGTCCATCGTGGCGGAGCGATCATCATTCCGCCTGCAAGAGAAGTTCAGGTCCGGGAACCAAAAGGCGCTCCATCTCGCGAGGTTCGAACTTCGTCAACCCGCCGGCGTAGGTCCGCCCGTGGCGCACATCGGTGGCCTTGGCGAGATATGCGGCCAGCCGGTCCAGGACTTCGGAAGCCAGCGGGTCGCGAGGGTACAGACCGTGGGCGATGTTGATATGCCGCGCATCGATCAGGTTGCGGACGAACGCGGGCGGCCGCCGCGCCATATACGTGGCGAGGACAGGCGCGGGCGCTTTCAGCCCGACCGACCACCAGGCCCTCCGGTTTTCCGCCACGTATCCTTCAGATGCACCGGCTGCCTTTGCGAGCCTGAGGAAGCGGTCGATGGCCTTGCGCTCTTCAGCATCAAACACCGACAGCTCGACGGGAATGTCGATGACGTCCCGGAGGCTGGATCGGTCGGATAGGGCGCGGCCGGCCTGGAACAACTCGCGCGCCTTCGTCACGCTGCGGAACAGGACGCCGGCGGGCAATCCCAAGCTATGCTTTCCGGCGATCCATACGCGGTTGGCTCCGGTAACCTGGCCGCGATGCACGCGGCAGAGCTCGCCGAGTTCCACAAAGCCGGGTGGGGCAGCTTTGGTGCGCCGCGTCAGGTGCGACCAGCGGGCCTGGCTTTCCAGCCGGTCCCGAGGCAACACCAGGCCACCTTGCAGCGGCTCTATCTGGCCGACGTGATCGACCCGCCGGATGTGAATACTCTTGGGCTTCGATCCGATTTGGAAGGTGCTGATGACGGCGGTCGCGGCGGCATCGGCAAATGGCCGGGCCGTGGGTTCCACTACGGTAAGACTTTGCCCGCCCAGTTGGTTCAAGAACATGTTGCGCATGAGGCGGCCGTAGTTGACATCGAGCCATTCGGCGGCGGTGATGAACGACCCGAAATCGCCGGTTTTGGCTTGCAACACGGTGGCCAGAAAGAAGTGGACATGCAGCCCCGCAAGCTGGCTGGCTTCGTACCCGAGGCCGCGAGCTTCCGTGGTCAGCCAGCGCTTCCATTTGGCCGGCAGCAGGTGATGCCGAACGTATGGCGGATTGCCCACGTAAAGCGTCCTTCCCTTCGCCAGGGGCAGCTTCACGTCGCGGTAGTCGGCAAGCAGAATCCGCGATCTGTTCTCAAATCCGGCCGCCGCCAGATTGCCACGGGCGATCAACGTGGCCACTGGGTCGACGTCGATGCCAATCAGCTCGGCTTTGGGAAACTTGCGGCCGGCGGCGAGGAGAAATCGTGCGGAACCCACGCCGGGGTCGACGATGCGTTGCGGCTCGCGAGCGGCGCCGGCCTGGGACGCCGCCGCCCAATTCACCATAGCTTCGACAATCGCGAAAGGGGTATACGTAGCGCCTTGTTCGCGACGCTCCGCAGGCGTCCGCAGAACCGTGAAGGCGTCGCCGAGCGGATCGCGTTTCCGGGCAATGTCGCGCTTCAAATACCCTGCCGCGCCGTCCGGCAAGCCGCCAGCCCGGCGGATCAGCGCCTGCTCCGCCGGCGAGAGATCGGGAATCCGGAGGGCACCGAGCGCGACAGCGGCGGCCAAGACCTCACTCTCGGTTTCCAGGCGGAAGCGGGTTTTGGCGGGCTCGATCAAGGCATCCTCGAATGAAAAGCCCATCTGCCGAGGGTGCGTATCCACATATTGCTTATCGGCGGTGGACTAAATGTGATTATAAGCCTTGCTTTCGGAACCAGCGGCGTCTTCAAACGTATTATTGCTAGGTCCTCATGTGGAACGACATTCGCTACGCTTTCCGAACCCTGCTGCGCGAGCGGGGATTCGCGACGATGGCCGTTTTGAGCCTGGCCGTCGGCATCGGCGCCAATACGGCCATCTTTTCGGTGGTGAACGGCGTGCTGCTGCGCCCGCTGCCGTACCGCGATCCGGAGCGGCTGGTTTCGATCCGGGAGGCGATCCCCAAGCTGGCGCACCTGTATCCGAGCCTGCCGGTCAACTTCAGCCACTATTACGAATGGCGCAAGCGCTCGACGGCGCTGGAATCGATTGCCATCGCGAGATCGTCGGCGCCGAATCTGACGGGCACAGGTGAGCCCGAACTGCTCAGCGGCGCGCTGGCTTCCGCGAGCGTCTTCCGGGTTCTGGGCGTCAGCCCGCAATTGGGCCGCGGGTTCCTGGACGAGGAGGATCCCGAGGGGCATCAGGTGGCGGTCATTTCCGATTCGCTCTGGAAGCGGCGGTTCAGCGCCGATCCGTCGATCGTGGGCCGGAAGATCATGCTGAATGGCCGCCCGCATGTGGTGGTGGGAGTGCTGCCGCCCGGATTCCGGTTTCCCCGCCAAAGCGACGTTCTCCAGCAGGGCTTGGGTCCCAAGACGGAAATATTCCAGCCGCTGGGTTACTCCAAGGACGACTTCGAGGACATTACCGGCGATTTCAATTGGACGGCCATCGCGCGGCTGGGACCGGGGGTAAGCCGGCAGAAGGCCATCGCCGAACTGGACGTGATAGAAGCTGAGATTTCGAGGCGCATCCCAGAGCGGATGGACCTGCACGTGGCGATGTCTTCGTTGCAGGAGGATATGGTGGGGCAGTCGCGCCGCGGGTTGCTGGTGCTGCTGGGCGCCGTGGGGACCGTGTTGCTGATCCTGTGCGTCAACCTGGCGAATCTTTCGCTGGCGCGCGCCTCAGGCCGCGCGCGCGAATCCGCCATCCGCACGGCGTTGGGGGCCAGCCGCGCGCAGCTTGTGCGCCAGACGCTTATGGAAAGCCTGGTGCTGGCGCTGGCGGGCGGTATGGCGGGGATCGCGCTGGCGGCATGGGGCGTCCGGGTGCTGGTGGGCGCGGCGCCAGTGGATTTGCCACGCCTGGGCGAGGTAAGCGTGGACGTGCGCGTGCTGGGTTTCGCCGTGCTGATCTCGCTCGCCGCCGGTGTGGCGTTCGGCCTCCTGCCCGCTTTGCGCAGCGCCGCGGCGCACCCGCAGGAAGCGTTGAAATCCGGCAGCTACACGACCACGGAGGGCCGGCGCGGCGCCCATCTGCGCAGCGTACTGGTGGGGTTGGAGGCGGCCCTTAGCGCCGTGCTGCTGATTACCGCCGGCTTGCTGATGGGTAGTTTCGTGCGGCTGATGCATGTAGATAAGGGCTTCGATATCGAGCGCGTGCTGGCTGTGCGGGTGGCGATACCGGCCAGCAAGTACACCGAGGAACCCCAGCAGACCGCCTTTTTCGAGCGCGTTTTGGCGAAGACGCGGCCCCTGCCGGGGGTGCTCTCCACCGGGCTGGTCTCCGCGCTTCCTTTGCAAGGTGAAACTTGGATCGACCTGGCTGCAGCCGAAGGCGATCGGCGCCCTCTGTTCGAACGGCCCATGGTCAACGTGCGATTCGTGAGTCCGGAATATTTCAACATACTGCGCATCCCCTTCCGCGAGGGGCGGCCGTTCGACGATAGCCAGCGCAATCGGAAGGTGGTGATTGTTTCGCAGGGGACCGCGCGGCGGTTGTGGCCGGGCCGCAGCGCGGTGGGACGGCGGATGCAGCACAACGAGGCGTTGGAGGAAGTGGTGGGGGTGACGGCGGATATCCGCAGCACCAGCCTGGACAAGGACCCGGTGCCGATCGTCTACGTTCCGTATTGGCAGCGCCCGCGGCTGTCGGCCTCGCTACTGGTGCGTACGGCAATGGACCCGCGCGGCATCGCGGCGAGTGTGCGCGAGGCGATCCACCAGGTGGATGCGGACGTGCCGGTGCCGGAGATGCAAACATTGCAGGAAGTAATGTCGGACTCGGTGGCGCAGCGCCGTTTCCAGACGATGCTGGTGATGCTGTTCGCCGCCGCCGCACTGGCTTTGGCCGGCTTCGGAATCTATGGCGTGGTTTCGTATTCGGTGACGCGGCGGCGCACGGAGATGGGCATCCGCATGGCTTTGGGCGCGGGCACGGGCGGGCTGCAGCGGATGGTCTTGTGGCAAGGAATTCGTCCGGTGGTGGCGGGGCTGGCGGTGGGCATCGCCGGCGCGCTGGCGGCCGGCCGGATCTTGAGCAGCTTGCTGTTCCAGGTGAGCGCGCGGGATCCGCTGACCATCGGCGGTGTGGCGCTGGTGCTGTTGGCGGTGTCGATGGTGGCGGCGCTTGCACCTGCGCGGCGGGCGACGCGCGTGGATCCGATGAAGGCGTTAAGGTTCGAGTGAGTGAAAAGCAGAAGACAGAAGTCAGAAGTCAGAAGACAGAATGGCAGCCATGCGTCGTGCCGCGATGTCTGGCTTCTGACTTCTGACTTCTGTCTTCTGACTTCTTGTTTTACCCTTTGTCCCGCCCCGTTCCGCGCGCGTACTTAATAGACAGCCAGTGATACAGCGGCCGCGGTAAGGCGCGCATGACGAAGACCAGCAGGCGATAGCGCCAGCCGGGAATCACGAACAACTGGCCGCGGTCGAGGGCGCGCAGAGAGGCGTCCACCACCTCGTCGGCGGACATCCACATCCAGGCGGGAATCGGCGTACGGTCGAAACTCATGGTGTCGTGGAACTCGGAGAGGGTGAAGCCGGGGCACAACGCCTGCACCCGCACGGGCGAGCCGATGCTTTGCAACTCCATGTAGATCCCCTCGGTGAAACTGCTCATCCAGGTCTTGGTCGCGGAGTAGCTGACACTGCCGGGATTTTGTCCGAAGCCCGAAACCGAAGACACATTGATGATGCTGCCCCGCTTGCGGGCGACCATGCCCTGGAGCGCGGCATGCATCAGCCGCATGGGTGCCAGAACGTGCAGCCGGTGCATCTGGTCCTGGCCGTCCAGGGGAAGCGAAAAGAAGCGCCCGGCGATGCCGAATCCGGCGTTATTAACCAGGAATTCAAGATTCGGAGCGGCGGCGATGCGCTCTTCGACGGCCCGCAAATCCGCATCGCGGGTAAGGTCTGCCGACAGGATTTCAACCTGCACGGGATGGCCGTCCTGGATGGCGCGGGCCTCCTGTTCCAGCCGGTCGCGGCGGCGCGCAACCAGCACCAGGTCGTAGCCGCGCACGGCCAATTGACGGGCGAAGGTGGCGCCGATGCCGCTCGAAGCGCCGGTAATCAGGGCCAGGGGACGCGTGGTTTGCATGGCGGTCAGGGGTCATCATAACATCTACGGCTGGCGCGGCCAGACAGGCGGACTCAGGCGGACTCAGGCAATGGCTGAGGGTTGTCAGACAAATCCGAGAAGGTTAACAGTCGGATCGCCGGGCTTCCAGCAACTCCTGAATTCGTAATAAGCGACACACCAATGGCGCGAACCGGCCCCGTTGCGCACACAATATAGGAAACAATATGCCTCTGCGTCAAAATATAATAAAGACTGGCCGGGCATCTATGACTGAAACCATGAAACTGGAAGGCATACGACGCCCCAAGCGCGCCGGCCGAGGCGCAGCGCGGAACGTGTCCGCGCTGCTGGTCAACTCGCTCGATTCCAAGCACATTCTGGGCGTCGAAGAGATCAGGTTGCCCGACGGCACGCCGGGTATTTCCGCGCGTGTGAGTTTCGATGGAGGCGTGTCCTGGCGGGAATCCTGGCCGTTGCCCGTGGATACGGAATGGGCGGGCGTGGTGGGACCGGTGCTGGCGATGGACGCGCGCGGGACCCTGAACCTGGCGGCGCTGGCCCTGGACCCGGACCGCTCGCGCGCTTCGTTGGTGGTCTACCGTTCCGAAGACGGCGGTATCCACTGGAGCCGCCCGGCGGTGGTGCTGGAGGGAACCTCGGAGTGCTGTTACTCGATCGCCGCGGATCTGAACCCGGCGAGCCCGTGCCGGGGCAATGTTTATTTGGCCGCCGATATGGGCAATCTGCTGTGCTTCGCACGCACCAGCGACGGAGAGTCGTGGAGTGGCAAAGGGCATGGCCGGCCCGGACCGATGCTCCTCGGGCTGTGTTTCAATCCCGAAGTGCTGGTGGATGCGAACGGCGCGGTACACGTGGTGTGGATGACCGGCCCATCCGGCTGCAGTATTCTGGCAGCCGATTCCGCGGACGGAGGGCAAACGTTTTCGGCGCCAGTGACCGTCGCCGATGGGATCGTCGGCGTGCAGGAGGGGCTCCCGGAAACGGCGCCCGCCACCTGCATCGCGCCGGGCGGCGTGGCGCTCTGCGTATGGGCGGACGACCGCGAAGGGCGCGCCCGGCTTTACCACCGGCGCTCGCTGGATGGCGGCCGGACGTGGCAAGGTCCGTCGGCCGGAGAGCCTTTGGTCGCCTGTGCGGAGTCCGGCCAGCATGAATTCCAGCCGCATCTGATCGTCACCGCGGGCGGCGAAATCTGCTGCGCATTTTATGAATACGGTCCAAAAACTCCCGGCGGGGAACAGTTGGTGGATTTGGCCATGGTGGTATCGTACGACCGCGGCGCGACGTTCGCAAGCCGCATGGTGCTGAGCGAGCAGCCTTGGGATCCGGCAGTGGATCCACCGCTCTCGCACGGCGCCACGCGCGGGGCGTTGGGCTGGCTGACGTTGGGGTAGGTCAGCGCAAGAAGCGGAACGAGCGGACGATTTGGTTCAGGCGGCCATGCACAACCGTTCCAGTCTTGCCGGGTAAACTTCTTGATATCGGGATCGAACACTCTCGGACTCGCGCTCCCGATCTGGGCGCCTAACTCATAACACCTCGCCCCGTGAGATACCCGGTAGAAGAATTGGTTCCTGCCGTGATTCGCCGACCACTCGCCCGGTCGAATTGAAATTGGCGGGCAGGATTGCCCGCCCTCCAAGCCACTTGACTTTCGATCCTTAGCAGTATATAGATTGAATGATATATATATGCCTGCGAAACCCGAAAGCTTTCTTCCCCTCAAGCCGCACTGGTTCCACGTTCTGCTGTCGCTCGACGGCCAGGAGCAGCACGGCTACGGCATCATGCAGGAGGTCCTCGAGCGCACCGGCGGCAAGGTGCGGCTCTGGCCGGCGACGCTGTACGGCACCCTCAAGCGGCTGATGGATGAGGATCTCATCGAAGAATCCGGCGCGCGGCCGGCGCCCGAACAGGACGATGCGCGCCGCCGCTACTACCGGCTCACCCGGTTGGGGCGGCGTGTGCTGGCGGCCGAAAGCGAAAGACTGGAAGACCTGGTCCGCGTCATCCACGCCAAGCGCGGAGCGCGGGAAAGGAGAGCGGAATCATGATGAATCAAGCGAACCGGCCCGTGGCGATCGGCCTGCGGATGTACCGCGCGCTGGCCGGAGCATTTCCCTACGAATTCAAGAACGCATACGGCGACGAATTGGTGCAGGTCACCGAAGAGGCCATCGACGAAATCTGGCAGCGTCACGGCGTGCTCGGCCTCGCGCGCTTGTTGCTGGATATCGCGCTGCGCGTGCCCGCCGAACACCTGGCCGAATTGCGGCAGGACATCCGCTATGGGCTGCGCGTGCTGGCCGGCTCGCCGGGCTTCACGGCCGTCGCGCTGATCTCGCTTAGCTTGGGAATCTGTATCGCTACCTGCGCCTATAGCGAGATGAACGGGATGCTGCGCGATCTTCCGGGCGTAGGGAATCCGGACCAACTGGTCGCGCTCGAAACGCCGTCGTCGTATCCCGCGTACCGGCGCTACCGCGAGCTGAACGACTTGTTCTCGTCTACGTTCGCATATGTCGCGCCGGTGCCCTTCGGCATTTCGAGCGATGGGCGCACGGAGCGGATCTGGGGGCAACTGGTCACGCCTTCGTACTTCTCCACCTTGGGCGTGCATCCGGCATTGGGCCGTTTCTTCGACCATACATATGAGCAGCCGGGCGGCACGCCCACCGTCGTGATCGGCGACCGGTTCTGGCGGGAGCACCTGGGCTCCGATCCGGCCGTGATCGGCAAAACGCTGCGCATCAACGGCTACCCGTCGGCGATTATCGGAGTCGGGCCGAAGGAGTTTCTGGGCGCGTCACCTGCGCTATTTGCCGCGGATGTGTGGTTGCCGGCCACGGTGGACGCGCGCCTGGCGCCGGAACTGGCGGGCAACGCGCTGGAACGCCGCGACCTGACCATGTTTCAAGTGGTTGGGCGCCTGCAGCCGGGTGTGACCGAAGCCGCCGCGGAAGCCGAATTGGATGCCGTCGCGCAGCAACTGCAACAATCGTACGGCGACGCAGCCAGGGATCGAAAGGGCCGCCGCATTCTGCTGTTGAGCGCCGGCAAAGTGCTGCCGATCCGCAAGCAGGACATGCCGTTCTTCCGGGAGTTCTTCCTGGTGATCGGCGGTCTGGTCCTGCTGATCGCCTGCGCCAACGTGGCCAACATGATGCTGGCACGCGCGGCGGACCGGCGCAAGGAGATCGCGGTGCGCCTGGCGCTGGGCGCAGGACGCGCCCGGCTGGTGCGCCAGTTGCTGACCGAGAGTCTGCTGGTGGCCATGGGCGCAGCCGTTCCGGGCTTCCTGTTGTGTGTTTGGTCGATGCATCTGCTTTCTCAATTGAGGATGCCGCTGCCGATTCCGATAACGTTCGACCTCAGCCCCGACTGGCACGCCCTGTTGTTCACCCTTGCCGTAACCATGGTGACTGGGATAATTTTGGGGCTCGCACCGGCTTTCGAGACCACCCGCGCCGATCTCACACCCGCGCTGAAGGAGGGCGGCAATCTTCAACTGCGCAAGCATCGGCGCTGGAGCCTGCGCAACGCGCTGGTGCTGTGCCAGATGGCTGTGTCGCTGAGCCTGTTGTTGCTCACCGGATACATGGGGCTCGGCATACAAAGCACGATGGGCGTGCAAGAAGGTTTCAATCCCAGGAATCTGTACCTGATTTCCCTGGACCCCGTGCGCGATGGGTATTCCGCGGGACGCGCAACGGATTTCTTTCAGAAGGTTTTGGACCGTGTCGAGAGGCTGCCCTCCGTAACCGCTGCCTGTCTGACGGATACGGTGCCGGTTGCGATGGATGGCAACGCCGGTGTGGTGTTTTCCGTTCCTGGCGCCAAAACTGGGAATTCGCAGGAAGTTCACTGGGCGCGCAAGCACATTGTCGGCCGCGGCTATTTCGAGACGGCGGACATCCGAATACTCACCGGGCGGGGCTTCCGGAAAGAAGACGAAGCCGATGGCGCAACGGTGGTCGTGGTCAGCGAGGATCTGGTGCGCCAAGTCTGGCGAGGAGAGGACCCCTTGGGAAGGCTGATCGAGGTAGAGAACGCAGAAGCCGCCGGCACCTTCATGGCTTGGCCCGGCACCATCGATTATCGCTCCGGCTCACTGGGAAAGGGACGCCGCGTGTATGAGGTTGTGGGGGTGGCCAAGCGCGTGACCGAAGACGTTGTGGCAAGCAAGAGACCCCCGGCGGTCTATTTTCCGCTGCATCCGGCCGACTACGCCCAGCCATCCTTGCGCGGCGTAACGTTGATGCTGCGCGCCGCGCCGGGTGTGGACGCCATCGCCGCCGTGCGCCGCGAGATTTCGGCCATGGATTCCAGCATCACGCCGTTCAACGCGCGCAGTATGACCGAACAGATCGCGCAGTTCATGTCCGCGTTGAAGGGCGCCTCGTGGACCTACGGCCTGATCGGGGTGTTCGGTCTGGTGCTGGCGTCGGTCGGCGTGGCGGGTGTCACGGCATACTCCGTGGCCCAACGCGGGCACGAGATTGGCATCCGGCTGGCCCTGGGCGCGCAGAAGCGCGACGTGCTGAGGTTGGTGATGAAGGAAGGCGCCGTGTTGGTGACGGTGGGGACGTCGATCGGTCTGGCCTTCGCCTGGTCCGGAATACACGCGATCAAAGGGACGTTCTTTTCGGTGACGTCGGTGCGGGGCGACGATCCGGTGCTGCTGGTGGGCGCGCCGCTGTTGCTGGCTAGTCTGGCGATGCTGGCGTGTTACGCGCCGGCGCGCCGGTCGGCGCACATCGACCCGGTAGTGGCGCTGCGGCAGGAGTAGCTTTGGCTCTTGCATCGCGCGGCCGGATGTGCCATAATTTAGCTAGATTAGCTAGATAGGAGGACGATCCTTATGGAGTGGCAACTTGCGGACGCCAAGAATCGGTTTAGCGAGGTCGTGAACAAAGCTCTGGCCAAAGGCCCCCAGTTCGTGCGCAGGCGCGGCGATGTGGTGGTCATCGTGGCGCAGCGGGAATATGAGAAGCTGACCGGCAAGCGCAAGGGGTTCAAGGAGTTTCTCACCGCCAAGGGCCCCAGCCTGGAAGGAGTGGACCTCACCCGCGACCGGTCGCCGGTGCGGGACGTGAAACTGTGAAAGTGTTGCTGGACACCTGCACGTTGTCCGAACTGCGTCTCCCGAAGCCGGACGCGGGTGTCGCGAGCGCCATCCGGGACCTCGACAGCGACGATTTGTTCGTCAGCGCGATCACGATTGGCGAGATTGTGAAAGGAGTGGCGCTTCTGCAGGACGGCCAAAAGAAGCGCCAACTCCAATCCTGGCTACAGACATTGGAACGTCATTATGGCGACCGGCTTCTTCCTATCGATCTGGAAACCTGCCGCATGTGGGGCGAACTCACAGCAGCGGCGCAGAAAGCCGGCCGCACAATACCGGCCAGCGACGGACTGATCGCGGCTACCGCCCGCCGCCACGGCCTGTACATCATGACCCGGAACACCGCGGATTTCGAGTCTACGGGCGTGCCGCTGCTCAATCCGTGGGAAAACGCATAGCCTCCCGTACCGCAGCCCGCGACCGCTCTGTATGGGTGGCGTTTGCGGCCCTGACGGTGTTTGCGGCGGAAACGCGCGTCCAAATGAAGGATCTGCCGCCGCCCGTTCAAAAGACCGTCCAGGAACAGATCAAGACGGCGAAGTTGCGCGGGCTTTCGAGAGAAGTGGAGCGCGGTAAGACGTATTACGAAGCCGAGACCACGGTCAACGGAAAGTCGCGCGACATCCTGATGGATGCTTCGGGCGCGATCGTGGAAGTGGAAGAGGCGACCGCCTTCGAGAGCATCCCGGAAGCCGCGCAAAAGGCCCTTCGGACCAAGGCGGGCTCCGGCAAGATCTTGCGCGTTGAATCGGTTACCAAAGGTTCGACAGTAAGCTACGAAGCCGTCATCGAGAAAAACGGCAAAAGGTCGGAAGTCGCCGTTAATGCCGGTGGCAGCGTTAATAAGTAAGACCGAGACCCGTCATAGCAAGAGGAGGATTTTCTTGAAACTATCCGTCGGATTCTGGATATTGGCCGCGGCGGCCGCCTTGGCAACAGCCGCGGAGGCGCCGGGATTGAAAGTGACGAAGAAGTACGCCGTGCCTGGCGATGGCGGTTTCGACTACATCGTCTTCGACGGCTCCGCCAACCGTCTCTATGTTTCCCATGGCACGGAGGTAAACGTCCTGGACGCCGATTCCGGGAAGCTGCTGGGCAAAGTCGAAGACACGCCCGGCGTGCATGGCATCGCTGTTGTGCCGAACCTGCATCGCGGATTCGTCACCAACGGCGGAAACGCCACGGTATCGGTCTTCGACACCGATACCTTTAAGACTGTCGCCAAGATTGCGGTTGCCAAGGATCCGGACTTCGTGCTGTACGATGCGCGATCCAAGCGCGTGCTGGTGTGCCACGGAGACGCCGCCCAAATCACCGCGATCGATCCCGAGAAGCAGGCGGTGGCCGGCAAGATCGACCTGGGCGGAGGCGCGGAAGCGGCGGTGGTGAACGGGCGCGGCCAGGGATTCGTGAACCTGGAGGAATCCGCCATGGTGGTCAGCTTCGATCCGCAGGCTTTAAGCGTGATCCACAAATGGCCGATCACGGGGTGCAAGACTCCTACCGGCCTCGCCATGGACACGGCTAACGACCGCCTGTTCATCGGCTGCCGCAGCAGGGTCCTGGCTGTGATGGACGCAAGCAGCGGCAAGGTGATCGCCACGCTGCCGATCGGCGAACGGGTGGACGCGGTGGCCTTCGACGCGGACAACAAACTTATCTTCGCTTCGAATTGGGATGGCACCGTGTCGGTGGTCCGGCAGAAGAGCGCCAACGAATATGAATCCGTTGGCGATATTCAGACGCAGAAAAGCGCCAAGACGATGACCATCGATCCAAAGACTAAGCGCTTGTTCCTGTCCGCGGCCGAGATGGTAGCGCCGCCGGCCGGCGCACAAGGTTCCAGGATGAGACCGAAACCGGGGTCGTTCACCGTGTTGGTTGTGGAACGCCAGTAGCTACTTAGCTGTGGGGCAGGCCATCGTTTTTCGTGGCCTGCCGTGTTCGGACACTACACTACCGGCTGACGAACGGATTTCCCCGGATTGTAAACCGCAGCGGCCAGTCGGCGCACTGACGGATGCCGATACGCGGCGTGACCTCGATCTCGACCGGTTCCTCGCCGTCCGGCGTGCGCACGGTGAGCGAGCCGCGCGTCACATCCACGCCGTTCTGCGCTCGGCTGATGCCCAGCGCCAGCGTCAGACGTCCCGGTCCGGACGCCAGATCGCGAATCGTGTGAGCGGCCGGACGGCGGCGCTGCATGGTCTCAATGCCCGCCACGGGCTCCAGCGCGCGAATGAGCACGCATCCGGGCTGGCCATCCGGCTCCGCGACCAGGTTCAGGCACTCGTACATGCCATAGATGAAGTACACGTAAGCGTGGCCCGGCGGTCCGAAGATGACGCGCGTCCGAGCGGTGACCCCACGCGCGGAGTGTGCGGCCAGATCGTCGCCGCCGAGGTAGGCTTCGGTCTCCACGATCTTGCCGGAGGTTTCGCCGTGCACCAGG
>Ga0224534_1000580_pt1 | contig 22945 bp, 19 predicted proteins | sample 714E12024metaG_FD_172012 | JGI IMG/M metagenome (GOLD analysis project Ga0224534, IMG submission 172012) | Peat soil microbial communities from Stordalen Mire, Sweden - 717 E1 20-24 | ecosystem: Environmental > Terrestrial > Soil > Wetlands > Peat | place: Sweden: Norrbotten County, Stordalen... | reverse complement strand
AATTTCCTGCGGATCGTTCAACGGGTCGAGGTTAAGGAGGAAAAGTTGTTGCTGCATGGCGTAGTCGCGCAGGAAAGAAAGACTTTCATCAAGATAAGCCAGTTGGCTTCGATTGCATTGAGGCAAAAGCTCCGAGAGCGCCCAGCGATAGGCCTCCACCTTGTTCGTCCACCGATTGCGGCAATCGAACGCAACGTCGTGTTCTTTAAGTTCATGATCCGTTAAAAGCGCGCGATGCAATCCGGCTAAAGTTGTGGCGATATTAAGAGTCCAATCCCGCTCAGGATCGTAAATGACTTGTGGAACATTTGCACCGAACCGCGCGAGCGCTTCATCAGTTGAAATCATCTCAAAAGTCATCCCAAGCTGTTTTTCCATGGCCTTGCGCCAAGATGGATCTTCAGCACGTTGCATTACAAAAAGGGTCGGTGCATTTGAATTCGCGATTGCCTGTAGACTATCCAAAAGCAGTCTCGTGGGAGCACTCGACTGAAGGGCGTCAACATAATAAATTTTTTCCCCGGCAGGCCAACTTGCGACAGTTGTGTTTGTCGTCTGGGAAAATCCGGTCAGGCATGGACAAAAACAAATCATTATCCATGCGAGCAGTAAATTTAGCCCACGCGTTTTCACTATTTATCCAATGCTGTTTTTAGACTTTTTACCCTCCACGCCCGCGCTGAGGTTTTTGATTTCGAGAATTGGTTTGCTCATTTTCTAAACATTTATTTAACCACAGATGAACACGGATGAACACGGATTAAAATTATAAGACAACGCGCTCAAATTCCAGCCGGGCGTTTTTGAAGTTCAAAATCAAGCCTGCACGCAATTTTGTAATGCGGAGATAATTCAACATTTGGCCACGCTCATGGTCGGTAATACGATCAATGACCTTCGTATCCACAATCACCGAACAAAAGGCAATGAGATCGGGAACAAACTCGCCGACTTCAACACCACGAAAGCAAACCGGGAATCTCCGCTGCTGGTCAAACCCAATGTTGTTCAGCTTGAACAGAACCGTCAGCGAGTTCTCATAAATTTTCTCGTTCAACCCGTGGCCAACCTCATTTAAAACTTCAAAGGCAAAACCAATAATCTTTTCCGTCTCGGCTTTCAAAAGGAGTTTCGATTCGCCGCCACGACGCAAATCTGGTCTTTCATCCGTGTCCATCCGTGTTTATCCGTGGTTGAATTTTAGCCCACACTGCCTTCCAAACTCACGCCTAAAAGTTTTTGCGCTTCCACGGCAAATTCCATCGGCAGCTCCTTGAAGACTTCCTTGCAGAACCCGTTCACGATCAGGTTCACGGCATCCTGGGTGGAAAGCCCGCGCTGGTTGCAATAAAAAATCTGGTCCTCGCCGATCTTGGACGTCGAGGCCTCGTGCTCGACACTCGCCGACGTGTTCTTCACCTCGATGTAGGGGAACGTGTGCGCACCGCACTTCGACCCGATCAACATCGAGTCGCACTGTGAAAAATTGCGGGCGTTCGTGGCGCTTTTCTGGATTTTCACCAGGCCACGGTAGCTGTTCTGGCCGTGTCCGGCGGAAATGCCCTTCGACACAATCGTGCTGCGCGTGTTCTTGCCGATGTGGACCATCTTCGTACCGGTGTCAGCCTGCTGGTAATTGTTCGTCACGGCGACGGAATAAAATTCGCCGACCGAGTTGTCGCCCTGCAAAATACAGCTTGGATATTTCCACGTGATGGCCGAGCCGGTTTCGACCTGGGTCCAGGAAATCTTCGAGTTCTTCCCCTTGCACAGGCCGCGCTTGGTCACAAAGTTGAAAATGCCGCCCTTGCCGTGCTCGTCGCCGGGATACCAGTTCTGCACGGTCGAGTATTTGATTTCCGCGTCGTCGAGCGCGATGAGTTCAACGACGGCCGCGTGAAGCTGGTTTTCATCGCGCATCGGCGCGGTGCAGCCTTCAAGATAACTGACATGCGAGCCTTCGTCAGCCACGATGAGCGTGCGTTCGAACTGGCCGGTGTTCGCCGCGTTGATGCGGAAATACGTCGAAAGCTCCATCGGACAGCGCACGCCCTTGGGGATGTAACAGAACGAACCGTCGGTGAAGACGGCGGAGTTGAGCGTGGCAAAAAAATTGTCGGTGTAGGGCACGACCAGGCCAAGATATTTGCGTACGAGATCGGGATGCTCCTGCACCGCTTCGCTGAACGAGCAGAAGATGATGCCCTTCTCGGCAAGCTGCTTTTTGAACGTGGTGCCGACCGACACGCTGTCAAACACCGCGTCCACGGCTACGCCGGCGAGCCGCTCGCGTTCGCGCAGGGGAATGCCCAGTTTCTCGTAGGTCTCCAGCAATTTCGGATCAACGTCCTCGAGGCTTTTCGGCCCGTCGCCCTTTTTCCCGGGGGCGGAGTAATAAACGATGTCCTGATAATTGATTTTTTCGTGATGAACCTTCGGCCAAGTTGGCTCGTGCATCGTTTGCCAGTGGCGAAACGCCTTGAGCCGCCAGTCGGTCAGCCATTCCGGCTCGTTTTTCCGGCGCGAAATCAGCCGGATGGTGTCCTCGCTCAAGCCCGGCGGCGCGGACTCGGTTTCCACGTCGGTGTAAAAACCGTATTTGTAATCCTGTTTGACCAGGCTCTCGATGGTTTCCGTGGCGGTGCTCATCGTTCGTAAAATCTATTTTTTCTTCGCGCAATCCGGGCAGATGCCGTGGATGGCGACTTCGTAATGTTCGGCCTTGAACCCGTGCGGCAGCGTGATGCCGGGCCGCGGCTTCGCCGGCAGGTCCACATCAAACACCGTGTCGCACGAATCGCAATAAAAATGGCAATGCTCGCGCATGTTCGGGCAGAACCGCGTCGCGCCGCGGTCGAGCTGCACCTGGCGCACGAGGCCACACTTTACCATGGCATCGAGGCAGTTGTAAACCGTGGCCATGGAAATGTCCGGCGTCCCGCGTTTGACGCGGATGAAGACCTCCTCGGCGGTGGGGTGGTCGCGCTTTTGCAGCAACACGTGATAAACGTGCTCGCGCTGCGGCGTGGAGCGCAGGCCGCCCGCGCCCAACCGTTCGGTCAGGTGATTCTCAACCTTGCCATGGCCGGATGCCTTCATGCCGGGGGAATATAACGCACCCGGGCCGACCGGGTCAAGATTTAGAATAATTCTAAATTTGAAGCGCCGCCGAGCATAGCTGCCAAACCGGCTGATTCGGTTTGGGGCCGGAGCGCGGCTGTCCCAGCCGCAGCAGGTTCAATTGCCGAAAGACGGTGAAATTTCATATCAGCCTCCCTCGTTCCAGACTGCTGCGGCTGGGACACCCGCGCTCCGTTCGTTTGGGCTTTGTCCGTCGGGGTGGCGCCGCCGCCGGATTTTTATACAAATTCCGTGCGCTCCGGTGTCTATTTGATAAACCGGTGTGACAAGTGGCATTGGATGTCCGTCCGGAAAGCTTAAAAACGACCTATGAAAACAATGATTCAATCTCTGATGATTGCGATCCTTGGCATTGGATTAAGCGCGGGTGGCTGCGCCAAAAAGCAACCGGCAACGTGGAACTCATTCAAAAATCCGGAAACCGCCGCGCAATTAAAATCATTCGTTGCGGAAAAGGAAGCGCAGGCGCGTGCATCGGCAAAGGCTGACGGCAAAAAAATGTTGCCGGAATTCAAATCGTTCTTTGCCGCGGCCCAAAATGGCGATTATCGGGCCGTGACCAATCTGTTCGATGATTTTAGAAAGCGGTCACCGCAGTATGATCATCCGCCGGGGTCAAAATACGCCTACGATGAGCGTTTGAGGGGAAATCAATGGCAGGCTGTATTGGAAACCTGGGGTGCGTTCGCAGCGTTTGGTGAGGGTGATGAAAAATATTCCGCCGATTTTGGTAACGACATTATTCAATCCATTCCACCCGGAAGCATATACTTTGGCGGGACCGATCCCGGCCGATTCATCGTGACGGCGTTGCAGAAATCGCACGTGAAGGCAGACCCCTTTTTCACGCTCACCCAGAATGCTCTGGCCGACAGCACCTATCTGAAATATCTGCGTGGCATATACCGCGAAAAAATCTACACGCCCACGGATGAAGATTCTCAAAAATGTTTTGCGGATTATGTGGCAGATGCGAAACAGCGACTGCAAAACCATCAACTCAAGCCCGGTGAGGATATCAAACTGGATACCAACGGACTGGTGCAGGTCAGTGGACAAGTGGCGGTCATGGAAATCAACGGCCTGCTGGTCAAAACGATTTTCGATAAAAACACCAATCGCGAGTTTTACATCGAGGAAAGCTTCCCGCTTGACTGGATGTATCCATATCTGGAGCCGCACGGCCTGATTATGAAAATCAACCGGCAGCCGTTGCCGGCATTGTCGGAAGATGTCGTCAGCAAAGACCACGATTACTGGGTAAAATATGTTCAGCCAATGATTGGCGATTGGCTGCATGATGACACATCGGTCGGCGAGATCGCCGCGTTCGCCAAAAAGACTTTTGGGAAACAGGACTTCACCAGTTTTACCGGCGATCCGCGTTTCATTCAAAACGCCTACTCCCACAGGATGTTTTCCAAGCTGCGAACTTCCATCGCCGGACTTTACGCCTGGCGCCTGAAACAGGCCACCGATGCGTCGGAAAAAGAGCGCATGGCGCGCGAGGCGGATTTCGCCTTTCGTCAGGCATGGGCATTGTGCCCGTATTCACCGGAGGCCGTGTTCCGGTACGTGAATTTCCTGCTGGCCCAGGACCGGGGCGCCGACGCCCTTTTGGTGGCGGAAACGGCGGCGCAAATGCCGTCCATGCAAGGCAAGGATGGCGAGCAATTGCGCAACCTGATCGGACAACTGCAAAAATTCCAGAAGGCGAAGCAAACATCATCCGGCGGGAAGTAACGGCTGTTGCTTTTGATAAACGTTCACGCGGACGGGCGGTTCAGCCGGACAATTCTGGAAGCGCGCCGGACGCGTGATTGCCTCCCTGCCGGCCTTGTGTAAAAGTTAACCATTGAAAGATGCCGTGTTCTTCTGTTAACAACGCGCCAGCTTGAATTCCGTGAAATCCCAACGCTGGCTGCGCCTCATCCCCGTCGCGCTGATCATGTACACGATTTCGTACGTGGACCGCACGAACGTGGCGCTGGCGCTGGACCCCAAAATTTCGACGATGTTGAAGGACCTGCTCATGGACGACCGGTTGAAAGGCCAGGCCGCCGGCATTTTCTTTCTCGGCTACGTGCTGTTGCAGATTCCCGGCGGTTATTTCGCCAGCCGCTGGAGTCCAAAAAAATTGATCTCCATTTTTCTGGTGTTCTGGGGCCTTTGCGCGGTCGGCGGCGGTCTGGTTTCCAGCTTCCGGGAATTTGCCGTGATGCGCTTTCTGCTCGGCGTGGCGGAAAGCGGCGTGTTTCCCACCATGCTGGTGCTGCTGGCGAACTGGTTTCCGCGTTCGGAGCGCGCCCGCGCGAATGCCTACTGGAACCTTTGCCAGCCGCTGGCGGTCGCCGCGTCCGCGCCGATCACCGGCTGGCTGCTGGGCGGTTGGGGCTGGCAGACGATGCTGATGATTGAAGGCGCGTTGCCGTTCCTCTGGCTGCCGGTGTGGCTTTATTTCATCAGCGACCATCCGCGCGACGCGAAATGGATTTCGCGCGAGGAAAGGGATTTTCTCGAAACGACGTTGCAACGCGAGGCTGGGGAACTGGAGCCGGCAAAAAAGATTTCTGTTGGACGCGCCTTCCTGCAACCGGTGGTTTTCGTCATGCTGGCGGTCTGCTTCCTCTACAACTTCGCCTCCTACGGCTGCAACACGTTCCTCACGGAAGGCATCAAGGGAGGCGACCACAATTTTACCGGCCTGGAAACCGGGCTGCTTTTCGCCGTTCCTTACGTGGTCACCGCCATCGTCATGGTGCTCCTGTCGCGGCACTCCGACCAGACCGGCGAGCGCCGCGGTCACGCTGCCTTCGTTTATGCCTTGAGCGGCGCATCCCTCATCGCGAGCGTTTTGCTCAAGGAACATTCCTTCTGGCTTTCGTACGCGTTCCTGTGTCTGGCCATTCCGGGGCCGTTCGCCGGACTGGCCCCGTTCTTTGCCATTCCCACGGAAACCATGCCGCGCGCGACCGCCGGTGCCGTCATGGGGCTGGTGAACGCGCTCGGCAACGTCGGCGGCTATCTCGGCCCGGCCATTGTCGGCGAATTAAAATTCCGGACGCACGGCATCGCCATTCCGTTTGGGGTTTTGGGTGTCGCGCTGCTCCTGGCGGCGGCACTTTGCTTTTTACTGCCAAAAACCGGGCGAATTGAGCCGGACAATTTTGCAAAACCGTGACAACTACGGCTTGCCGTGCGCGTAAGCTGGTCACATAAAGAACGCCCATGGCCGGCCCACGCACATCCCGCAAACCGACTTTTTTCTGGCAGGGGATGCTGATCCTGCTGCCGGTGGCCGTGCTGGCGGCCCTCGGCTGGGCGTCGCTGCGACAGGACAAAATTCTGGCTGAACACGACGCGCGGGAGCGGGCGCAAACCATCGCGGATGACTTTCTTCAAAAATTCTCTGCCGAACTGACTTCAACGGGGTCGCGTACAAACGCCGCATTTTCTTTTGAGGTTGATCAGGCCGGCCGCCTGATTTTTCCGCCCGGGTGGAATCCGCTGCCAACGCCGCAACCGTTCAATTGGTCGCAACTCGACAGCCGGCAAACACTGCTCTGGCAAAAAGTCCGGGAAACCATTTCTGACGGAACCAACGGGGACGCCGCGACTGAAGCCGTCAACGACTTCATCGCTTCCGGGCCGCCAAAAAATCTCGCGGCGGCGGCGTGTTACGATTTGGGCTTGCTGTTGGCGCGGCAGAAAAAAGTCGAAGCGGCGATACGGGCGTTTGATTTGCTGCTTGAAAAATTTCCAGAGGCCGTCGGCGAAAGCGGGCTTCCATTTCAGCCTTTGGCGCAATTCCGATTGCTCGAACTGGAGCGGGATTTGAAAAATCAGAGTGGGCGCCTGGTCTCGCTCGAATCTTTTTACTCAAACGTCGTCTGGCATCCGGCGCCGCTGACGCCGTATTTCCTGGGCTGCGGGCCGGAGTCGGGAACGGTTTCAAAATGGCAGCGCGTCTGGAATGAGCATCAGACCGGGCGCGAATTATTTTCAGCCGCCGGCAAATTCATTCCGACCAATGCGAATTCCGCGTTCGGGCAGCTTCTCTTCCGCGCGACTGTAGAAAGCGAGGCAGAAAAAATTCCCGTCGTGCGCAAAGCATCAAATCTGTTTTGGTTCGAAACGCCGATGCTGGTTGTTCGCCGAGCCTCCAATACTGTCCCGCTGTTGGCGGGCACGGAACAATCCTGGCTCGCCGTCCGTTTCGATGAATCAGCAACCGCTCAACGGTTTGTTTGCCACAGCGAATCCGATCTGGGCCTCCGCATCAAGGAATTGGCGGTCGGCGGAAAACACATGCCCGAATATTTTGGCATCGGCGTCGAAGTGGCTGGAAAGAAAATCAGCGCGTTTGCACCGGATCTCCATTTGTGGACCTTTAGTTACCGCAGCGGCGGCAAGGCTGGTGGCGGGGAAGTCAGACAGACCTTGGCCGCGCTGGCCACCAACGTCCTGGCCACCGCGGTTCAGCCGGAACAGCTTTTGAAAGTGAATGTTTATCTCACCAGTCCGGACAAGCTCTACCAGCGGCAGGGCGCCCGCACGTTCTGGTTTGGCTCGCTCGTGGCCGTCTCGGCCGCGGCCGCCCTGATCGGGTTGCTGGCCGCCTGGCGGGCGTTCCGGCAGCAACGGGAACTCAGCGAAATGAAATCCAATTTCGTCTCCAGCGTCTCGCACGAACTGCGCGCGCCCATCGCGTCGGTCCGGCTCATGGCGGAAAATCTGGAGGGCAACAAGATTCCAGAACCGCAGAAACAGAAAGAGTATTTCGGCTTCATCGTGCAGGAATGCCGGCGGCTGTCGGCGCTCATCGAAAACGTGCTCGATTTCTCCCGCATCGAACAGGGCCGCAAACAGTACGAGTTTGAGCCAACCGATATCCTTGCGCTTGTCCGGACCACCGTGAAGCTCATGGAACCCAACGCTGCGGAGAAAGGCGTGAGCTTGAAGGAGGAAACATCGCTTGCCGCGCCGGAGCGTGGCGAAGGCGGGAACATCCAACATCCAACATCCAACATCGAAATGGAGATTGATGGCCGCGCGATTCAGCAAGCGCTCGTGAACCTGATTGACAACGCCATCAAACATTCGCCCAAGGGTGAGACGGTGACGGTAGGATTGGAGTTCGGAGTTCGGAGTTCGGAGTTTGGATCCCAACCAACCCTCAACCTTTTTGTCAGCGACCACGGCCCGGGCATTCCGCCGGAGGAGCACGCGAAGATCTTCGAGCTGTTTTACCGGCGCGGTTCCGAGTTGCGGCGCGAGACGCAAGGTGTTGGAATCGGCCTGAGCATCGTGAAACACATCATCGAGGCGCACGGCGGACGGGTGCTCGTCGAAAGCGCCGTCGGCCAGGGCAGCCGGTTTACGATTGAATTGCCGCTTAAATAATGAAAGTTCAACATTCAACAACCAACATTCAACATCGAACGCCCAATGTTCGGTCCGGACGCCGTTTTTCCACAATTGGACGTTGGGCGTTGAATGTTGAATGTTCGATGTTTTCCACCATTAAAAAATGTCCCGCATCCTGATCATCGAAGACGAAGCGCCCATGCGCACGGCACTGGCCGACCTGCTGGCGGCGGAGGATTATCGCGTGCTCACCGCCGCCGACGGCGAGAGCGGCCTGCAACGCGCCCTTGATGAAAAGCCCGACCTCATCCTGCTTGACATCATGATGCCGAAGCTCGACGGCTTTGCGCTATGCGCCGAACTGCGCCGCCTCTCCAACGCCGTGCCCGTGCTCATGCTCACCGCCAAGGGGCAGATCGAAGATCGGGTTGCCGGCCTGGATGCCGGCGCGGACGATTATCTCGTCAAACCGTTCAGCACCGAGGAGTTGCTCGCCCGCGTGCGGGCATTGCTGCGGCGGTTTCAGCGACACAGCAAGGCGCCGGCGAAATTGAAGCTGGGCGAAATCGCCATTGACCTGGCCCGGCAGACCACGGTGCGCGGCAAAAAGCAGGTTCACCTGACGGCCAAGGAATTTTCCATGTTGCGGCTGATGGCCGAGGCCGAAGGCGAACCGGTGACGCGCGAGCGCTTTCTCGATGTGGTCTGGGGCTACGCGGCGTTTCCAACGACGCGCACCGTGGACAATCACATTGCCAGCCTGCGGAGCAAGATTGAGCCGGACCCGGACGAACCGCGCTGGATCAAGACGGTGCATGGCGTGGGATACAAATTGGAACTGCCGGGAAAATGAACATCCAACATCGAACATTCAACGCCCAACATCCAATGGTAGGGCGCGTCACTTCCGCCGTCGCATGGCTATGGCGGGACAAGCCGTGCGCGCCGCAAACTAAAATCCGCGAACAGCCGGCATTGGTTGTTGAATGTTTTTCCGATTTTGCAAAAGCATGACAACTGAAACAATTAACCAAGCCATGATGCCAGGCATGAAAACTGAATTCGCATTTGGACTGCGGCGGGAAGCGAAGCGCCACGCCGCTTTGGAAAAACACAATCGCCTCCGAAAAGCGGTGTCGCCGCCGCGCTCTGCCACCGCACTCCAAAACATTGCGTCTTTGCTCCTTTGCGTCTTTGCGTTAACGCCCCTGGGTTTGTGCGCCACCACCAACGACCTCACGGCGGCCTTGCAACAAGGACTTTTTGAGGAGGAGGCCAACCGCAATCTCGCCGCGGCCATCTCCAATTACCAGTCGCTCGCCACGCAATTCGACCGGGACCGGCAGATTGCGGCCACCGCGATTTTCCGGCTGGGCGAATGTTACCGCAAACTCGGCCAGACCAACGACGCGGTCGTCCAATACGAGCGCATCGTACGGGAGTTTTCCGATCAGCAGACGCTTGCCACCCTGAGCCGGCAAAATTTGGCGGGGTTGGGAAGCGTGTCGAAGTCGGACGCGGAGAAAACTTCGCATCTCGCAAGCCCGGAATCGGCTGCCGCCTCGGCAGCAACAGTGGTGACCGATGACGAGGAGCAGGAAATCCGCCGCATCCGGGCGATGATTCAAAATAGCCCTGACCTTATCAACGCGCCGGTAAAAATCGGCGACGCACAACTCACGCCGCTCGGCCACGCCGCCAACAATGGCCAGTTGCGCGTGGCGCAGTTCCTCCTCGACAGCGGCGCCGAAGTGAACCGGTCTCGGGATTTCAACAGTTGGCCCCCCCTCCTTATCGCAGCCGCCAACGGCCACAAGGCGATGGTCGAGTTGCTCCTGGCGAAAGGCGCGGACGTGAACTCCCGCGACAGTTCCGGCCAAACCGCGCTCCATCTGGCAGCCGAAAACGGCTTTCAATCCGTGGCCGAAGCCCTGCTGGCCAACAAGGCCGATGTCAACGCCCGCGACAAAAACCAGGTAACCCCGCTTCACCTCGCCGCCCGAAAAGGCCATTCCGCGATGGTAGCATTCCTCCTCGTCCACCAGGCGGAACCGAATGCGCAGAGCAAGAGCGGGCAGACACCAGTCAGCCTGGCGGCCCAAGCCGGGCATTCGGAGACGCTCAACAAACTTCTGGCGGCTGGAGCGAGGCCCGACGTCGAGGATAGCAACGGGCTAACACCTCTGAGCTACGCCGCCGGCGATGGACACCTCGATTCGGTAAAGGCGCTGCTCGAAGCCAAGGCCAACCCCGACGCCGGCAAGATTGATCTGCCACTGGCGCAGGCAATGTGGAACAAGCATCTCGAAATTGCCGAACTGTTGTTGCGCGCGGGCGCAGACCCGAATCGGTCAGCGATGGCAACTCAGCGTCTGAAACAACCGGGCGCCCGGGATGAATTCTACCGATCGTCTCCCTACGGCCCGTACACTCCGCTTCAGATTGCCGTGGCCCAAGGCGACACCGCGATGGTCAAACTGCTGTTTCAGTTCAAGGCTAATCCCAACGCAAAAGAACCCTGGACAGCAGATGCCAACCCGCTCACTTTTTCTACCTTGCAGAATGTGGAGATGTTGAAAGCGTTTCTGGCCGCCGGCGCTGATCCCAACGCGGCGCACGCCTCGGGCCGATCCTTGCTTTTCGTTGCCGCCGCCGATCAAAACGCGGACGCCGTTGCCGCGTTGCTCGCCAAGGGCGCCCAGGTGAATCCGCCATCCAATTCGGAGTTTGTTCCGCTCCTGGCCGCAATCTCTGAATCTCCGGCCGGAACGAATACCGTGAAACTTCTGCTGGATGCCAAGGCAGATGTGAATGCGCGTTCCGCTGGAGGCAACACGCCGCTGCTCCGGGCGATGGAAGCACGAAACCCAGCCGTGGCGAAGCTGTTGCTGGACCGGGGCGCCGATCCGAATCTGGCTTACAAGAATGGATACACGCCACTCCATTGTGCCGTGAACGTCGAGAATACCAACTTGATGCAGTTGCTTCTCGATCACAAGGCGGATCCGAACCTCCGCAACAACGAGGGCCGAACACCACTGGACTTGGTGAAGGAACAGGATTCCCGGTCTGGCATACTCACCATACCCCAGCGGCCCGGCCTCCGGTCGTTTCCGGGAACCTCCCAGTCCTCCCAGCCCGCGCCGTCCGCCAGCCTGGCCGACCTGCTCCGCCAGCATGGCGCCGTGGACAATTTGCCGCGTTGGGACCAGATTTCGGTGAGCCGGCCTGCGATGAATTTCTCGGCCATGGTTTTTCAGAAGGGCACCAATAATTGGAACCGGTTCACCTTGCTGGAAACAATCCTTAATTATTACGACTCGCAAAAAACGTATTCAGTTCCTGCCGGAAATAACACCTGGAACGGTTACCCGGCCGATGCCATGATGCCATTCCCCGACCTGACGCGGGTGGTCATTGTGCGCCACACTCATGGCACAACCAATGAGACACGAGTAAAAATCAACCTGCTCGACAATACGAATGGCATTGATTGTTCCAAAGACGTGACGCTGGAGTTTGGCGATGTGATGGAGATTCCCGAACGCGAACACGCCTTGGGAGAGGCTTCGGCTGGGCTGACGGCCAGCCAGCGTGCCGCCATGGCCAACTGCTTGAAAGGCAGTGTCCAACTCGTGGTGCGAGACCAAAAAGTGCAGCTTTCGCTTTATCCTTATCCTTATTCCTCTCTCATCGGTTCGGTTCTGAATAGTTCTGAAGCCAAAAAAGTTCTGTTGTCTTCGTCCGACCTCTCTCGCGTCAAAGTCACGCACCGCGATCCGGCAACCGGAAAAAAGCGCGAATGGGTGATAAATTGCGCGCCATCGCCGGAAGCAGTTCCGGTAGACGCCGGCAGCACTTTCTCACAGCGCTTGCAGGCAATCACGGAACTCAGTCGCAGTGGCGGGCAATTTGGCGCCGCGCCCGACCTCTGGCTGCGCGACGGCGACGTGATTGAAGTGCCGGAAAAGTAGGACCATCCGTCCCGGCTGTCTCAAACTGTCAGTGTTTCCATTTTTATTTCAGGGACAGGCGGGACGCGCCGTCCTATTTCTGATAAACGTTCACGCGGGCGGGCGGGAGATTCAGCCAGATGATCTTGGAGGCCAGCCGCTGGAAATGCGCGGCACTTTTGTGGTGCCCGTTGCCGAGATGATAACTGTATTGAACCCATTTGCCGCCGTGGTCCAAAATCGCGCGGATTTTTTCGGCGAGCGCATCGGCTTCATCGGGCGGGAAATTCAGCAGCGGCAGGCTCGAAATGACCGCGCCGACGCTTTCAATCGGTTCGTGGCATTCGCGCAGCAAAACGTCCAGATGCCAGGCGTCGCCGGTGATGATGTGGGCGCGGGGAAAACGCTGGCGGAGCAGGCGCGCCAGCTTGGGATTATTTTCAATGGCCACGAGCCGCTCCTCGCGCAGGCCGTGTTCGATGAGCGCCTGGGTGACCGCGCCGGTGCCGGGGCCGAGTTCGAGCACGAAACTTTCCGGGTCGGACGGCAGCCAGCGCGCCATCGCAGCGGCGAGTTTGGGCGAACTCGGCGCGACCGCGCCCGTCCGTTGCGGATTGGCGAGCCATTCGCGCAGGAACAGAGTTGAATCGTTCAACGTCGCAATAAGTCGTTTGGCCATGATGCTTGATTTTTCAGTTTCAGCGCAGCTCCAGTTTTCGAGTAATACAATAATTCACCCGCGCGGTCGCTGCCACAGAAAATTTCAGTTTAATTCAACGGCCGCTTTTCGGCGGTTTCGCCGGCGCGGCAGTTTCTTTGAGGTTTTTGCGCGCAACGTCGCGGCGCGTTGCCCAATCATTCCAGCTTCGTTCCCACGCTTCACCGGTAAAATTCGTTTGCGCGGACGGCCAGAGCGCATCGAGCGTTTTTAATTCGTTGCCGGCGGCTTCGTGGTCCTTCCATTGCCAGTGCGATTCGACAAGATTCAACCGGTTTTCGGGATAATCGGGCGCCAGCTTGACGGCCTGTTCCAGCCATTCGCGCGCTTTGTGCCGGCTGCCGATGCTCACCGGCCAGCCGGGCGCGTCGCGATACAGCAGGCCGAGACAACGCGCGGGGCCGGCGTAATCGAAATGTTCATCCAGGTCGCCCGCCGTTTTGAACTCGCGCTCCATTTCCTTCACCATTTTGAAGGCCGCCAGGTTTCTCCTGGTGTCCGCCAGCTGGCCGAGTTCGATGGCCAGGTAATAATGTCCCGGGGCCGAATTGGATTCGCACGCGAGCAATTGCCGGCACGCGGCGATGCCCTGATTGGCCAGCGTGGCGCGCCCGGCGTTGTTCGTGGCGAAATCATTGAAGTCATAACATGCGCGGGCAAACTGCCAGGCGGCCGCGGGGTCATTGGTGTTCGATTGGAATTGCGTTTGCGCGCGATGATATTCCGCCTCGGCGCGCCCGGCGAAAATTGTGTTGCGCGATTCGCCGGCGAAAATAATTCCGACGGCGGCGGAAAGAAAAATTGCGGCGGCCAGTCCGCCTTTTGTCGCGCGCCGGGTTTTGGGATTAAGAAATGCCATGTTTTGAATTAATGGTTGCCATTGCATCCGGCTGATTTATAATGGGCAAGTGAGATTAAATTGGAATTTGCCCCGGCTGGCAATGCTGGCGTTTTTGACGCTGTTCGGCGTCGGCTGCTCCGGCATCAACGCCAGCACGTCGGTTTCGCCCATAGATTTTTTTTTACCGGGGGCGGGGCACTTTCTGAAGGCTGACCCGTCGCCAACGAATGCGCCCGGTTCATTCCCTGAAATCTCCACCGAGGTTGCTTCCGTAAAATAAATTATGCGATTTCCCTTTGCGCCCTCGGTAAAAATTGCCGGTCACATCATCAAACACAAGCTGCGCAGGACGCCCAAGTTTGCCATGGTCCTGCAGCTTGAACCGCTGCACACCTGCAACCTCACCTGCACCGGTTGCGGGCGCATCCGTGAATATTCCACCAATCTCAAGGACATGGTGCCGCTGGAAAAATGCCTCGCGGTGGCGATGGAATGTGACGCGCCCATGGTCAGCATTTGCGGCGGTGAACCGCTGATTTATCCGAAGATCGAGGAACTGGTTGCCGGTCTGCTACAGCAGGGCCGCTTCATTTATGTCTGCACGAACGCCATGTTCATGCGCAAGAAAATGAGGGATTACCTCGCCGCGATTTATTCGCCGGCAGTTGAGCCGAAGCTTAAAAAGCTGCTCGATCAGAAATTGATTTCCGAAAAGGACGCCGAAACGATTCGCAAATCTGACGAGGCAGCGCGCAGGAAAATTGTCATCCGTCCGTCGCAGTGGATGTATTGGAACGTCCACGTGGATGGACTGGAATTTACGCACGACCTCATCGTCGAGCGCGAAGGTGTGTTCAAGGAATGTGTCGAGGCCATCAAGATGGCGAAAATCCTCGGTTACCGGGTCGCTACGAACACGACCGTTTACAAGGAGACCGACGTGCAGGAAATCGAGGACATGCTCAAGTTCCTCAGCTCGCTCGAAGTGGACGGCTACACGATTTCGCCCGGCTACGAATATGACGCGGCGAAGAAGGACATGGTCACGCGGCTCGGCAAAAAGCCCGAAGATTTTTTCCTCACGCGCAAGATGACGCGGCAGAAATTCGCGAAGATTCTCGACTGGGGCAAAGCCTTCACGATTTTCGGCACGCCGGTGTATCAGGAATTTCTCGCCGGCAAACGCGAGTTGACCTGCACCGCGTGGGCCATTCCGACCTACAACGTCAAGGGCTGGAAAGCGCCGTGTTACCTGATGACCGATGGCCATTACGACGGCTACCGGGAAATGCTCACGAAGGTGCAATGGGACAAATACGGCGTCGTGGACGGCGTCGCGCGCGACCCGCGTTGCGAAAACTGCATGGTCCATTGCGGCTACGACCCCAGCGGCGCGCTCGGCACGAATTACCAGAGCGGTGACAACTGGAAAAATATCAAATACAACTTCGGCGCGAAACCCCGGCCGTTTCCATCCTCACCGGAATTGGCGCAGCGAGCTTTCAACGGTGTCACCATCGGCAAAGGCCATCTGGCCGAGGCAAAGGCTGCCATCAATTCACCCGCTGCCGGCGCGCGCGGCGCGTTCTCGCGCAAGGAAGAAGAGCACCATGAGACGCACGTCGGCACCTTCTGTGGCGGCGATGGCGACACGTCGCAACGCGATGATTTGCAGGCGAAGATCAAGGATGCGAAGAAGGCGGAATAAACTGCTTCGCCGCGGAAATTTTTAGAATTCAAATGAGCCGAACACTCTATCTTTCACCGCCGAGCTTTGACGGGTTTGATGGCGGTGCCGGTGCGCGTTATCAGGCGCGGCGCGAAGTCACCAGTTATTGGTATCCCACCTGGCTCGCGCAACCCGCCGCGCTCACCCCGAATTCCAAACTGCTTGACTGCCCGCCGCACAATATCGGCATGGTGGAAACACTGCGCATCGCGAAGGATTTCGATCACGTCATCATCAACACCAGCACGCCGTCGTTGAAAAATGATTGCAAGGTGGCCGAGGCCATCAAGGCGCAGAGAGCCACGACCAAAATCGGTTTCGTCGGCGCGCACACGATGGTTTTGCCTGCCGAAACGCTCAAAGCGTCTTCCGCGATTGATTGGGTTGGCCGCAAGGAGTTCGATTTCACCTGCAAGGAAGTTGCCGAAGACCGCGACCTTTCGACCATCGCCGGGCTTTCCTACAAGGACAAGGACGGCAAGATCAAACACAACCCCGAGCGCGAGATGATCCAGGACATGGACACGCTCCCGTGGGTGGCGGACGTTTACAAACGCGACCTCCAGATCGAAAAGTATTTCATCGGTTACCTGCTGCATCCTTACATCAGCATGTACACCGGTCGCGGCTGCCCGGCGCAATGCACGTTCTGCCTCTGGCCGCAGACCATCGGCGGACACAAATACCGCGTCCGCTCGCCGCAGAATGTCGCCGACGAAATGGCGTACATGAAGAAACTCTTTCCGCAGGTGCAGGAATTTTTCTTCGACGACGACACGTTCACCGCGAACCTGCCGCGCGCCCGTGAAATCGCCAAAAAACTCGGCCCGCTCGGCGTCCACTGGTCCTGCAACAGCCGCGCGAACCTCGATTACGACACGATAAAATCCTTCAAGGACAACGGCCTGCGCCTGTTCCTGGTCGGTTACGAAAGCGGCAACGACGACATCCTCACGCGCATCAAAAAGGGCGTGACCATGGACGAAATGCGGCGGTTCACCAAGTCCTGCCATCAGGCTGGCGTGGTGATTCACGGCACGTTCATCCTCGGTCTGCCGGTCGAGACGCAGCAAAGCATCGAGAACACCATCAACTTTGCGAAGGAACTCGACGTGTTCAGTCTGCAGGTCTCGCTAGCCGCGCCGTATCCGGGCACGGAGCTTTACGAAATGGCGCGGCAAAACGGCTGGTTTGTGAAGAAGGACAAGACCGACCTCGTGGAAAGCGACGGCTTCCAGCAAAGTGCGCTGGAATATCCCGGCCTGAGCAAGGACAAGATTTTTGAGGAAGTGGACCGTTTCTACCGCGCCTACTATCTGCGTCCAAAGCCGATCCTACGCATCATCAAGACCATGCTGGAGGACAAGGACGTTTGTGTTCGCCGCTTGCGCGAAGGTTGCGAGTTTTTCCGAAGCCTGCGCCAGCGGAAGGTTGACTTGGCTGCGTCCCAGGCTGCGGCTTGATGGTGCGAGAACGCTCCTATCGCGGCCACTCGCTGATGCGCTGCCACCAGTGTTCGAGCCGCTTCAGATATTTGCCCGGATTTGGCATCCGGTCGGCCAGGGATTGGCTGCCAAGGGATTTGTCCGGCCACAAATGCAGGTGCTTCTCGATGCCAAGTTCCTTGGCAATTTCAGAAACCGTGTGCAGCGCATTCACGGCGTAATTTTGCCAGCTTTCGCGTGTGGCAAAAACCTCCGTCCGCAGGCGAACACCAGTTTCTGCGGATTGTTCCTCGATGCGCGCCACGTTTTCAGCCCGGATGTTGATGGGTTCGTGAAAAATCGTGATGGGCTCCAGTTCAGCCACGGCTTTGAGCGTTGCGCGCAAATCGGCTTCATCGCATTCGGGATACGTCGGCGCCATGGCCACATAAACATGCAACCCGGCTTCCTTCGCGGCGCGTAGCGCGGCCAGCCGTTGTGATGGCGCGGGTGCTTTTGGCTCATACACCTTGGCCAGATCGTTACGGAGCGTCGGCAGGCTCATGCCAAACACCAATCGTTTGCCGAAACTGCGAAACAAATCGAAATCAGCCCGCGCCAGCGGACTGCGGGTGAGGATGCGGACATTGAGCGTGGATTCGTTGCGAATGAGTTCGAGCGAACGGCGCACGAGAAAGCGTGCGTGCTCGGCCAGTTCCCGCTGCCGCGCCGGGTCGGGATGCCGGATGACCTGATACGGGTCGGTCGTGCTGCAATAAATCACCGCGCGATTGCCGTCGGGTTTGAGTTGTTTGCGCGGCGTGTTCTCGGCGGACCGCAACGAGGCGAGAAATCTCTGTTCGTCCCACGGGCGGAGCAAAAGGTAATCGCCCCACTCGGCATCCGGGTCTTTGACGCCGTATTCCGCGAGCTTCGGCCCCTGCTTGATGGTCGCCGTGCTGGGCACGTAACAAAACCGGCAGGCGTGTGAACAACCGACCGCTACGTTGAACGCCCAATTTGACAGGCTTTTGTAAATAAAATTGTTTTCTGCAATCACCGCTGGTGATTGCCACACATCAACAAGTTCAAAATTAGTTTCCGGAGAAACAAATTTCGGCGTTGCTTCGATGGTCATTAGTTCTGTCATCTTAACACCAAGAAAATTGGCACAAATCCAAACAAAAATCCTCTTTATTATTCTTTGTTGGCCCTCAAAGTTTCGAAAAAGAGTTGATTACAGGGAAGAACAATATCGTTCGCTCCGATGGCCTCACTGCGTTTCGGGCTTCCCTTCGGTCCAAGGATGATGATCTCTCCGGCGCGAAAGAGTTCTGCAATGGTTTCTGCGATCAAGGATTCATTGGCGATTGTCTGATTACAGTACTTGGTGGCGAAATTGCGAAATGAAATGCCTTCCGTGTGACTGTCGCGAATGACACGAGCGAAGTCAGTTTTCAATAGGTCCATTGCCGCGCTCTTGGTGAAGCCGTCAAATGCAAAACCATCCAGGTAACCTTCTTGTTTTGCATCCGGTCTATACGACAACATATTCAGACCAAGATGGCCAAAATGTCGGTGTCCATTTGCATTACGCCAGTAAACATCCAGCATTGCTGAACGCGCACGAATGTGTGGAGCCAAATGCAAAAGCCAATAACCACGGTGATTGTCAACAGGAGCGATGTAGAAAGGCGAGAAGAATTGTGCCCCGGCAACTTTTCTAAACGCCGGCCCAATCATTGCTTCGATTACATATCGCCAGTCTGAGCCGGATTTTTCCTTCACACGAATGAGTTGTTCCGCTGACAGCTCTGAATCAAGGCCTAAACTTTTGAGCATTTGCCGAAACTCATCTGTATTGCTCACAAAATCGATCAACCAATTTACGGCAAAGTTAATAATGAATTCGGCTTTGTAATTTAGTTCGGTTGAAATTGAATTCAGCATGAGCGGATGTACATCCGTGTAGCCACATTGGTCTAAGAAAAAAATCACTCGTGAACCACCCCGTGTAAAACGAGCCTTTGTTTCAGCAACAATCTGCGGTTGGCATTGATGAAAGCTGCCGTGCTTCAAAAAAATCGTTTTCCCAATCTGATCTTTGTAAATCGATTGCTGCAACTGCGCCTGAAGGCATTCAAATGCCTCTCGTTTTTCCTCAACAAAATAATAATGGCAATCAATTAAAAGCGGTTTGTGGCGGTTGGCATTTATCTTTGAATCTGCGGCCGCAACGGCTTCGAGAAATACAAAAGGAGAACCGAACTTGCCATCACGATATGCGCCACCGCCCGCGAAGCCGTCAACCATCGTAATTCGGAATGCGTCGCGACCATAACTGTCAGAACACAAAATACAAATATAGTCCGTGACGTAATTACGAAGGACACTGAGCTTGGCTTCGCTGTGACGTTCTAATTCTGGAAGTTCGCCGGAATTCCACTCTTTCCACTCGAATGCGCTCATAAACCCGCCGTCGATATAACAGAAAGGGTCGAGATAAATACAGGGGAATCGGAGTGAAAGTAAGCTGGCTGCTCACTTATCGATTGTTCCCTGCAACGTGCTGAGAAACGGTTTGCCCTGGCGCTGCAGGCGTTCCTCCAGCCGTTTCGTGCAGTCGCAATCGCTGCACGCTCATTCACGCCACCGTCAGCGGGCCGTCGAAGATGGTCAGGCTGATGATTCCGTTTTGGCGATATGCGGGCCGTGCCGGACGCCTTTGGGCGCGTAGAACAGCGTACCGGCGGTGTAGGTCTTGTCGGATTCCTCCCATTCGCCGGAAAGCACGTAGGCCCATTCATTGGCGTCCGGATGCGTGTGGGCCGGGATCGTACAGCCGGCCTTGAACTTGCGCAGCACCACGACCCCTCCGGTGCTTTCACTTTTGTGCAACACCATCAGTTCGACACTTTCATAAGGGCCGGGCTGCCAGACTTTGTCTTTGGTCAATGCCACGTAGGGAAACATGACTCCATCGAAGCGGATTGCATCCGATTTGCAAGCGCGGAGTCAAAAAACCGCAAGGATTGTTCATTGCCAGCCGTTATTGATTTCACATTTTTCCTGCTTTTTATCGCGCGAAACTGATTTGATTCTTCATTCTTAATTCTGCATTCTGCCTTGGTTGTGAACATTCCTGAACATCGCAAGGTGATTGACAAGCTGGACGCGCACATCGTGCGGCTGCTCAACGAGCGCACGAAGCACGTGCTCGCCATCGGCGACATGAAGCTTAAGGCCGGCGAGGAAATTTACGCGCCGCACCGCGAACGCGCTGTGTTGCAACGCATCTGCCGGTCGAACGAAGGGCCGGTAACCGACGACCAGCTCTGCGCGATTTACCGCGAAATCATGTCCAGCGCGCTGGCGTTGGAGAAGACCATGTCCATTGCGTATCTCGGCCCGGAGGCGACGTTCACGCATCAGGCCGCCATCCGCCGTTTCGGTTCCAGTCTGCGCTACGTGTCGCAAAAGACCATTGCCGACGTGTTCACCGAGGTCAGCAAAAACCGCGCGGACTACGGCGTCGTGCCGGTCGAGAACACCACCGAAGGCGTCGTCACGCACACACTCGACATGTTCGTGGACAGCGATTTGAAAATCGTTTCGCAAATTGTTTTGCCGATTCAGTATTGCCTGGCCGGCAATGGCCGGTTGCGGGATATACGGCGATTGCATGTGCATCCGCAGGCGCTGGCGCAATGCCGGCAATGGGTGCAGCAGCATCTTCCCAAAGTCGAAATTTTTGAAACGTCATCGAATGCCCGTTCCGCTGAACTGGCCGCGAAAGGAAAAGTTAACGCCGCCGTCACCGGCATTCTGGCCGCCGAGAAATACGGCTTGAGCGTGCTGGAACAGGACATCCAGGACAACGCCGCCAACGCCACGCGCTTCCTCGTGCTGGGCCGCCAATGCAGTCCGCCCACGGGCGACGACCGCACGAGCCTGCTGGTCAGCGTCGCCGACAAGGCCGGTGCGTTGTATCAGGCGATCGCCGCGTTCCGCCGTCACAAAATCAACATGACCAAAATTGAATCGCGCCCCAGCAAACGGAAGGCGTGGGAATATTTCTTCTTCATTGATTGCGACGGCCACGTGCAGGACCGCAAAGTCGTCAAAGCCATCCAGCTTCTGGGCGAGCACTGCAACTTCGTCAAAGTCCTCGGCTCGTATCCAAACACGGAATAGTTTCAACCCCTCAAACGATGCGCGCAACTTGAGCCGGGCGTGAAGCTGGTGTAACTTTCCACTGAATAACCAGACCGTATGTCTCAAAATTTTGGCAATGCTTTTTTGAAGAAACCATCGCAAAAGGACGGGGCAGTCATTCCTAAAACTCCATCCGGCAGGGTTGCTCCGGCACAAAAACCGCCGTCGCCCCGGCAAACTTACAGCAAGGTTTTCCGCTGGCGTCCGCCCAAGGGCCAGACGCTGGCGCCGGCCGCGGTTGAGGTCGCCGGTACTTTCACGAACTGGCAGAAGGTGCCGCTGACCCGTGACGGGGTGCTGGATGCCTGGCATGTCACGCTGCATAACCTTCAGTGCAGTCGCACGCATCACTACATGCTGCTGGTGGATGGCCAGCCGGTTCGCGACAGGCATTGCGATGGGCTGGCCGTTCCTCATGGCCCGCAGGAGGAGCAATATCAGTTGATGACCGACCGGGGACCGCGCGTGTTGATGCTCTTTTCGCAGGCGAAATAGCTCCGGCGTCCTATGGCTCCGGCCAGGGTTCAATGAGGGGTCGGGCGCAACTCAATTTTTAAGCAGGCGTTCTGTTCCGAAGGAACAATCGAAAATAGCCCGGCATTTCAATGCCGGGAAAGTTGGGGGTAAAATCGAGTCCCGCAGGGACGGCTGAAAAGAAACGCCGTTTTCAGCCGTCCCTGCGGGACTGGTTGGCGATAACGTCAGACCCCGGCGTTCAAACGCCGGGCTGTTTTCAGAATGTCCCTGCGGGACACAGCTTTTTCGGTTGTCCAAAAATTGAGTTGCACCCCCAAGCCAGGTTTCAGTCATTTTTTGCTTCCCAAAAGTATAGGGATGGTGGTAGAATGGCACCATGGAGTTACAGGAGAACATGAATGAATTCTTCATTTGGGGAATTGACGATGCCCCTTATGGCCCTGTGGAACTGCCGGTTTTGATTGACTGGATCAGTGACGAACGCGTCCTGGCCGACACCTGGATCTTCGCACGCCGCGACGGAAGCTGGCGGCGGGCGGCAGAAATTCCCGGACTGCAAGCGTATTTCAGTCAGACCATCATCCCGGATTCCGCCGCATCTTCGGGTGCGGGCATCGCTCCCGGCTCGCTGCGGCGCATCAAAATCCTGTCCCAACTGAACGACGCACAGTTGGATCGCCTGGCTGAATTCATGGAACTGCACCAGGTGCCGCAATGGATGGCGGTGGTGAAACAGGGTGATGCCGGCAACGGCATGTTCCTCATCCTGCAAGGCGAACTGCGCGCGCGGGTGATGGTCGGGGAAAAAGAGACGATTCTGGCCACGTTCGGCCCCGGAGATTTTTTCGGTGACATGTCGCTGTTTGATCACGGTCCGCGTTCGGCGGATGTCATTGCCAATGCGGACAGCACGGTGCTGAAAATCTCCGACGTTGCTTTTGACCGGCTCACCCGGGAAGCGCCCGCCCTCGCGACGCCCTTCCTGCAGGCCACGGCCCGGACCCTCGCCGCGCGGATTCGCGCTGACAACAAGCGCCTCGACCGGGTGACCCAGCAGTTTCACGCCAGCGCCTGATTTCT
>Ga0224534_1000577_pt1 | contig 22953 bp, 16 predicted proteins | sample 714E12024metaG_FD_172012 | JGI IMG/M metagenome (GOLD analysis project Ga0224534, IMG submission 172012) | Peat soil microbial communities from Stordalen Mire, Sweden - 717 E1 20-24 | ecosystem: Environmental > Terrestrial > Soil > Wetlands > Peat | place: Sweden: Norrbotten County, Stordalen... | reverse complement strand
CGGCCATTCCACCCCCGGCGTCAGGGGGGTATAGATGTCGTACATGTGCAGTTCATCCACCTTGAGCACCCGCCGGCGCAGTTCCATATACCGGTGCAGCAGCCCCAGGCGGGAGCGGACGGCGTCGATCAGGCTGTCATAGACAGTCTCGGGGACATTCTCCTCGTGCAGGGCGGCATCCAGGGAGGACCGGTAGTTGTGCACCCTGGTCAGAAAGAGGTCGCGCTTCACCCCGGCTCCCAGGGTGGCGGCCAGGGTGTTGAAGAGCTTCCGGTAAGCACCGTAGAGCGAGGCGAAGGCATCCTGGCGCACCCGGCGGTCACTGCTCTGCATTAATACCGAGTAGTTGCCCCTGGTAACCGGCAGTTGCTGGCCGTCCTCGCCCCTGATCGGGTCAAAGGTGAGGTCGGCGTTATCGATCATCTTGAAAATCTGATCGGGGGCCTGGAGCGTCTCGCCCGCCCTGGCGACGATCTCCTCCTCCGACGGTGTCAGAGTGTGGGGGCGATAGCGCAGCAGGTCCTCCAGCTCGAAACGGTAGACCCCAAGGCCAGGTTCGCGGTTCAGAAACGAGTAGACGGTCTTCTCAGGCAGGGCGAGGATTTCCGGGTCCATGAAGGAGATTGCCGTTGAAGCCTCTGTGTTCAGCGATACCCCCCGGTCGCGCAATTCCTGGGCAGCCGGGTTGGTAGTGTCTCCGTCAAAGAGCATGCTGGCATAGTTGTAGATTCTGGTGCAGGTCTCCAGCAGCCTTGCCCTGGCCTGTAGAGCCTGCAGCAGCACCGTTCCGCCGTCACCCAGCCGGCCGCGGTAGCTGACAATGCCGGTCAGTTGCTTTTTGGCGCCGGTAAAATCCTGTTCCCAGTGCTGCCGGTCGGAATAGATATCCTCCAGGCGCCACCTCAAATCATCCAAGGTAGGTCCCTCCTTAGAAAATGCAGATCAGCCTGACTACAGATGACTCCTGTCTCCTGACTCCTGAGCAGTTACATTAGTATCTCAATCCCTTTACAATCTCATGATCGAGAATTCGCTTGCGCTCTTGCCAATCAGGCATGTGCACGGTCAGAAAGTCATAAAAATCTTTGTCATGCCTGCGATAGATAAAATGCGTCAACTCATGCAGGACAACGTAATCGATGCAGGGCGGCGGAGCTTTGAACAAATAGTAATTCAGATTGATTTTGGCGCTCCTTCCGGAACTGCTGCCCCAGAGGGTTTTCATTTTTCTTACTTGAAGCACCGGCTTGTCGAAGCCGTACCTGGCGATCACTGGATACATCCGATCAATGGCCGCCAAGAAATACAGTTTGCTCTGTTTCTGCCACCAGCACCCGAACTGCCTCTGCAGGGCCTGTTGGTCTCCGGCGACGGGAGACTGTACATAGACACGGTCGTCCCTCTGTTCTATTCTGTAGCTTCTCGCATCATTGACAATGATCCTGACCTGCCTACCCAGGATACGGGTGGAAACGCCGCTGCTTATGACAGTTGTGATTGCGTCGGACCTGGCGCTTTCAAAATAGTTCAGAGATTTGACAATCCATGGCGCTTTGCCGGTGAGGTAATCATCAATCCATTCATCCGGGACTCCAAGCGGAGCGAACAGCTTGACAACACCGTCCGGAAACACTTTGAGCCGGACTTTTTTCACGTTTTTACGCTCGATGATCACTTCAACGCCGCCAGACGGATTTGGTAAAGACAATTTCTTGATATTCACGCCTAGTACCTGCTCACTGCTGTTTTCATGAGTCCATCCAGAATGAGATCGATCTTCTCGACCGGCAGCTCGATCTCATGTTCTTCTATAAAATCCCAGATGAGATCGTCTAAGGCCTGCAGCATATCCCGGCATACTGCCACGTTAGTGCGCCATTCTATTTTGGCCCGGTCGGAGATAGCCTTTTTGACCTCGATGGCCAGTAGCCCCATGGCTTCATCCATTTCCAGGGAGATGTTCTTGATTGAATCAGCGATAATACTCTGGATCGACCCGTAAAAAGCTTTCGCATCGCTGTCATTGTCTATGCAGGCAGGGTAATGATGCCCGGTGTAACCTCCCTTCAAATCATCCGCCATTTGCTCCATTTTAGATAGGTACGAATCATCGTTTCTCGATGCCCTGTATTCCTCTAAAGTTTCTTTTACCCGCCCAAAGAACTTCTTGTATAGCAGGGGGTCATCGTAGCGGTAAGTTTCCAACTCCCAGACCATGCGGGTACGAATGGCATCACCCCTGGCGGCGTTGCTGTCCAACCTCTCGAGTTGATCCCTCATCCCTTCGGTATCGTGAATGGAGACAGGCTCCACAATGATCTGACTCGGTTCGGAAAGCACAAAGTTATTCAGCAGGCTGCGAATGCCGTCCTCGTACTTGCTGAAATCCACCTTTTCATTGTAACGGAGTATGACCGCTCCGCGCAGCTTCTGAAAATCGAGCAAATCCTGCTTATACTTCTGAATCCTGTCATACCCGATCGCCTTGTACAGGGTATAGCTGCCCATCGCCAGATCGAACAGGCGGGAAAAAATCGATAATTTTTCATAGAACGTCTTTCGCAGGCCATCGTCCGCCAACACACTCTGCCAGCCCTCGGAGCTGTTCCGGTCAAATGATCTCCCCTCGAAGATTGCCAGCAGTTCCTGATAGGTTTTTTCCAGCTTAAGCTTCTGGTCGCCGGCGCCAAGAATGGCGTTTTTGATATCGTCCCGATCATAGCCATCCATACCGGACTTTTCGTCGCAGTACATGTCCATGGCAGTGTTCAGCTTGCTGAAAATACCCCGGTAGTCCACGATCAGCCCGAAATCCTTGCCGGGGTGCACCCGGTTGACCCGGGCGATGGCCTGCAACAGCGCATGCTCCTTCATGGGTTTATCCACGTACAACACGGCAGCAACCGGCGCATCGAAGCCGGTCAGCAGCATATCCTTGACAATCAGCAGGTCCACATCCTCGCCGCCGATGAAGCTGTTCTTGGCCCAGTCGTAATATTCCTCGTAGTTGTTGCCAAAGAGAGGCTCCACCTCTTTCTTGAAAAAGGCCCTGATCTTCTCCCTGTTCTCGCCGGTAAGCTCATCGCCCTCCTGATCATTTTCGGGGGAGATCACCACCGCCGTTTTCACACCGCCAAGCATCCCGATCGATTTATACAGGTCGATGGCTGCCGGGCGGGATGAGGCGGCGACCATGGCCTTGAATCCCTTGGGTCTGGCAAACTTAAGAAAGTGCTCGTGAATATCGAAGGCCACCATGTCGAGGCGCTGCCGTGTCTGGGCCAGGGGCAGAAAACGGCTCCACTTGCGCCTCATGTCCTCCTGCTGCTCATGGTTCAGCGGCGCAATGACGTACTTCAGGTAATCATCGATCTTCTCGCTGGTCACATCCTGCGGAATGATCCGGCCCTCGTAGACGAGGGGAACGATGACACCATCCTTCACAGCCCGGTCGACAGGGTAGCAGTCGATGAGCGGCCCGAACCGCGCATAGGTGTTGAACTTGTCTTTCCTGAGCAGGGGCGTGCCGGTAAACCCGATCTTGACGGCATTGGGCAGCACATCGACCATCAAGTTGTGAAGCTGGCCGGAGTGGGTGCGATGGCTCTCGTCCACCAACAGGAAGATGTTGTCGTCCGTAATCCTGATCCTGCCTTTGGCGGCAGCATCAAATTTTTGCACAAGAGTGGTGATGACGGTCTCGCCTTTGTCGTTCAATAGCTCGATTAGGCCCTTGCCAGTCCTGGCACGGGCCGGATTGAGCCGTGTTTTGGCGAAGTTATCCCTGAGCTGTTTGTCCAGGTTGATCCGGTCGTTGACGAGAACAAAGCGGGGATTTCTGATATCCGGATCGGAGATAATCTTCTTGACCAACATCACCATGGTCAGGGATTTACCGCTGCCCTGCGTATGCCAGATCACGCCGCCTCTGGTATTTCGATCATCGGCGCCCTTGATGCGCCTCATGGCTGCCTGAATGCCGAAGAACTGCTGATAGCGGGCGATCTTCTTCACGTTGTTATCATACAGGATGAAATAACGGATCAACTCCAGTAGCCTTTCCCTGGAGAGCAGCGAGACGATGGCGCGGTCCTGCTCGATGATTTTCCCATCAGGGCTGACATTATGGCATTTTTCCTGCTGCCATTTATAATCTCTTTCCCGCCAGACGCTGAAATGCTCGAAAGGAGTGCCGCAAGTGCCGTATTTGACGTGGTTGGGGTTCATGGCCATCACGATCTGGGCAAACTTGAACAGGTGGGGGATGTATTGGGGCTGCCAGTTGCGAACGTTCTGGGCAACACCCTCTTCCAGATCGACGCTGGATTTTTTGCATTCGATCATCACGAGAGGGATACCGTTGACGAGCAGCACGATGTTCGGCCAGGTGTACTTGCCATTTGGCCGCTCTACCGAAAACTCGTCGGTCACCTGCCAGATGTTGTTCTCCGGGCGTATCCAATCAATATACTTCAGATCGAAGGACTGGCGGCCTCCGTCAAACAACTCCTCCTCATAGCTGTTGCCGGCCAGGAGCATATCGTAGATGGTCTTGCTCGCAGACATCAACCCCGAAACCAGAGAGGCGTCGATATCGTTGATCGCCTTGCCGATCGAGCGGCCGGAAAAGGGCGTCTGCCGGCCTCGATAAAAGAAGGACTGGCGGTGCAGAAACTCGCGCAGAACCTCCGGGAAGAGAACGTTGGCAGTCCGCCCGCGCAAGATTTCAGCCTGCGAACGTGGGATGTACTGATACCCCAATCTCTCCAGCACCTTTATTGCCCGGTCCTGGCTCTCGGGGCGTTCGTCGAACAAGGTATGGTCAAGCATCAGGAGACCCCCCTGCACGTCGCTCTCACGATTCCCGTCAGCAGCAGTTGCATCAACACTTTCTTCAGCTTCTTCAATTCTTCAAGTTGCTTTTCATGCAGGACGATTTCACGGTCTGCAGTGGAGAGAATTTCGGCAATGGCGCCCTGCTCCGGGAGAGGAGGAACTAAAAAAGACATTTCTTTAATAAATTTAAAATGTCTACTATATCCTGTATTTGGAATTTCTTTTTTACTAAGTTGATAATATAAAAAACGAGTACAATTATTATTGACTGCAGTTAATACTTGCGTTCCATCTGCGCCAACAACAAAATTAAAATCTACATACTTTAACTCCCTAGTGTGATCCCCAAAAATAATAACGCCTTCGTCGGGGCAAATAAACACTTTTTCCTCATCGTTAGAAAAAGCTACGACTATTTGTTTCCCCTGATCGACAACAGGATATTTACCATCTTTAAGATATCTTGACGAGTTGATCTGATGCTTTTTGGCCGAAACCGTCGATAAAATTGCTTCATATTCAGCTTCTTGCCACTCGCCACTAAAACCGCGGAGGCGTTTTTTACCTGTGAGCAGATTTTGCATCAGCCACTTTTTCTGCTGTTTTTTCGCAGCAATCAACTGCCCTTCTAATTCGATGGCCTTTTCCCAGGTCGAGAGGATCTTGACTATTCTTTGTTGCTCTTTGATCTTGAAAGGGATACAGACCAGGATTTTATTGAATTCATCCTGTCCGAGCGTCCTATTTCTCCCCGCTCCACCCGGTGAGGCTAATCCAAGAAGATACTTGCCAAGCTGGGTTAAAAAGAAGCTAAGCAAATACTTCAATTCTACATTCCCTTTTGACCACCACATCGGGAACCTGTGCGAGGCAATCATCCCTTTTTCTCGAGCGGTGGTAATCCCGACTGCCTGTTCCCAGGCAAAGATAATGTTGATAATCAAGCAGTCCGCCTCGACCCAAAAAACAGGCTTGTTCCCCAGATCACGGCCCGTTACCGGTTCTTTATAGAACAAACCTTTTCCGTGGGAACGGATGCCAATTTCCCGGTATTCATGATCGGGGATGACATCTACGGGCCTTCGGACTCTTTCCAGCAAATTACCCAATTCAATAACTGTCCAGTCGCTCGGGTAATCTTTATAGCTCCTCTTGGGCACAGAATATTCATAGTCCTTTTCCATACTTACCACCTATAATCCAAGTTCATCAAGGTATCGAGCCATTTCAACCTCAACTTCTGCCAGTTCCGCCTTAATTCTCTGGATGTTCGCTTTTATTTGACCGATATCAATCTGCTCATCTTCTTTAAGGGTGTCGACATACCGGGGGATGTTCAGGTTGCACTCGTTGGCCATAATCTCGTCAATGCTCGCTAAGTGGGCAAATTTCTCGACATCCACCCAATTCTGATAGGTATTGACAATATCGTCGATGTGCTTCGTTTCCAGGCGGTTCTGGTTCTTGTCCTTCTTGTAGCGGAGGTTGCCCTGCTCATCTCTCCCGGAGGCGTCGATGAACAGCACATCGTTGCGATTGCGGTTCTTTTTGAAAACGATGATGCAACCCGGAATGCTGGTACCATAAAACAGGTTTGCCGGCAGGCCGATGACCGCATCCAGCAGGTTCTTTTCGACGACGGTCTGCCTGATCCGGCCCTCCGACGCACTCCTGAACAGGACGCCGTGGGGGACGACGGCGGCGATCCGGCCCCCGCTCTTGAGGCTGGCGATCATATGTAGCAGAAACGCCCAGTCGCCCTTACTGGCAGGGGGAATGCTCCAGTCGAAGCGATGATATTTATCGAGGGAGGCCTCCATCTTGAACTCCTTGCCCTTGCCGGAGTCAGCGCCAGTATTGAAACCAGCCGCCCATTTATCCTGCGAGAAGGGCATATTGGAAACGATGACGTCGAACTGCATGAGGTTGCCGTCGGAGTCCAGGTGCAAGGGATAGGCGAGAGTGTCGCCCCACTCGATCTTGGCATCCATGATCTCGTGGAGAAACATGTTCATCTTGGCCATAGACCAGGAAGACCCGTTCATCTCCTGTCCATACAGCGAGAGGCTTTTGATCAGACCGTTTTCCTTTTCTTTGGCTGTTTTTCCGGTCTTGATCAGCAGGGAGCCGGAACCGCAGGTGGGGTCGTAGATGGTGTCGCTGATCTTCGGATCGACGATGCGGGCGATCAGTTCCGACACCTCGGATGGAGTGAAGAAGGAACCCGCTTTTTTACCGGCCTGGCTGGCAAATTGTCCGATCATATACTCGTAAGCATCACCGATGGTATCTGCAGCCACCTTGCCATCTTCCGGCTGGATGGCAGATGGACGCAGGTCAAGAGGCTCGAAGTCCTCAAGCAACTCCCTCAAGCGGGTGTTCTTCTGGCTATGATTGCCCAACATGGTCTCGCTGTTGAAGTCTATGTTTCTAAAGATCCCCGTAAACAGGGATGGGTTGTCATCCTCTATTCCTCGCAGGGCAACGTTGATGAATTCCCCGAGATTATCGCTGTACCTGTTCTTATAGAGCCAGGAGAAGCTGTTCTCCTCCTCGATCACGAACGGAAGCCTGCTGATCGCTCTCTCCAGCCTGACCGGGTTGTCATAACGCTTCCTTAAATCTTCGACTTTTTCCAGGTAGGTATCACTCAGATATTTAACAAAGAGTATAGGCAAGATGTAGTCTTTATAGTTGGCCGCATCTATGGCCCCCCTGAATGTATTTGCGCCTCTCCAAAGCGCAGCCTCGATGTCTTTCCTCGTGGTGGCCATCTATTCTTCCTCCTCAGCTCTTATGGCAATACTCCTTGTCAATGCTGACATTAACCTCCGATCCTCGGTCATAAAATCGTTCAGCAGCTTTTTTCTTTTTTTTTGCAACAGCCACAACTGGCCAACTGCCTTTTGTATTTCCTGCTCTATAGTAGGTACCTCTAATGCCGCCAAAGCTTTTATGGATATGGACTTGATGGCTGCAAGCGAACCAACAATATTGCTATTTAGCCACGATATTCCCTGATTTTCTAACATGCAGGCTATATAGGCCGGGTCATAATCATTGATCACACGAATAACAAAAAGATTGCTGGAAAAAGTTGTATTTGATAGGTCCTCGTTTATCAGCATTGCTATATCCGGATTTAGGCGTTTCAATAAAATATCGTTCCTGCGAATCAAATAGTTGTCAGCAACAGGCGTTTGCCTTTTTATTTCCAAAGCATCCTGTAGGTCATTAAAAACCCCTAAATGGTTTGGCTGAATAAAACCGTAGGTTGTAGCACCAGCGTTTTGCGCAAGCTCAAGCTGCTTGGTATCGGGTAAACCGTTCAATATATCGGCAATATCTCCAAGCTTCACATTTTTTAACTGCGTCACTTTTCCTTTCCCTTTCAACTGACGTCCGGGAGAATCAATAGATAAGGTTTCTTAAAGTATAAATGCCAAAGCCGTTTTACACAATGGTTGTGGCTTTGACATTATCCTAAGCAGCCGGGTTTTTAAATCCTTAGCCGGGCCAGGCGTTAAAAAAATGATTCTTTATATTCATAACAACAAAAGTGGCATTTTTCTACTTTGGTATAAATGGTCCTGGCTTTGGCAATCGCATCCTCGCAGTTGTCAAAAAAGCCCAGGTAACTTTTGCTCTCAGCCATTGCCAGCGATAAACAGATATTTTTGTGGACTTCATGATTACCGGTGACGACTTGGGGATTGTTGTTAACGTAGTAATGACAATATTCTGCCATAGCCTCTCCTTTCCGGGACAAAATATATCCGCGTAAAAATTCAAACCAATAATTATAACCCCATGAGGGTTATACCATGAATAATTTCTGCAGTCAATTATTTTAGTCTGTTATCACTTAACATTTACTTTTTAGTATAGATCCTCGCCCTGAAAACCTACCCCACCCGCAATGCAGTAGTTCCATGTCCGCCGGGCGCAGCCATAATGCAAAAAGGCGCCGCTTGAGTTGAGGCGCCTTTTAACTGTTCCTCTATCTGTTCTTAGCGCAGTGGTTATTTCAAGCCGGCTTTCTGCTTCATCATCGCCCGTACCCTGAGGGGCAGACCGAACAGGTTGATGAAGCCCTGGGCGTCCTTGTGGTCGTACAGCTCGAAGTGACCGAAGGTGGCGAAGCCCTCATGATACAGGGAGTAGGGCGAGGTGGCGCCGGCCGAAGCGCAGTTGCCCTTGAAGAGCTTCAAGCGTACGGTACCGGTGACTGTTTTCTGGGTCTCGTCGACAAAGGCGGACAGGGCCTCCCGCAACGGGGAGAACCATAGGCCGTCGTAGCATAGCTCGGCGAAGCGCAGGGCGGCGATCTCCTTGAAGTGCAGCGTGTTGCGGTCGAGGGTCAGGTACTCCAACTCCCGGTGGGCAAAGTACAGCACGGTGCCACCGGGGCATTCGTACACGCCCCGGGATTTCATCCCCACCAGGCGGTTTTCCACCATGTCGATGATGCCCACCCCGTTGGCGCCGGCGATCCGGTTCAGTTCCTGCACCAGCGTCACGGCCTCGGTCTCCCTGCCATCAAGCGAGCAGGGCACGCCCTCCTCGAAACCGATCTCCACGTAGGTCGGCTTGTCCGGGGCCTGTTCCGGTGGAGTGATCAGCAGCAGCACGTCACCCGGCGGCTCCTTGGCCGGGTCCTCCAGGTCAGCCCCCTCGTGGCTCAGGTGCCAGATGTTGCGGTCCATACTGTAAGGCCGGTCCTTGGACACAGGTACCTCGATCCCGCGGGCGATGGCGTAATTGATGGCATCCTCACGGGACTTGATGTCCCAGATGCGCCAGGGGGCGATCACCTTGAGGGCGGGGTTGAGGGCCTGCACCGAGACGTCGAAACGCACCTGGTCGTTTCCCTTGCCGGTCGCTCCGTGGGCCACGGCGTCAGCGCCCTCGGACTCGGCGATCTCCACCAGGTACTTGGAGATCAGCGGGCGGGCGAAGGATGTTCCCAGCAGGTACTTGCCCTCGTAGATGGCACCCGCTTTGAGGGTGGGGAAGATGTAATCCTCCACGAACTCCTTCTTCAGATCCTTGATGTAGATCTTGCTGGCTCCCGCTCTCTTGGAGCGCTCCTCCAGGCCGTCAAGCTCCTCTTCCTGCCCCAGGTCGGCGGCGAAGCAGATCACCTCGCAGCCGAAGTTGTCCTTGAACCAGGGAATGGCCACCGAGGTGTCGAGACCACCGGAATAGGCCAGCACAACCTTTTTGATTTCCACGAAAACTCCTCCTCAGCGAATAGCAACAGGCTCGGTAAATACAGCCCCGGGCTTTCTCAGTGAGATTATATACGCTGCTACCAGCAGCACAGCACACATGATGAAGATTCCCAGCGGCTCGATGCCGTTGATGGTCATGGCGCCGTTCAGGTTGAACAGTCCGTGCACAATGATCGCCAGCGGCAGGCTGCCGCCGGTGGCGTTGTAGACTGCGGTCATCAGTACCGTACCGCAGACGAGATAAACGAAGTAGAGCGGAAAGGTGTAGATGCTCTGCGGGCTGCCGGAGAACAGGAACGCCGGGATGTGCCAGGCTCCCCAGATGCAACCCAGGACCAGGCTGGCCGCCAGCGGGCTGTACTGCTGTTGCAGCAGGGGCAGGGCCAGGCCGCGCCAGCCCAGTTCCTCTCCCAAAGGCCCTGTTGTTGTGACCAGGGTGAGCAGCGCCAGGGGCACCGCCATGGCCGGCGAGTAGCTGATCGCCGGGACGTAGCCACCGGTCAGGATGGTCAAGTACCGTACGAACAGGTCCAGGCCCACGAACAGGACGATCAGCCCCACGTACCACCAGATACCCACGTTCCAGCGCAGCAGCCTGGCCAGGAAAGACCTCAGCCCTCTGGGGCCGTATATCCAGGACACCAGGAACACGGCCGCGATGGTCGGGGCGTAGCCGCCGATATAGAGCAGCGGGCTGTCCGGGCCGGCTGCCCCGGTCAGCAGCCGGAACTGCGGGGAGAAGACCAGTAGCGCCCACAGGCCCCAGTTGATCAGGAAAGTGAGCCCGAAGAACCAGGACAATATCCACCGTCTGTTCATCTGCAACCTTTTCCCAGTCTGCCTACATCACCAGGGCCATGATCGCCTTGTGGGCATGCAGGCGGTTCTCCGCCTCGTCGAAAGCCACCGATTGCGGCCCGTCGAGCACCTCGTCGGTGATCTCCTCCCCCCGGTGAGCCGGCAGGCAGTGCAGCACCACAGCGCCGGGAGCGGCCTTGCCCAACAGTTCGGCGTTCACCTGGTAACGAGAGAAATCCTTAAGACGCTCCGCCCGCTCAGCCTCCTGGCCCATGCTCGCCCAGACGTCGGTGTAGAGGCCGTCGGCGCCGGCAACCGCCTCGAACGGGTCGGTGACGACCTCCAGCTTGACCCCGGTGGCAGCAGCATCCACCCGGGCCCCGGCCAGGATCTCCGGGTCCGGCTCGTAGCCCGGCGGGCAGGCGATGGTCATGTGCATCCCTACCTTGGCGCAGATCTGCAGCAAGGAATGGGCAACGTTGTTGCCGTCCCCGATGAAGGCCAGTTTCAGGCCGGACAGCTTGCCCTTATGCTCCTCGACGGTCATGATGTCCGCCAGTGCCTGGGTAGGATGCAGCAAGTCGGTCAGGCCGTTGATCACCGGGATCGAGCCGTACCGGGCCAGGTCTTCCACATCCGCCTGGTCGAAGGTGCGGATCATGATCCCGTCCAGATAGCGCTCAAGGGTGCGGGCGGTGTCACCGACAGTCTCCCCCCGTCGCAACTGGATATCTTGGGCGCTCAGGAACAGGGCGTAACCCCCGAGTTGGAACATCCCCACCTCGAAGGAGACCCTGGTGCGGGTCGAGGCCTTGGTAAAAATCATCCCCAGAGTTTTGCCTTTCAACACCGGGTGGGGTATCCCGGCTTTTAGCTCCTTTTTCAAATCGTGGGCAGCATCTAGCAGGAGCCTGATCTCCTCGCCGCTGAAATCACTGATCGACAAGTAATCCCTGCCTTTCAGCCTCGTATCCAGGTAAGCTCCAGCCATTTTCCTTCATCCCTCCATATTGGTTTTCACACAGATTGGCCTGAGGGCTGAGCATCCTCAGTAAGAGTTCGTGGCAGATTCAAGTATTCCTGCAGGCAGCAGCAAGTTGAACGCGCCCCGTCCTTTCTGGCACGCAGCACATCCAGCAGCGCCGCCGCCGTGTCCAGAGAGGTCAGACAGGGCACCCCGTACTCGGTGGCAGTACGCCTCATGATGAAGCCGGCCCGCTCCGGGATGCGGCCGCGGGTGGGGGTGTTGATCACCAGTTGCACCTGGCCATCCCGGATCAGGTCGAGCGCCGGAGCCAGGCCGTCCTTGGACAGGCCTTCCCGCGCCCGCAAGCGGGTACCCGCCATCTCCTTCGGACATGGCGCGGTGGAGACTACCACCCGGTGCTCGATCCCCCCCGCCCGCAGTTCCTGGGCACTGTCACCGGTGGCCAGGATCTCGAAGCCCAACTCGGCGTAGCCGGCCAGGATCGGGATCGCCTCGGCCCGGTCGCGCTCCGCCAGGGAGACCAGCACGCGTCCGCCCAGCGGCACGTTGATTCCCGCCGCCAGCAGGGCCTTGTAGAGGGCCATACCGTAGTCCGGGTCGATGCCCAGCACCTCACCGGTGGACTTCATCTCCGGTCCCAGGGAAACGTCCACCCGGGTCAGCTTCTCGAAGGAGAAGACCGGGGCCTTGACCGCCACGAAGGGTGGTGGGGGCGCCAACCCGGCGCCATAGCCCAGGTCCGCCAAGGTGGACCCCAGCATGATCCGGGTGGCCAGTTTGACCAGGGGGATGCCGGTCACCTTGCTGAGTACCGGCACGGTACGGGATGCCCTGGGATTGACCTCCAGACAGTAGGCCCGCCCGTTGGCGATCACGTACTGGATATTCAACAATCCCTTGATCCGCAGGGCTACAGCGATCCGCATGGTGTAGCTCACGATCTGCTGCGCCTCGCCGGCAGTCAGGGTCTGGGCCGGGATCACTGCCGTGCTGTCCCCGGAGTGCACCCCCGCTCTCTCGATGTGTTCGATAATCGCCGGGATCAGAGTCTGGTGGCCGTCACAGACGGCGTCCACCTCCACCTCCTTGCCTCTGATATACTTGTCGATCAGCACCGGGTGCTTGGAACTGACCTTTACCGCCGAGGCCATGTAGCCCACCAGGTCCTGGGTGTTCTCCACCACTTCCATCGCCCGGCCTCCCAGGACGTACGACGGGCGTACCAGCACCGGGTAACCCAGTTCCTCGGCCACCGCTACCGCCTCGTCTGCGGCCATCACCGTCTTGCCCTGGGACTGGGGGATACGCAGACCCTTGAGCAGACTCTCGAAGCGCCGCCGGTCCTCGGCGGCGTCGATCCCCTCCATACTGGTGCCCAGGATCGGGGCGTTGTAGTAGGCCAGGTGGCTGGCCAGGTTGATGGCCGTCTGGCCACCAAACTGTACCATCACTCCGTCCGGCTGCTCCTGGTCGATCACGTTGAGCACGTCCTCCGGAGCCAGGGGCTCGAAGTAGAGCTTGTCGGCAGTATCGAAGTCGGTGCTGACCGTTTCCGGGTTGTTGTTGATGATCAGCCCCTCCACCCCGGCCTCTTGCAGCGCCCAGACAGCGTGGACAGAGCAGTAGTCGAACTCGATTCCCTGGCCAATGCGGATCGGCCCGGAACCCAGCACGATCACCCGCTTCCGCCCAGAGGGCACCGCCTCGTTCTCCTGGTCGTAGGTGCTGTAGAAGTAGGGGGTTGCCGCCCCGAACTCGGCGGCGCAGGTGTCCACCATCTTATAGACCGGGGTGATGCCCGCCTCCCGGCGCAAGGCACGGACGACACCGGCCTCCCGCCGGGTCAGCTTGGCGATCTGGTAGTCGGAGAAGCCCAACCGCTTGCTCTCCCTCAGCAAGTCCGGGGTCAGGTCCTCCCCCTGCAGCCGCTGCTCGTGCCTGACGATATGACGGACCTTGTTCAAGAACCAGCAATCGATCTTGCTCAGGTAGTTGACCTCCCGTAGCGTCCAGTCCCGGCGGAAGGCTTCGGCCACCGCGAACAGCCGCTCGTCGTTGGGCACGGAAAGCCTCTCCTCGAGCTGCATCTCCGTCCACTGGGCGGCCTCCGGCAGCACCAGGCCATAGAGACCGATCTCCAGGGAGCGTACCGCCTTGAGCAGGGCCCCCTCGAAGCAGCGGTCGATGGCCATCACCTCTCCGGTGGCCTTCATCTGAGTGCCCAGGGTGCGGTCGGCCCCGGCGAACTTGTCGAACGGCCAGCGGGGGATCTTGCACACGATGTAATCGATCGCCGGCTCGAAGCAGGCGCAGGTCTCCCCGGTAACCTGGTTGGTGATCTCGTCCAGGCGCAGACCGGTGGCGATCTTTGCCGCCACCCGGGCGATCGGGTAGCCGGTGGCCTTCGACGCCAGGGCGCTGGAACGGCTGACCCGGGGGTTGACCTCGATCACCCGGTAGCTGAAACTGTTGGAATCCAGGGCGAACTGGATGTTGCAGCCCCCCTCCACCCCCAGAGCCCGGATGATCTTCAGGGAGGCGCTACGCAGCATCTGGTACTCCCGGTCGCTCAGGGTCTGGGTGGGAGCGACCACGATGCTGTCGCCGGTGTGCACCCCCATCGGGTCGAAGTTCTCCATGCTGCAAACGGTAATACAGTTGTCTGCGCCGTCACGCATCACCTCGAACTCGATCTCCTTCCAGCCCAGTACGCCCTCCTCCAGCATCACCTGGCCGATGCGGCTGGCCTTCAGGCCAATGGCCGCGATCTGGCGCAGCTCCTCCTCGGTGTGGGCAACGCCGCCTCCGGTGCCGCCAAGGGTGTAGGCCGGACGGACGATCACCGGGTAACCGGTGCTGCCGGCGGCGGCCACCGCATCCTCCATACTGGTCACGATGACGCTTCCAGGCACCGGTTCACCGATCTCCAGCATGGTTGCCTTGAACAGTTCCCGGTCCTCGGCCCTCCTGATCGCCTCCAGCGGTGTGCCCAGCACCTCCACCCCATACTTATCGAGCACACCGGCCTCGGCCAGTTCCACCGTCAGGTTCAGGCCAGTTTGGCCACCCAGGCCTGACAGCACCCCGTCCGGACGTTCCCGGGCGATGATCTCTGTTAAAAACTCCACATTCAGCGGTTCTATGTACACCCGGTCGGCCATGTTGGCGTCGGTCATGATGGTGGCCGGGTTGCTGTTCACCAGCACGATCTCCAGGCCCTCTTCCCGGAGGGCCTTGCAGGCCTGGGTCCCGGCATAGTCGAACTCCGCTGCCTGCCCAATGACGATCGGGCCTGAGCCGATCACCATTACCTTTTTCAAGTCCGTGCGCCTGGGCATCTCGGTGCCCCCCTTTTCGATGTTCGAAGTTCGATATTCCGCACGTTAATTCTCTTCAACGAGTTCGTTGGCGAATCGCTGCAGTGCATCCTCGAAGATAGCCACCGCCTGGTCCACCTCTGACCTGGTGATATTAAGAGGCGGCATGAAGCGGATCACTTTATCGGCAGTGCAGTTGATCAGCAGTCCGGCCTCCTGGCAGAGGGAGACCAGGCGCTTGGCGGAGCGGTCGAACTCGATCCCCACCAACAGGCCACGCCCCCGCACTTCCTTGATGAAGGGGAATCGCTGCCGCAGGACTTTCAGCTTATCCTTCAAGTAGTTTCCGACGACCTCGGCGTTGGCCGGCAAACTTTCCTGCTCCATAACATCCAGCAGCGCCAGGGCAGCGGCGCAGACCACCGGGTTGCCGCCAAAGGTGGTGCCGTGAGTACCCGGTTGAAAGACTGCCGCCACCTCCCGCCGAGCCAGCAGCGCCCCGATCGGCAATCCCCCGCCCAGGGCCTTGGCCAGCGTCATCACATCAGGCTGCACACCGTAGTGCTCGAAAGCGAACATTTTCCCGGTTCGGCCGAGTCCGCACTGCACCTCGTCGAACATCAACAATACCCCGTGTGTCTCCCGGACCTCCGCCAGGGCCTGCATAAACTCCGGGGTGGCCTCATTGACTCCGCCCTCCCCCTGCACCGGTTCCACGAGGATGGCCACGGTCTGGGGATTGATGGCCGCTCGCAGGGAGTCGATATCATTGAAGGGTTTATGCACGAAGCCACCGGGCAGTGGCTCGAAACCCTCCCAGAACTTGGGCTGGACAGTGGCGGCCAGCGCCCCCAAGGTGCGCCCGTGGAACGAGTTGGTGAAGGAGATGATCTCAGGGGCGGACTTGCCGTGCTCATGGCCATACTTGCGCACTAGCTTGATCGCCGCCTCGTTGGCCTCAGCCCCGCTGTTGCAGAAGAAGACCTGGTCGAGGCCGGACAGGCGCACCAGTCGCTTGGCCAGGGCCACCTGCCGGGGTAGCCAGTAGAGGTTGGAGCCGTGGATCAGTTGCTCCGCCTGATCTTTGATCGCTGCCACCACCAGCGGGTGGCAGTGGCCGGCCGAGTTGACGGCGATGCCGCCCACGCAGTCCAAGTAACTGCGGCCATCGGCATCCCAGACCCAGGCGCCCTGCCCCCTGATCAGCACCAGGGGCAGCCGGGCATAGTTCTGCATCAGGTACTGCTGCCCGTCCCGGATTACCTGATCTCTGTATTGCAAGCCTGTAGTTGTTGATTCAGGCGATGTCTCCACCATTGTTCCCCTCCCCCATTCAAGTAAGTGATGAGTGATGCGTGATGAGTGATGAGTAAGTTCTTTTAGTGATGCGTGATGCGTGATGCGTGATGAGTAAGATGAGGTCTTTATGTTTTTACTCATTACTCATGACTCATCACTCATGACTCTTTTAATCGACCACCATGGTGCCGACGCCCTTGTCGGTGAAGACCTCGAGCAGGATCGAGTGCAGGATGCGCCCGTCGATGATGTGGGTGCGCCCCACCCCCTGGCTCAGTGCCCGCACGCAGCACTCCACCTTGGGAATCATACCCCCGGCGATGATACCCCGTTCAATATATCCCGGCACGGCGCCGGTCCTGATCACCGAGATCAGGCTCTCCGGGTCGTGGCGGTCCTCCAGGATCCCCTCCACGTCGGTCAGCAGCACCAGCTTGTTGGCCTTCAGGGCAGCGGCAACCTCGCCGGCAACGTAGTCGGCATTGATGTTGTAGGTCTCCCCGTCCTTGCCCACTCCGATCGGCGCCAACACCGGGATGTAGCCTTCACCCCTGACCGTTTCGATGATCTCCGGGTTAACCCGGGTGATCTCGCCAACGAAACCCAGGTCCACCGGTTCCCCGCCCTGATCTGCAGGAAGCGCCAGCTTACGGGCCTCGATCAGGTTGGCGTCCTTGCCCGAGAGGCCGATCCCCCTGCCGCCCAGCCTATTGATCAGGCTCACGATCTCCTTGTTGACCCGGCCGGCCAGGACCATCTCCACGACCTCCATGGTCTCCTCGTCGGTGACCCGCTGGCCGCGTACGAACTGCCAGTCCTTGCCCAACCGCTTCAGCATCTGCTCGATGGCCGTACCACCGCCATGCACAATCACCGGGTGGATACCGACCAGCTTGAGGAGGATGCAGTCGGCGATCACTCCCTGCTTCAGTTCCTCACTGATCATCGCCCGGCCGCCGTACTTGATGACCACGGTCTGGCCGGAGAACTTGCGAATGTAGGGCAACGCCTCCACCAAGATGGTGGCTTTTTCCAACGGCGTCAGGACCATCTCCGTCTCCCCCCTTTTAGGAAGTGTGATGCAAGATGTGAGATGTGAGATTTTTTGCTGGCATTGGCTCCGCCAATGCCTCCCATTCTCACCTCTCACCTCTCACCTCTAATTAAGTCCGGTAGCTGCCATTGATCCGCACGTAGTCGTACGACAGGTCGCAGCCCCAGGCCACACCATCGGCGTTGCCCTGGTTCAGGTCGACCGTCACCGCCACTTCCCGGCCCTCCAGGATCTCCTTTGCCCGCTCCTCATCGAAGGCCAGGCCGATTCCCTCAGCGGCAACCAGCAGATCTCCCAGCCAGATCGACACTTTCCCCGGGTCGAAGGGCACCCCGGCATACCCGGCAGCAGTGAAGATCCGGCCCCAATTGGCATCCTCGCCGAACAGGGCTGACTTGACCAGATTGGAGCAGGCGATGGTACGGGCGATCTGGCGTGCTCCCTCCTCACTGCTCGCTCCCCTGACCCGGACCTCCATATACTTGGTAGCACCCTCGCCGTCGTGGGCGATCATCTTCGCCAGTTCCACGCAGACATGCAGCAGAGCAGCAAGAAAAATGGCGTAGTCAGGGCTCTCGAGCGTCACCGGTTCGTTGCCGGCCAGGCCGTTGGCCAGGATCACCACCGTGTCGTTGGTGCTGGTATCCCCGTCGATGGTGACGGCGTTGTAGGAGCGGTCGGCAGCATAGCGCAGGGCAGTGTCCAGGGCCGCCCTCTCGATGGCGGCATCAGTCGTCAGAAAGGAGAGCATGGTGGCCAGGTTCGGGTGGATCATCCCGGAGCCCTTCGCTATACCGCCAATTACGACATCCTTGCCCCCTAGGGAGAACTTCACGGCACACTCCTTGAGAGTGGTGTCGGTGGTCATGATCGCCTCGGCGGCAGCGCTTCCCCCCTGGCGGGAGAGCGCAGCGGCAGCGTCCCTGATGCCGGCCTCGATCTTATCCATCGGCATCGGCCCCCCGATGACCCCCGTCGATGCCACCACCACCAACCCGGGGGTGATGTTCAGCAGTTCGCCTGTTAGACCGGCCATGCGGCGGGCGTCGGCCATCCCCTGCGCCCCTGTGCAGGCATTGGCAATCCCGCTGTTGACCACAATCGCCTGGGCACTGCCATCCGCCAGGTGCTCCTGGCTCACCAGGACCGGGGCGGCCCTCACCAAGTTCCGGGTAAAGAGACCGGCGGCCACCGCCGGAGTCTCCGAACAGATCAGCGCCACATCCCGGCATCCTTTCTTGCGCACCTGGGCCGCCACTCCTGCCGCCTTGTATCCCTGCGGCGCTGTTATCCCACCGGGCACCGTCACCCAATTCGTATTGTCCTGGCTCATTCCAGGCCCTCCTTAACAGTGTTAATGTTTAGCAGGTATTCAGAATTCAGTAGTCCACCGCATCCGGGCTTACGCCCGGCCTTGTACTCCGCATTCTTTCAGGCCAGGATGAAGGCGGAGTATATGTCTCCTGACTCCTGTCTCCTGTTTTTTTACGGATACAAACCCGGGTAGTTCAGGCTCATACTCTCCGGCAGGTCAAACATCAGGTTCATGTTCTGTACCGCCTGCCCGGCCGCTCCCTTGACCAGGTTGTCGATCACCGAAACGACGATCAGCCGCTTCCGCCCTGCCACTGTCAGGCCAAGGCAGCAGCGGTTGGTGCCCTGCACCCACTTGGTCTCGGGCCACTCCCCCTCACCCAGCAACTGGATGAACTCCTCTCCGGAGTAGAAATCCCTGTATACCTGGCGCAGGGAAGCAGCGTCCATCGGCTGCAGCAGCCCGGCATAAACGGTGCTGAGGATACCCCGGGTCATGGGGATCAGGTGGGGGGTGAAGACCACCTCCACCTTGCTGCCCGCCAGCACCGAGGCGTAGTAGGAGATCTCCGGGGTGTGGCGGTGAGCAGCCACCGAATATGCCCGCACATTGTCGTTGCACTCGGAGTAATGGCTGCCGAGAGCCAGGGTGCGGCCGGCGCCGGAGACCCCGGACTTGGAATCGACGATCAGGGAGTCCTGCTCCACCAGGCCGTGCTTCATGAGCGGTGCCAGGGCGAGCAGGGCGCTGGTCGGGAAGCAGCCCGGGTTGGCCACCAGGCGCGCCGCCGAGACCGCAGAACGGAACAATTCCGGCAGGCCGTAGACCGCCTCTCCGAGCAGATCAGGCGCCTCGTGGGCAGCCTGGTACCACTGCTCGTAAAGGGCCTGGTCCGGGAGCCGGAAGTCTGCCGCCATGTCGATCACTCGCTTGCCGGCGGCCAGAGCCTCACGGGCTACCGGGGCCGACAGCCCGTGAGGCAGGGCGATAAAGACCAGGTCGGAACCCGAGATCAGTTCCGGCACCCGGTCCATGTCCAGGATCTCCATGTCTGCAAATCCTGCCAGGTGGGGATAAACCCGGGACAGGGGCTGCCCCGGGGCATCCTTGGCAGCAGCGGTAATCCCCGTCACCTGGGGATGCCGGCACAGGATGCGGACTAGTTCCTCTCCCACGTAGCCGGTGGCGCCGATGATACCAACCTTGATACCCGCCATCTTCTCTCCCCCCAATGCTATCATCTTTTACGGCAGATGATCCTCGTTTATTATACCCCTCTTGCTATTGTTCCCTTTTGCCCGAGTGTGTCCAACCTGTTTCCCTCGTTGGCCTCACCACTACTATAAAAAACATATTATTATTATACATTGCCATGTATATTTATACAATAGTCTCCGCGTTAATTTTGTCGCACAATCCCCTACCATTTAGCAAGATCTGTGTCAAATATTGCCTAAGAACCATCATACGCTTGCTACTGTTCCGGATAATCAACTTATCAAGCCGGAGCGAAAGATATGACCCGTCTCAGGCGTTGCCATAAAGAAAGGAGCATACCCACCAATCGATTTGGCAGGTACGCTCTTTTATAACAAATCTTAGTAGATATATTTCCAGAATGTTATTTAAGCCGGTAGGCGATCAACTGCGGGTTCTCGCCAACCCCAACCGGAACGACAATGATATCACCGGCAATCTTCGCCTGACCATATTGATCGGCGCAAAGCCCTTCCTGACATGCTTTCTCATCATTTCACACATTTATTTAAAACGGCCAGAGACAAGGAAGGAGAGTTTATGCAACCTTGGATGAACTGATTCCTACCTTCCCTTCTTTCCGGCGGCGCCGGAGATAGCCGAACAGGGGCTGGTCCAGACCATAGAACTGCCCCACACAGGCCAATGCGAATAAGAGTTCCACCACGATGAACAGAGCGTTGACCATCTGGATTGAGGCGCTGGTTTGAGCGGCGGCAAAGTAGTAGTTGGCGTTCAGGAAGGCTCCGATGAGGGCGACGATGCTGGTGGACAGACCAAGAATCAGGAAGATGCCCACCAGGGTCTCACCGTAGGCCACCAGGCCGGCAAACAAGCTGGCGTGAGGAATGACTGTTCCCTTTAAAAAGCCCACATACCAGAGGTTGGGGTCAGACGGCACACCACCCCCGCCATTAATCCAGGAGGTGAGGGTGCCCGTCAGAGCCGTTCCATTGAAATTTCCCAGCAGTTTCTCAGTGCCGGCCATCACAAAGAGAAAGCCCAGAAAGATTCGCAACAGCGCCCAAGCAATTTCAGGTGAAAACAATCCCGGATATTTCTTCATTGTAGCATCTCCTCTCAGCTTCAACTGGGTCTTGGCTTCAGTGGGGGAAAAGCAATCCCCCACTGAAGCTTAGAGCCAGTTAATTAGGGGCGCGCCCACAAGCGGGCACCCGGCTCTTATCCCACCGCTTCGGATGTACTCCGCATTCTTCCTCCGCATCCGGACTACGCCAGGCCTGAAGAATGTGGAGTACAAGGCCAGGCCGAAGGACTGGATGCGGAGGAAGCGGCGGCATTAGAGCGGGTAGCCATCGGTAAATGAATTATTTTTTACGTCGGCAATTTCGAGCATGAGCGATCTGATACAATCAACAACCCCCCCCCTTTTTTTTTCTAATTGGATCATAAAAAGCGATATTAACTTGCGACGCCAAAGATCAGCAAAAGATCACGAGGAATAGATCAAGCCTTCGTCATGCAGTTGCACAACGAATCTTGAGCAAACAAACCGACTAAATGGCTATTTTCAGCCAATCTGTTTCTTAAAAGATCATGCTTCTGGAATAGAGGAAGGATAAAAGAAATGATAAAACAAAAGGAAGTAAAATACCTGATCTAAATATACTAGCTATCTTTTCCAATGTCAACATTCAACTGGGTCTTGGCTTGATCATCAGAGAAGCCGTGGAGGCAGGCAACATCAATCACTTCCGATTTTGACCGGTATGAAATCCTCGATTACCCGGCCGTCGATAACCAGCACCACAGGGAAGCACTGCCCGTTGTGGGCGGCGGCGGCGTTGCCGGCCGTATCCGCCACCAGGATGCCTCCCGCCGCCCGCCTCCGGTTCAACCTGATAATCACTTCCTGCGCTGCCTCTGCGGCAGAAGCGCCCCGTTCAAGGAGATCGAGGGCCGCGCCGGCTCCCCGGATCTCGATAAACGCCTCGCCGTCCCCGGTACAGATGGCTGCGCCAATATTCGTGGCCAGGATACCCCCGCCGACCACCGGAGTGTCTCCGACGCGCCCCGGCAGTTTCAAAAAGATGCCACCGGTGCTGGAGGCGGCCGCCGCCTGGCTGCCCAGGACGGCGATGCAGCCGACCGTATCCCCGCCGCTACGGTGGGAATTGCTCCGATCCTTGCTGCTGCCCTGGCAGCCGGTGATCGCCCGCCTCCAGGCTGACCGCTGGTACTCGGTGACCGGATCGAATTCCGGCCAACCGATCGCCCGGGCAAACCGCACCGCCCCGGTTCCCGCCAGCAGCACGTGGGGCGTCTGCTCCATCACCTGCCGGGCCACGGAGACAGGATGCCGGACGCTCTTGAGGGCAGCTACGGCGCCACACCGGCCGCTGGCGCCGTCCATGATCGAGGCGTCCATCTCCACCTCGCCCTCCAGGTTCAGCACCGAGCCGTAGCCGGCGTTGAACAGCGGGTCGTCCTCCATGGAGATCGCCGCCCGCTCCACGGCGTCCACCGTCCCCCGGTCCAGGGCCTGCCAACCGGCCAGGGCAGCCTGCCGCAAGGCCGCCAGGCATTCGTTGCTGCGCGCCGTCCCCGCGCCGCCATGCACCATGATCAGGCTCATGCTCACCTTACTCCCGCGATTTCAGATTAGCGCCACGGTTATTGAAAGACCTGTTGCTTATTGAACCTCCCCTGACTGAAGTCAGAGGATTCCGGGTGTGACTCCCGTGAACTTCGTGCCTGTCTCGGGTACGCGTGATGTTTCCGCAATGGGGCGTAGCCCCGGCCTACAGCATCCGTAATTTACCGAGTCCAAGCAACTAGCGGGTTCGAGCCTGATCTACTGCCATCGTATAGGTCTAAAGCTATTTTGGCAAAGA
>Ga0224534_1000575_pt1 | contig 23029 bp, 19 predicted proteins | sample 714E12024metaG_FD_172012 | JGI IMG/M metagenome (GOLD analysis project Ga0224534, IMG submission 172012) | Peat soil microbial communities from Stordalen Mire, Sweden - 717 E1 20-24 | ecosystem: Environmental > Terrestrial > Soil > Wetlands > Peat | place: Sweden: Norrbotten County, Stordalen... | reverse complement strand
CGTCGTTATTGACGAAGACCGGGACGCCAAAATGCCGTTTCAGAATTTTTTGGAGTGGCACCGCGCGCCATGACGGGATGTTATTGACCGAATAAACCACCCCATTGTCCACCAGACTCGGCACCCCGATGCCGATGCCCTGCACGCCCGGCGACAAAACCGCCGCGATGGTTTCGCAAACTTCATCAATCACCACCTCCTGTTTTGCCCGGGAAGAAATCGCCCGTGTCTGCAACGCTGTGATTTTGCCGTTTTGGACCAGACCGGCGCGGACATTCGTGCCGCCGAGGTCCACACCAACCAATAAGGTTTTTTTTGCTGCGCACATGAACTTATTCCTTCAGGTTTCCACGCCACAAGTCAAGCTTTTGGACATTTACGCCACATCGAAAAAATCATGGACCGGACAAAATATTTGATTCGCACCGCGACCCGGTTTGGGTTAAACTCGGGAAGAATCATCAGAAAGCAACTGCCGCATGACGTGGATCGAACATTTGCAGTCTGCAAACTGGTTGCAAGCAGCCGGCTCCGTGCTCGGGGCTTATCTCCTCGGTTGTTTCGCCATTGGCTATTACCTCGTCCGCGCGCGCACGGGCAAAGACATCCGTGAAATCGGAAGCGGCAGCACCGGCGCACGCAACGCCGGTCGCGTATTGGGCAAACCCGGCTTCACGCTGGCCGTGCTGGGCGATTTGAGCAAAGGGGTGCTGGCGGTCTGGTTCGCGGCGGAATTCGCCAGCCACAACCGGACGGCCATGGCGCTGGCAATGCTGGCCGTGGTCGCCGGGCACATCTGGCCGGCGCAACTGCACTTTCGCGGCGGCAAGGGCGTGGCCACCTCTTTTGGGGCATTGCTGATGTTTGACTATCGGGTCGCGTTGACGATTCTCATTTTGTTTCTTGGCGGTTTTGCCGTCACGCGGAAAAGCCTTTTCCCGGCCATGTTTGTCTTTGCCTGTCTGCCGCTGGTGGACTGGTGGTTCAACCGCGACGACCTGACGGCGACACTCATGACCGTTCTGGCTGCAATTATTTTGTTTGCGCACCGGCGGAATTTAGCGGAAGAAATAGCAGCGCTGCTGGCGCGGCGCGGTGTCGCATCCAAGCCCGAACGCACAAAATTATGAACCCACAGGAACCGCTGGTATTCAAGGTTGCGACGGAAGACTGGGAATTCGAGCAGATTCACCGGCTCATTTACAAGACCTTCGTCGAGGAAATCCCGCAACATCAGGCGTCGCCCGGCCAGCGGCTCGTGGACAAATTCCACGCCGAGAACACCTATTTGATTTGTCTCAGCAACCAGAAACTCGTCGGGATGCTCGCCGTGCGCGGCAACCGGCCGTTCTCGCTCGATCAAAAACTGCCGGATCTCGATTCGCATTTGCCGCGGGGGCGGACCATCTGTGAAATCCGGCTGCTCGCCATCGAAAGGAAATTCCGCGGCGCGCGTGGCGGCCAGGTGTTGCAGGGCATTCTCGCCTTGCTGTGGCAGCACGGCGTCGAAAAGGGCTACGACCTCGCCATCATTTCCGGCACCACCCGGCAGCAAAGATTGTATCAGCACCTCGGCTTCGTGCCCTTCGGCCCGCTCGTCGGCAGCGGCGACGCGCAGTTTCAGCCGATGTATGTGACGCTGGAAACGTTTGAGGTCACGGCGCGCGAATTTCTGCGCTCGTCGCCCGCGCGCTCGTTCCACCCCAGCGCGGTGAATTTTCTGCCCGGCCCGGTGACGGTGCGGCGCGAAGTGCGGCGCGCCTTCGAGCAGGCGCCGGAATCACACCGCGGCGAAGGTTTCAAAAAGGATTTTCAAGCCGCAAAACAAATTCTCTGCGAACTCGTCCGCGCCGGAAAGGTTGAACTGTTCATGGGTTCGGGCACTTTGGCCAACGACGTGGTCGCCGGACAATTATCGCTGCTCGGGCAGCCCGGTCTGGTTTTAAGCAACGGCGAATTTGGCAGCCGGCTGGTGGATCAGGCCCGGCGGTTCAATTTGAAATTTGAAGCGGTGGAATTTCCGTGGGGTCAACCGCTGGATTTGGTTGCGGTCAGGAAAAAATTAGATGGACCGGAGCGCCGGTCTCCGACCCGGCGTGTTTCGGCTTCCAAGCGGCTTCGTGCCGGGCCGGAGACCGGCGTTCCAAGCGAACCGCCCGCCTGGCTCTGGTGCGTGCACTGCGAAACCTCCACGGGCATTTTGGCCGACCTCGACGCGCTCAAAGCCATGTGCGCAGGGCGCGGCGTGAAACTGTGTCTGGATTGCGTCAGCACCATCGGCACGATGCCGGTGGATTTGACCGGCGTGTTCTTCGCGTCGTGTTCCAGTGGCAAAGGACTGCGGGCGTATCCGGGACTGGCGATGGTTTTTTACCATCACGAAGTCACGCCCGCGCCGGACAAATTGCCGCGTTATCTCGACCTCGGTTTTTGCGCGCAGCAACAGGGAATCCCGTTCACCTTCTCATCCAATTTGCTGCATGCGCTGCACGCCGCCGTCCGCCGGCCAAATTTGGAAAAACGATTTGCCGAGATTGCCGATCTGTCGGCCGGGCTGCGCCTGCGCCTGGCTGAAATGGGTTTTGATTTGATTGGCAACGGCGCCCAAACTTCACCGGCGGTCATTACCATCGCATTGCCGCCGGAAATGAATTCGCTGAAAATCGGCGAGGCGATGCAGGAAGCCGGTTATCTCCTGAGCTGCAACAGCGAATATCTGCGTCGGAAAAACTGGATTCAGATTTGCCTGATGGGCGAATGTCCGCGCGAGAAAGTCGTCCCGGTTGCCAACGCGCTCAATCGCGTTTGTTCCCCACGCAAGATTTCGCCCGTCGTCACTGTTTAAGCCGGAAAAACAAATTCCCCGTTGACGGACTGATGGTAACGCTTTCGGTCGTGCCGTTGGTCGTTATCAACAACCCGGTGTTTATCCAATTCGCCGTGTTCAAGTCGGAGTTCTGCTGCAAAACAAAATCCGTTGCCGAAGACGGCCAGGAGACGGTCACGGTTGGGAGTTGAGAGTTGAAGGTGATCGTGAGCCGCGGAGCACCGGGCGTTTGCACGACCGTGATGACGCTCCAAAATCCGCCGGTAAGTGAATAATTTCCGCCGGTCATCGGCCCGCCGGCGTCGTGCTGGCCGATGGTGCCGCTGACTTGATACGCGCCGCCTGCGCTTGTGCCCCCGCCACCGGCGACTTTGAACCAGTTGATGGAGTATTGCTGCGCGTGAGCGGTTGAGAGTTGAAAGTTGAGGGTTGAGAGCAGCAGCGCGAGGACGGTGAAGATTTTGGACTGCTCCGGCAGCTTGCCGGGGCGAAGCGTAGCGAAGACTGGAGCGAAGCGGCGACGGAGCTTTTCCACGGTACCGGGCACATCCGAAAGCGGCGTCGCGCTCCGCTTGTCGCCGCACTCCAAGACGCTTTGCGCCCGCCATCCACCATCTTCAATCCTCGTCGCGTTGAAGCGAAGCGAAGACGGATTCCATTCTCGAGTTTTCATTATCGGCCAGCCGGTCATTGTGCGCCGCTTTTCATCGGCCAGCCCGCCGCCATCATACCCTTGTAACCGCCGATAAGCGAGTGGACGTTGCGATAGCCCATCTTTTGCGCCGCGTCGCACGTGAGCGCCGACCGGAATCCACCGCCGCAATACATGACGATTTCCGTCTTCGGGTCGGGAAACAGCTTCTCCAAATCGCGTTCCAAGATTCCCTTGCCGAGATGCACCGCTTCGGCGGCGTGGCCGGCCTGCCATTCGTTATCTTCCCGCACGTCCATCAGAACGACCTTGGGATTGGCCGCCAGACGCGCGCGCGCCTCGGCGACACTGATCTCGTTGACGCGTTTTTTTGCGTCGTTGACCAGATTCAGAAAACCGGGTGCATGAACCATGCTACCAAGTTAGGCCGCGCGCCACGGCGGTCAAACAAATTTCACCGATTGAACGGCAAATCCCGGCGTGCGAATTTTCAAGGGGCGGCGGACGATTCTCCTGCTTCGTAGCGGCGTGTCGGCAGACCGCCGCAAACTTCCCGCTCTTTTTCAGATGGCGGCGCTCTGCCGAGACGCTACGCCCATCCCGGCGCCCGGAGAAAGCGGCGGTGAACGCGCCGCAATCCAGACGCTTTGCGCAGTTTGAAGGCGTCCGGCAGTCGCGAAGCGTCTGGACTGCGCGTGTCTTTAGCACCGCTTTCCGGCACGGCGATCCGTCCGGCAAATCCCGTTGCGCAAGTTTTCAATGGGATAGTTTTTAACCGGCTTGCGAGTTCGCGCCGCGCGAAACGGCCAAACAAATTTCATTGGCAACATGGTCGCGCATTGGCTTACTCGCCGGGTGTCGCAACCAAAACATAACGCCGCCATTGCCGGAAGCCTCCTGTTTGTGATTTTTCTGTGGCGGCAACAATGCGGGAACACCATCATTTACAGGTTTTCCACCCAATAACCCCTGACTTCGAAACCCAAACCTGAAAACCAACCATGAAACCTCTGACTCCCATCTTCGCCGCCATCGGCGGTTCCACTTTGACCGGACTCGACTGGCTGGCGATTGCGCTCTATTTCGGCATCCTGCTGTGCGTGGCTTGGTGGGTCATCAAGCGACGCAAGGACACTGCGGCGGATTACTTTCTCGCCGGACGCAACCTCAGTTGGTGGATCATTGGCGCGTCCATCTTCGCGTCCAACATCGGCTCGGAACACATCGTCGGGCTCGCCGGTTCCGGGGCCAAGGACGGCGTGGCGCTGGCGCACTACGAATTTCAGGCGTGGTGCCTGCTGGTGCTCGCTTGGGTGTTCGTGCCGTTTTACGCCCGCTCGCTCGTGTTCACCATGCCGGAATTTCTGGAACGCCGGTTCTCGACCAGTTCGCGTTACGTCCTCTCGATCGTCTCGCTGGTCACGTTTATCGTGTCGAAAATCGCCGTGGGCATTTTCGCCGGCGGCGTGGTGTTCAGCACCCTGTTGCCGGAACTGCACCTGAACCTGGGATTTGTCCAGCTCGACAGTTTCTGGATCGGGTCAATCCTCGTCATCGCGCTGACGGGTTTGTACACGGCGGTGGGCGGCATGCGTGCCGTGGCCTACAATGATGCCGTCCAGGTGGCCGTGCTCATCTTTGGCTCCGCCCTGCTGACCATTTATGGGCTCATCAAGCTGGGTGGGTGGGGCGAACTCAGATCCATTTGCGGTTCGGACATGTTCAACCTCTGGAAGCCGCTCATTCCCGCCGGAGTGGAATCCTCCTGGGCTCCGGTGCTGGTGAAAAATGACGCCGGGCAGATCGTCAAGGAAGCATGGTACTTCAATGGCAATTTTCCGTGGCTGGGCATGGCCATCTGCGCGCCGGTCATCGGACTTTGGTACTGGTGCACCGACCAATACATCGTCCAGCGCGCGCTCGGCGCGCCCAACGAACAGGTAGCCCGCCGCGGCAGTATTTTTGCCGCCATGCTGAAATTATTTCCGGTGTATCTGTTCATCATCCCCGGCCTCATCTGCTTCGCGCTCGCCAAAAGCGGCAAGGTGCCGGGACTGGAGCAGGTTTATGATCCGGCCACCGGCCATGCCACGGCGGCCGCCCAGAGCGCGTTTCCATTGATGGTGGAACATCTCCTGCCGCCGGGGTTGCGCGGCATCGTTGTGGCCGGATTGCTTTCCGCTTTGATGGGTTCGCTCGCCGGTGTGTTCAATGCCTGTTCCACACTCTTCACGGTGGATATTTACCAGAAGCTGCGCCCCACGGCGTCGCAACATGAAATCGTCCGCATGGGTCGCATTGCCACCACCACTATGGTGCTCATCGCCATGGCATGGATTCCGGTCGTCAAAGGCGCCACCGGCCTTTACAATTATTTGCAATCCATTCAGGGCTACCTCGCGCCGCCGATCTTCGTCGTCTTTTTCTTCGGCGTTTTTTGGAAACGCCTCAACGCCCAGGGTTGCCTTTGGGCCATGATCATCGGTTTTGTGGTGGGTCTGTTCCGCATGCTGGTGGACACGCCGGTCACGCTCGGATTGTTCAAGAGCTATCCGGACGGCTCGTTCCTGTGGATTGTCAACAACATCAACTTCCAGTATTTCAGCATCCTCATCACCCTCATCTCGGCGGTGGTGATGGTTGTTGTCAGCTATGCCACCAGCCAGCCGGATTACGAGAAAATCAAAAACCTCTCATTCGGCACGGTCACGGACGAGCACCGCGCCCAATCCGCCGCAAGCTGGGGTTGGCAGGAAGTCGCCGCATCCATTTTCGTCCTGGCCGTCATCCTTGCGGGCTACCTCTATTTCAGGGGTTAATCGGCACATATTCCAAGCGGTAGGGTCATACCGCCAGAATGACCGGACATGCAGCCCTTCAACCGTTGCCCTTGAAACCACAACCATAGCGCGGCGCGACGGGAGTCTCGTCTCACCTTCTGCGCAAATTTCATTGGCAACCGTCGCGCGCATTGGCTTACTCGCCGCGTGCCGCAACCAAAACATAACGTCGCCATTGCCGGGAGCCTGCTGTTCGTGGCTTTTCTGTGGGGCGGCAACAACGCGGGGACCAAGTGGCTGGTCACCGCCTGGCCACCCATCTGGACCGGCAGCATCCGCTTTGTCTGCGCCGGGCTGCTGTTGCTGGCGGTGCTGCGCTTCACTTCGTGGCTCGGCGAATACCGCCCGTTGACATCCGGATTGCGCCGGCAATTGTGGTTGCGCGGCGGGTTGAGCCTTGCGGTGTATATTGTCATCTTCAACTGGGCCTTGCGCCTGACCGCGGCTTCGCACGTGGCGCTGTATATTGGCGCGTCCCCGGTGTGGACTTTGTTGTGGGAGGAACGGCCGCAACGGACGTGGGCCAGCGCGCGGCGTTACGGAGCGGCGTTGCTCGCGCTGGCCGGCGTGCTGGTTCTGTTCTGGCCGGCTTTGCAAACGGCAAAGCTGGACCTGCTCGGAGAATTCTTGGGGCTGGTGGCGAGCATCTTGTGGGCGAATTTCAGCCATTAAATGCGCATTCTCAGCGCCAGTTTGAGCGGGGCGGAAGTCGCGGCGCACACGATGTGGATGTCGGGAATTGGATTGATGCCGTTTGGGTTGGCGGAGATCGCTGTGCGCGGCATCCCCATCAACGCCGGGTGTCTGGGTATGCTGGCGTTCTGCGTCCTGTTTGGCGGCGTGATTCCCTACGCGCTCTGGAACAACGCGCTCCGCCATTGGCGCACGAGCCAGGTCGTGTTGTTCAACAATCTCATTCCTTTGAGCACGATGACCTGGGCCTATTTCTTTTTGCATGAACCATTCACGCCCACGTTTTGGGCGGCAATGATTTTGATTGTCGCCGGCGTGGTGCTGGGGCAGGCAAATTGGGCGAAAATATTTGGCATGCCGGAAGGATTTTAAATGACAATCGTCCTCGTCCTCGAATGAATTGAAAAATAGAGGACGAATATTACCAATTCCCGGTGGAATTCGGCACATTGGTAGGGCGCGTCACTCCGTGCGCGCCGCACCCGTTGTGTGGATGAGCGGCGGGCAGGGGACTGCCCGCCCTACCTTAGTTTGGTTCCGGTCGTCATTGGAAATGGTATAACGTGGAAAACCTATGGACATCAAAAATCTCGGCGATACTCCATCCTTCATCACGAAGGACGGTTCGGAAATCCGCGAATTGCTGGCGCATCGCAATTCCATCATTCGCAATCAAAGCCTGGCGGAAGCGCGTCTGCCGGCCGGCGCGAGCACGCAGGAACATTATCACATCAAAACCGAGGAAATTTATTACATCACACACGGCGCGGGACGGATTCGCATCGAAGGCGAAACGCGCGACGTTAAAACCGGCGTCGCCATTGCCATCCCGCCCGGCCGCAAACACAAGCTGTGGAATACTGGCAACGAAATGCTGCGATTGCTGTGCTGCTGCGCGCCACCCTACGAGCACAGCGACACGATTATCACCGAAACAATGCCCTAGGTCGCAGGAGAGATTTCCCCAAAACAAAACTTCGCGCATTAAACCCCTGAACCATAGCCGCCGACGTGAGTCGGCGCTGACTTTCATTGAACTCAAAATGCGCGGACTGACGTCCGCGGCTACGAGGTTCATGGGGGAGATGTTTCTCTTTGGTGCGTGTGCCCGGTTGCGCCCACTCTACAGAAAGCATTGAATCGTGAATTGACCTGCGCGCCGCCGCGCGCTTAACTGTCGCCATGAAATCGCTCATGCCGTTGACGCTCGTAATCGCCGGAATGTTGGCGGCCGGTTGTGCGTATCACCGGCCCGCGCGCACCGCCAGACCCGCCACGCCCGCCGCCGTTGCTCCGCAGCCCATTGTCACGCCCGATAATTCGCTCACCGCCAGAGTCGTTTCATACAATGCCTCCGGACGTTTTGTCGTGCTGAGTTTTCCCGTCGGCCAGATGCCCAGACTGGACCAAAGCCTTTTTCTGTATCGCGACGGCATGAAAGTCGGCGAAGTCAAAATCACCGGCCCGCAGCGTGAGAATAACATCGTCGCCGATCTTGTCACCGGCGAAGCAGAAGTCGGCAGCGAAGTGCGCGACCAGTGATTTTACCGGAGGGACGAGCTTTGCGAGTCCCCATTCTGGCTGGTTGTAAATTGTGGGGCTCGTGGAACTCGCCCCTCCGATATAATCGTTCTCCGAAGAATTCAGTCTTCCTGCTTGTGTGATTTTTCGATGAATGCTTTCACCGTCTTGGGGAGCGCGTTCTTCTGGTAAGGCGAATGGAGATTGAAATAAATGCCGCACAACGGCCGTTCGTCGTCACCCTGGCTCAAAATAATCGTCACCTGCCTGTCCAACGCGATGCCGTGACGCAGACCCGCGCCGCGACTTTCATAAGCCTTGATCGCCTTGGCCATCAGCGAGACCAGCGATGCCTCAAAATCCTCCGGCGTCTTCTCAAGGCACACGACGAATTTGTCGTAGGTTTTGACGGCGGCGGCAATTTCGCGCTTGAAAGAATCAATGGTCATCAATTCAAGCTAAACCATTCCGCTCAAAATGCAGTAAAATTTAATCCGCCTCCGCGCGCGGCCTGGCTTTTGTCCGCGGCCCAAACAACGCGGTGCCGATGCGCACCATCGTCGCGCCTTCTTCAATCGCAATTTCAAAATCGCCGCTCATGCCCATGCTCAAATGGAGCAGGGGTGCGCCGAGAATTTGCCCGCATTGGGCTTTGATCTCGTGCAGCCGGCGAAAATGTGGCCGCGCCTTTTCTGCTTCCGGCGACCACGGCGGCACGGTCATCAACCCGTGAATTTCAATTCGCGGCAGCGCGTTGAGCTCCTTGAGTTCCGCCAGCAGTTGTTCCGGCTGGTAACCAAACTTGCTGGCTTCACCCGCGACGTTCACTTCAATCAGAACCGGCATGGTCCTGGCCGCCTGCTCCGCGCGTTTGTTGATTTCCTGCGCGAGCGACAGGCTGTCCACGCTCTGAATCATTTTGAAAAGCTCGACCGCGTCGCGGCATTTGTTCGACTGCAAATGGCCGATGAAATGCCAGCGCAAACTGTCCGGGCACAACGGAATTTTCGCCCTAGCTTCCTGCACCTTGTTCTCGCCAAAAAAAATCAGGCCGAGTTTCGCCGCCGCCGACACCACTTCCGGCGGCTGCGTTTTTGTGACGGCCAGCAAGGTGACGGAATCCGGGTCGCGCCCGGCGCGTCCGCACGCTGCTGCCATTCGCTTTTGAATGGAATCCAGATTTGCCGTCAAGTCCATGCGCGTAAAATAACCGGCAAACCGCCGTGGCACAAAATTTCTTTCTTCGTGCCTTCGTTGTCGGGCGCACCTCGACACCACCACCGGAACGCCGGATTTATCCGGCAGCAACACGCGCCGGTTGCACACCTGCCGGATGAATCCGGCGTTCCATGCGGACGCGGCATCGTGCATTGGTGGCAGTGGGCAGTGTCCGGGTGCGCCCTTCGTTGTCCAAACCCGGACATTCAGACAAGCGTTTCACAAATTGATTCCCTCAAAACCCGCACCATCCTCCATGCTTGTTTCGGCGTCGTGCAATAGGGCGGCATCAGCACGATGACGTTGCCAACGGGCCGCGTGAGCACGCCGCGCCGTGCCATCGCTTCGCAAACGCGAATGCCCGCGCGTTCCCGCAAATCAAACGGCTCGCGCGTCCGCCAGTCCCGAACGAGTTCGACCCCGGCAATCAAACCAACCTGACGGATGTCGCCGACGTTGGGCAGCGACCAAAGTGTTTGCAATTCGTCGTGCAGATTTTTTTCGAGATTTTGCCGCGCGCAAATGGATGGTTTGCCCTGCAAAACATCCAGGCTCGCCAGCGCCGCCGCTGCGCCGAGTTGATTGGCCGTGTAACTGTGGCCGTGGAAAAAAGTTTTGAATTCACCGTATTCGCCCAGAAAGGCGTCGAACACTTTTTGCGTCGTCAATGTCGCCGCCATCGGCAGATAGCCGCCGGTCAGACCCTTGGCCAGGCACAGAAAATCCGGCTGCACGCTTTCGTGGTGCGAAGCGAATAGTGTGTTTGGAGTCCCGCCTTTAGGCGGAAAGCTGGTCGGGGAAACCGCCTGAAGGCGGGACTCCAAACAGCCCGTCCGCCCAAACCCGGTCATGACCTCGTCGGCGATGAGCAGCGCTTCATGGCTGCGCGCGATTTCCGTCACCCGCCGCAGCCAGCCGCGCGGCTGCGGAATCATTCCCGCCGCGCCCTGAATCAGCGGCTCAAAGACGAATGCCGCGTAGGGATTTCCCTTTCGCCCTTGCGTCGCGAATTTCTTTTCAACCAAGCCGGCACATTCCCAGTTGCATTGGCGATATTCGCGGGCGTCGGCGCGCTCCGGCTTTGCGCGATTGAACGGACACCGATAACAATACGGCGACATGACCTTGTCAGTCTTGAACAGTAAACCGGAGTAATGTTTGTGGAACAAATCAATGTGGCCGAGCGAGACCGCGCCGACGGTGTCGCCGTGATATGCGCCCTCAAGCGAAAGAAAACGCGGCTGAACCTTTGCCCGCGAAGCAGGCGAGACGCCTGCGCTACGAGCACGGCGGGTGAATTCGTAGGCGAGCTTGAGCGCAACTTCTAGCGCGGTCGAACCGTCATCCGAAAAGAAAACTTTTTTCAATTTACGATTTGCGATTTGCGATTTACGCGGCGATTTGGCGTATGACTCGTCAATCGTATATCGTAAATCGTAAATCTCACGGTTGGCCGCTGCGACGAGTTCCCGGGCCAAAATGGAGGCCGGTTCATTGGCCACGCCGAGCGCCGAGGAATGCGCGACCTTTTTGAGCTGTCGCTGGATCGCCGCGTTGATCCTGGGGTGATTGTGGCCGTGCAGATTCGTCCAAATTGAAGAATTCGCGTCGAGATATTCACGTCCGCGAATGTCGTGCAACACCGCGCCTTTGCCCGCGACAATGACCACCGGCTCGCGCTTCAGCCAGTCGCGCATCTGGGTGAAGGGATGCCAGACAAACTGGTGATCAAGTTGGGCAAGCTTATTCATTTGCGATTGCGGATTGCAGACACCGACTTTTGTCGCGTGCTCGCGATTTTTCGGAGTTGCGGACTGACCGCAACGCCGCGACCAGCAGTGAAATGTCCTCCGCCGTGTGAGTCGCGGTCACGGTCAAACGCAAACGCGCCTGGCCGCGAGCCACGGTCGGATAACGAATTGCCGGAACAAAAATGCCCTGCTCGCGCAACGCGGCGGAAGCTGCAACCGCCCTGGTTTCGTCGCCGATTAGAACCGGGATGATCGCGCTCTTCAATTGCGGATTGCGGACACCGACTTTCGTCGCGTGCTCGCGACACCGACTTTGTCGCGTGCTCGCGAAAACGGAGTTTATCGGAGTTGCGGATTGCGAATTCAATTCGTTGATTCGCTCAAAAAGCTGCTTCCTCCGGTCTTCCCCGGCTTTCGATTGAATAAAGCGAACTCCGGCGGTGGCCGCAGCGGCGGCAGCCGGAACGGGCGCGGTGGAAAAAATGAAACTGCGGGCGCGGTTGACGAGAAAATCAATCAATGGGCGCGAGCCGCAAATATAACCGCCCGAAGCCCCCACCGCCTTGCCGAGCGTCCCCATCTGAATTTCGATCTGGCCGCCGGCGCCGGATTCTTCCACCAGGCCGCGACGATTTTTTCCGTAAAGCCCGGTCGCGTGCGCCTCATCCACCATTAACCACGCGCCATGTTTTTCTTTGAGGGCGACGATCTCGCGCAACGGCGCGGCATCGCCGTCCATCGAAAAAACACTTTCGGTGACAATCAAAATGTGACGGGTGGCGGGTGACGGGTGACGGGAATTGGTTGTGGTCCATTTCAGTATCTTCTCCAGGTCTTCCAAATCGTTGTGGGCGAAGACACGGATTTTTGCGCCGCTGAGCCGGGCGGCGTCCACAATGCAGGCGTGAACGAGTTTGTCCAAAACAATCACGTCATCCTTGCCGAGCAACGCGCAGATGGTTCCGATGGCGGTGGCATAGCCGGTCGAGAAACTCAGCGCGGCTTCGGCGCCTTTGAAATTTGCGAGCGCTTCTTCAAGTTCGTGATGCGGTGCGAGCGAACCGCAAATCAGCCGGGACGCGCCGGAACCAGCGCCAAATTTTTCAACGGCTTTGATTGTCGCTTCTTTCAAAATCGGATCGTTGGCGAGGCCGAGATAATCGTTGGACGAAAAATTCAGCAGCGTCCGGCCGCCAATCCGGATGCGCGTGCCCTGCGGCGTGTCCACGCGGCGCAGTTCGCGGTGCAGATTTTGTTGACGCAACGCGCCCAGACGCCGGTTTAATTCTTCATCAAACAAGTTCACGCCTGAAATTTACGATTTGCGATTTGCGATTTGCGAGCAAAAAGGCCGGACCCTGCGTCAATCGGGTGCAGCTTGACACTGCTCCCGGAGCGCGGCTGTGTCGAAGACCAGCCGCAGCCGCTTCGCAAGACTGGCCGGCTGGAATACGCCTGATGCCGCAGAGCTTTTCAACGTGCTGCGGCTGGTGCTTTGCACACAGCCGCGCTCCAATCTTGGGGCAGTGCGCGAATGCGCCCGTGCCAATCGTAAATCGAAAATCTCAAATCATTCCGGTGGAATGACCCAATGTCCGTCAATCATGCTGGCGCTCACCTCGCCGGCATGATCCAGCACGGCTTCGCAGGCATCACTGGTTTTTGCTCTGGCAGGTATCGCAATCAAATCGGCCAGGGCATTTTCTGAAAGCTCGCCGATTTGCCCGGCCCGGCCAAGCGCGCGCGCGCCGTTGACCGTGGCCATGCGCAGAATTTCCACCGGCGGGAGCTTTGGATCGTTGGCCGCCAACTCGCGCATTTCTTCGAACAGGCTGAGTTCGGGGTTCTGTTTCCTGATTTTGCGAACGGTGGCCAGGCTGTCGGTGCCGAGGCAGAGGTTGACGCCGGCGTTGGCAAGCCGTTTGCGCAAAAACGGCGGATGGCGGAAATAATCATGGCTGCGCGGGCAATGAACAACGTGAACGCGATGTTTGCCGAGCAGCGTGGCGTCCCCGCGCGCCAGCACGTTGACGTGAACGGCGAGCAGATTTTCGCCGAGCATTTTATTGCGGGCGAGGTGCCTGACCGGCGAGCCGAGGCCGCAATCGGACATGTCGCGGGCGTTGCGCTGCATCCAGTTGAACATTTCGCCGCGCGCGCGCATGAACATTTCAAATTCCTGCGCGGATTCCGCGACATGAATGCAAAGCTGCCGGCCGCGTTCACGGGCGGCACGCACGCTGAGGCGGAGCAGCTCGGGCACGGTGGAGTAGGGGGCGTGCGGCGAAAGCGAGGCGGAACAACGCGGGTGCGAAAGTGAATCGATTTTTTCGACGGCTTCGCGGAGGATTGCCACCGGGTCGCGCCGGGCGCGGATGCCGGTCATTTCAAGAAACGAAAAGACGCGCAACGGCGTGGCGTCCCAAACTTCAGGCAAAAGGTCGGGCACGGTTTCGATATCCGCGACGGTCGTCGTGCCGGTGCGCGCGAGCATCCGCGCGCCGTTCAGCCAGGAACGCACGTAATCGGAATAGCCCCATCCGGATTTGGCGGAAAGGATGAGTGGAATCCAGTCGGTGAAGGTTTTCGGCGGCGGCAACATTCCGGCCATGTCGGTGTAGTCGAGGTGGCAGTGGGCGTTGATGAGGCCGGGAAGCAGAATGACTTCGCCGAGGTCGGAAATGTTTTCGTTTGCGTGCGGCCGCAGGTCCGGCCAGGAACCAACCGCGCGAATGCGATTTCCAGAAATGACCACCGCGCCGTTTTCAATGGGCGGCCGTGAGACCGGCAAAATCGTGCGGGCGCGGAGAATCATGGTTGTTGAACGCTCATCATCCAATCGTCAAACCGGTTAATACGATTTAACGACCAACGAATCAACGTTCAACGCTTATGCCGTTTCCGTTTCCTGGCGGGTGCGCTTGCTGCGCGCGGCAATCTTGTGTTTGCGAGCCTTCCACTTGCTGTGGCGTTTGCGGATTTGCTGCCCGATTTTTTTGGTGACCTTGTCAATGGCCGCGTAAAGATCGCTTTCGACGTCCTCGGCAAAAAGATCGGGCCCGCGCACATTCAGGCGAATGGAGCAGGATAATTGTTTTCCGGCGGCGCGGGTATGATCGTGTTCGAGCGTCACCCGCGCGTCAATGGTGCGCTTGTCAAAATGGTCAAGTTTCTCCAGTTGTTTCACGACATGGTCCTCGATGGCTTTGGTCAGCCTGATGTTATGCGTCGAAAGAATCAATTTCATGCCTTCAAGATGCAATCAGCGGGCGGGAAAATCCAGTTTTTCCTTGAATTTTGGGTGGTGGGCTACTTTCGTTCCAGGTGCTTGAACTTGGAATAATCCGTGATATCATTGGTCAGCTTGATTAAGCCCCCTCTTTTGAGGGTTTCACCTTCCCATTCCCTGTATCTTTTTTTAGGGGTCTTGCCCTGATGTCTGTCCCTTTCCCGGCCATGAACGAAACCAGAGTGTGAATACTATCGCTCACATCCGCCTGTGCATTGCACCGGTCTATTAATGCTGAAAGAGCGATGTTGATATTGCTTGTTCTTTCTTTTTTAAGTTCTCTCTTGGTGTCTATACATTCCCAAGTCGAGAGAACTGCGACGACCGAGGTTAAAACGCCAAGGACAATTAAAATCCATAGGATAATGTCCAGATCAACAACCGGAGATTCTTTACATACTTTTCCGTCGCAAACAATTCCCGGACTTGAATCCATTGTTGGATTGGGGGAGAATTTATATGTAATGAAAAAATTACATCCTGGAGACAAACCAGAATCCATGAAAGCGGTCAATTTGTTTTCTTTTTGAACCACCGAAACACCGCGAGAAAAATCTATGACAAAAACACCAGCCCCAACAGGGAATTCAATTTCCGGGTCTCTTTTTTTCCAAGGCCCAGGATTAACAACGAAGACTGTTTGATAGCAGTTGGTTTCAACAAAAACTTTTCTTCCAACGGTGTAATAAGGCCGAGATACCGTTTGCAAAACGATATAACCTATAATTGGAAGCAACAGGCCAACTGTACACTTTACAACCCCGCCGTTTCTGAGTTCGTGACCTCAAAGCCGGTTTCAATTACGCTACAAGGTAGAGGGGCAGGTTCTGGCGGAGGGAGCCCGTAGGGCGACCGGAGCCAGAACCTGCCCCTGGTGGATCAAAACAGAAACGGAAACATGAATAGCAACCCACCAGTAGAACCGAACCAGAGTCCTGACAAGAAGCGGCGGTATCTGACCGCCGAGAAAAAGTTCCAGATTTATCTGGAAGCTCAAGCCAGCGACAAACCCGTGGGTGAACTCCTGCGCCGGGAAGGCCTCTACTCGACTGATCTGGCCCGCATCCGGCAGCAGGTCAGGGAAGGGGCGCTCCAGCGGTTGGGCGCCAAACCTGGGCGCCAACCGGACCCGGTCAGCACCGAGGCCTACGAAGCCCTCAAGCATGAACTCCAGGAGAAGGAGCGGGCCCTGGCGGATCTGTCGGTCGAACTGGCGATCCTGCGAAAAAAAACGAATGGGGGTTCGTGGGACCGATAGCCGGCCAGTGGATCAACGAGCAAACCAAACTGGAAATCCTCACGGTGATTGAGACCTCCCAAAGCCAAGGGGTTTCGGCGCGTCGCAGTTGTTCGCTGCTGGCGATCCAACATCGCCGCATCGTTCGCTGGCAACAGCGGGCCGCTCAGGGACAGGGCCTGGCCAACCTGACGCCCGGCCCAAAAGAAGCACTGCACCGGGTTCTGCCCGAGGAGATCGACCAGATTGTGGTGATGGCCAGGAGTCAGGAGTACGTCGACTTGTCCCATCGCATCCTGGCGGTCACGGCCTGGGATAAAGGCCTGTTCCAGGCTTCCTTCTCCACCGTCTACCGCGTCCTCAAGGAACAGAACCTGATGCGCTCACGCGGTCCTGGTGGGGCGCACAACGGCCACTCAAAGGCTCCGGTTCGCAAGGATCTGACCGGGCCCAACCAGCGCTGGTGCTGGGACATCAGCTACCTGATGACGTTCCAGAAAGGGGTGTATCTCTACCTCTACCTGCTGCTGGATGAATGGTCCCGCAAAGCCATCCAATGGCGCGTCAGTTGGCAGCAGACAACCGAGGAGTCCCGGCTCCTGCTGGAAGGAGGCTTGGTAGATCAGAACATCCTGGACTTGCCGGAGGACCAACGGCCCGAACTCATCAACGACCGTGGCCGCCAGATGAAAGCCAAGCCGATCCAGAGACTGTGTGAAGATCACGGCCTGCCCCAGTTGTTTGCTCGCCCCCGAACTCCCAATGACAATCCCTACATCGAATCGGCCTTCAGCACTGTAAAACGAGCCCCGGAGTATCCCGGTCGCTTCCTGGACGACGGCCAGGCCGTCGCCTATTTCAATCGGTACTTTACCTGGTACGACACGGAGCACTACCATTCGGGCATCGACTACGTCACCCCGCAACAGGCTCACCAAGGCCTGCGGCAGAAAATCGTGGCACAACGACGCAGTAAAAAACTTGCTCAGCGCCGCCGGCGCAGAGAAGAAAACCAAAAGCGGAAAACCGGCACACGAAAAACAAACAATCAACAAAAAATGACCGCCTCCCTTGTAGCGTAATTAAACCGCCACTGAGGTCATTGATTCAAAAACGCGCCGATATATTCAAGCGGTGACCGAATGGCGAAATGTAGAATCAGAACACAGAAAACCGACAGCCTAATTCAAATCGAATTTTGTCCTAAACATCTCGCGCGACCAATTCACTTCAAACAATCTCCACCGGACATTTTGGCAGCGCGTCTAGAAAAGCCTGGCCGTATTGCTTGGTGAGCACGCGATTATCCAGCACCACAATGATGCCGGTGTCGGTTTTCGTGCGGATCAACCGGCCCACGCCCTGGCGGAACTTCAAAATCGCCTCCGGCAATGAAAATTCGCTGAAGGAATTTCCGCCGCGCGCCTCAATCGCCTCAATCCGCGCTTCAATGAGCGGATGATCCGGCACGGCGAACGGCAGCCGCGTGATGATGACGTTGCTCAACGCCTCGCCCGGCACGTCCACGCCCTGCCAGAAACTGTCCGTGCCGAACAGCACCGAGTTCACGTCGTCCTTGAATTTTTCGAGCATCGTCGAACGCGGGGTGCCCTTGCCTTGCACAAAACACGTGACCCCAAGTTTATTGAAAAACGGCTCCATCCGCTCGCCGAGTTCCTGCATGAGCTTGTAATTCGTGAACAACACGAAGGCCTTGCCATGGGTTTGCTTCACGAAATGTGCAATCCAATGTTCGAGCGCATCGGCGTAACCGGCTTCGCGCGGGTCGGGCATTTTCTGGGCGACAAAAATTTTCATCTGCCGCTCGTAATCGAATGGTGTGCCGGCCTGCAATTGGGCGGCGGATTCCGCGCCGACGCGGCGGACGAAGTAATTCAATCCGCCCGAACGTGCCGCCGGCATCTTGCCGGCAGCTCTGTTTGTCTCGGATTGGCTCTGCCGGCGGGACGCCGGTAGCACGCTTGTCGCCAGTGTCGCACTCGTCATGATGATAGACGTGTCGCTCTCGAACAAACGCCGGCGCAAAAATTCCGCCACGTCAATCGGCGCGGCGTTCAACGCGAGATTTTTGTGCGCCTTGCCGCTGCGTTCGACCCAATAGACGTGGTCGGCTGCGCTCTGCTCGAGGAACGCCTTCACTTCGTCGCGAAGCTCGGCCAGCCGGCGGTTGCACTCGACCAGCTCCTGCCCGATGTCCTTGTCCACGCTCAATTTAATCAAGTCGCCCACGGCTTCACGCAAACGCTGAATTGGCAGCGTGACGTTGTCCTTCACCAGTTCCGCGCGGCGGATGCGGAGCTCCGTCCACGCGCGGCGGCGTCCGCCACCTTCACCGCCGCCAAAACTGTCGCGCCTGGCGTTTTGCTGGATTTCTTCGCACGCGGCCTCGACGTTTTCGAAAAACTTGTCGGCTTCGCTCAAAATATCAGCCACGAGTTTCACCGCGGCGCCCTTGTGCAGCGTCGCCAGCAGCCCCTTTTCCGTGCGCGGATTCCAGAGCCGGTTCAGCGCGTAACGCACCTGCCCGCTCGACACACTCAGGCCGATGTGCCGCGACGCCACGTGTTCCATCTGGTGCGCCTCGTCGAAAATCACAAAGTCGTTCTTGAACAAAATGCCGCCCTCGATGTCCTCGTCCACGCCGCCGAGCAGCGTGAAAAACAGCGTGTGATTCAACACCAGCACGTCCGATGACAGGATGCGGTTGCGCGCCCGCTGGAAAAAACAAACCCCGTGGTCTTTGGCGAAATCGGACGGATGCCCGCAAATTTTCGGCGAGCACAAACCCCGCTCGGAACAGACCTGCGCCCACACTTTCATGTCCGGCTCGATGTCAAAATCCGACAGGCTGCCGTCCTTGGTTTCCTTCGACCATTCGTAAATGCGCTGGAGTTCCCCGGCCTCGGACGACGTGAACAAATTGCCGGACTGCTGCATCGCCTTTTGCAAACGGCGCGTGCAGAGATAATTCGCGCGGCCTTTGAGCATCGTGAAGTTGAATTTCCCCGGTAAAATCTGCGCGAGCATCGGCAAATCCTTTTCCGTGAGCTGCTCCTGCAAATTGATGGTGTGGGTGGAAACAACCGCTTTCTTTTTCTGCGCCACCGCGAACAAAATCGCCGGAATCAGATAGGCCAGCGATTTGCCGACGCCCGTGCCGGCCTCGACGGCGAGATGCTCGCGGTTCTGGAGCGCGTGCGCCACGGCCACGGCCATCTGCTGCTGCTGGGGACGATACTCGAAATTCTTCGCGCGCGACAGCAGTCCCGTCGGCGAAAAGATCGCCTCGACCTGCTTTACCAGGTCAATGCCCGCTCCGGCGGGCTGGGGTTCAACGACCGAAATCATTTTGTCAAAGTGGCCGGCTGCTCAGAACCACCTTCAATCCCGCTGTTTTGCCGGGCGCGAGTGAAAGTTTGTTCTGTCCCACGTTGCCGGATTCGACACAGACCATTTGCCGGTGTTCCGCCGGGTCGAAGTCAGGCATGAGCTGCGTCGTCCACGGATTCCAAACCACGGTGACCGCCGAGCCGCTTTTGTCCACACGGATTGTCCGGCGGAATTTCGCGTCGCGGATTTCCACCGTGTCGGGGGTGTCGGGATAAACCCGGTTGGTCTCCGCCGTGATGCGGATGGCGTCGGCGGATTCCAATTTGCGCGCGTTCTTGTCCGTCTTGTCCAGGTAATGCGCGCCTTTCAGGCCGGCGATGGAAACATCGAGGATGTCGCCGACGGCGAAATAGGTGTGCAGGCAATTCTCGAAGTCAAAATTCCGGTCCGCCGATTCATTGGTGGCAATCAGTTCCATCGCCAGCCGGTCGGTGACGGCGACAACAAATTCCGCGCGATACTCCGGCCAGGCGGCATTGGCGGCCGTTGACGGCAGCCGGAAGCGGACCGTCACACCGCCGTCGGGCGTGGCGGCGGTTTCAATCAAGTCCCATTCCGTGATCCGCGCAAATCCGTGTATCACGTCGCCTTCGCGCTGGCCGAACCACGGAAAACAAACCGGCACGCCGCCGCGGATCGCCTTGCCCGCGGCAAACTGGCTGAGGCGGCTCATGAACAGCAGCGACGGTTCGCCATTTTTCTGGAAACCGGTGATATGCGCGCCGTGCAGATAAATTTCCGCGGTGCTGCGGCCGGTTGTGATGTTGATTTTGGGCAGGCCGCCGTTGCCGTGGGCGAACGTGACACGACCGGGGATTTCAAACTTGCGGAGCCGCCCGGGAAAGTTGGTCATTTCCATAAAACGCGGAATGTTTTAGCATAGGCGACCGGAAGGCACAGGTTTTTGTTGCCGGAAAATTGCGTCACCCAAACAAATCCATCTGTGGTGGCGGGGCGAGTTGCTTGAGCTTGTCGCGGTCCTGCTGGCGGCGCGGGGACTGGCGGACCGTGCCTTCGGGTGTGAGTTCGGATTCTTCGAGGTTGCCAAGAATCACCTTCGCCCGCTCCAACACCTCCTTGGGCACGCCGGCCAGACGCGCGACGTGGATGCCGTAGCTCTTGTCCGTGCCGCCTTCGACGATTTTGCGCAGGAACACAATCTGGTCACGCCACTCGCGCACGGCCACATTGAAGTTTTTCAATCGCGGCAAGCGTTGCGCCAGTTCGGTCAGTTCGTGGTAATGGGTTGCAAAAAGCGTTTTCGCGCCGACCTGGTTGTGCAGGTGCTCGACGATGCTCCACGCGAGGCTCAGGCCGTCGAATGTGCTCGTGCCGCGCCCGATTTCGTCGAGCACGATGAGGCTGCGCAGCGTGGCGTTGTTGAGGATGTTCGCGGTCTCGGTCATTTCGACCATGAAGGTTGACTGCCCGCGCGTAAGATCGTCGCTCGCGCCGATGCGCGTGAAAATCCGGTCCACCAGATCAATCCGCGCCTCCACTGCCGGGACGAACGAACCGGTGTGCGCCAGCAGCGTGATGAGCGCCACCTGCCGGATGTAAGTGCTTTTGCCCGCCATGTTCGGCCCGGTGATGAGCGCGATTTGGGGGAAAGCTCCCACCGTAGCAGCCGACGTGAGTCGGCTCTGATCTTCTGCTTGAGAAATTGGAGCGGACTGACGTCCGCTGCTACTGGAAAGGGAGGCATCATTCGGCACGAAGCGTTCGTCGGCGAGATTTTGTTCGAGCACGGGGTGGCGTCCGTCGCGAATTTGCAGCACCCCTTCGTCGGCAACGACCGGGCGACAGTAGCTGTGCAAGCGCGCGGTCTCGGCGAACGACGCCAGCACGTCGAGTTGCGCCAGTGCGCCGGCGGTCTGCTGGATTTTGGGCAATTGACCGAGCATTTCCTCGCGCACGCGTTGGAAAAGCTCATATTCCAGTTTCACGCTACGTTCCTCCGCGCCGAGGATTTTGCCTTCCATCTCCTTCAGTTCGGGCGTGATGTAGCGTTCGCCGTTGGCGACGGTCTGCTTGCGGATGTAATGCGGCGGGACCTTGTCGAGATTCGACTTCGTGACTTCGATGTAGTAGCCGAAGACGGAATTGAACCGGACTTTCAGCGATGTGATGCCGGTGCGCTCAATCTCCTGCTGCTGGAGTTTCGCAATCCAGTCCTTGCCACCGCGCATCGCGTCGCGGAGTTCGTCGAGCGACGCATCGAAGCCGTCGCGAATCATGCCACCCTCTTTCACGGCGAGCGGCGGGTCATCCACGATGGCGCGCGAAATCAACTCCACGAGGTCGGGCGATTCAGTGAGTTGGGATTCCAATTCGTAAAGTAGGGCAGGCGTCCCGCCTGCCCCCGTCGGCGAAGCCGACGGAAAGATTTCTTCATCACTCGCGCTGGAACGCGAGCTAGGCAGGCGGGACGCCTGCCCTACGTTAACCAGAATGTTCTTCACCGCCGGGATTTGTTCCAACGCCATGCGCAGGACGACGAGGTCACGGGCATTGCCGCTGCCGCTGCTCAGGCGGCCAAGGGTGCGCTCCAAATCGCGCACCTGGGAAAGCTGCGCGCGGAAATTGTCCAGGCTGGAAGACTTCTCCATGAACGTTTGAACCGCCTCCTGCCGGCGGCGAATCGGTTCCACGGCAGCCAGCGGTTGCGAAAGCCAGTTGCGCAACATCCGCGCACCCATCGGCGTGACGGTGCGGTTGACCACACCGTAAAGCGACGCGGCACGCGGCGCGTCGTGGTGGAGCGGTTCCAAAATTTCGAGATGCCGCAGTGTCGTGTAATCCAGCGCCAGATAATCGTTACGGCGATAAAACGACAGCCGCGTGAGATGCTTCACGTCGCGCCGCAGGTGTTGCGTGAGATAATGCAGCGCCGCGCCCGCCGCGCCGATGGCGGCGGTGCGGTCCTTCAGCCCGAAACCGTCGAGCGACGCGACCTTGAAATGGTCGCGCACGGTGTAGAGTGCGGTTTCCGGCGCGAACGTCCAGTCGTCGTAGCCATTGAGAATCCAGCCTTGCCCCGTAGCCGCGCTTGTGAAAGCGCGCTGACCATCGCTTGGCGAAGTTTGCGCCGACTCATCCCGCTTTGCGGGACGGCTACCAAGCAGTTCGCGCACAGCCACCGACTCGCCCGGATAAATGATTTCCGCCGGGCGCAATCGTTCCAATTCAGTCAGGAGGGCTGCCCCAGCCTCCAATTCCGTGGTCATGAAATCGCCCGTGGTCAAATCCACCAACGCAAGGCCGAAGGTTTTTCCCAGCGGGTAAATCGCGGCGAGGAAGTTGTTGCGTTCGGCCACGAGCATCCGCTCGTCGAAATGCGTGCCGGGCGAAAGGATTTGGGTGACCTCGCGTTTGACGAGCTTGCCGGGCCGGGCGTCTTCCAGTTGGTCGCAGATGGCAACTTTCCGTCCGGCTTTGAGCAGTTTGCTGATGTAGGCATGGGAGGCATGGTGGGGCAGGCCGCACATCGGCACGCCGTTGCGGGCGGTGAGCGCGAGATTGAGAAGCTGCGCGCCCGTCTGCGCGTCCTCGAAAAACATCTCATAAAAATCGCCGAGGCGGAACAGCAA
>Ga0224534_1000573_pt1 | contig 23054 bp, 20 predicted proteins | sample 714E12024metaG_FD_172012 | JGI IMG/M metagenome (GOLD analysis project Ga0224534, IMG submission 172012) | Peat soil microbial communities from Stordalen Mire, Sweden - 717 E1 20-24 | ecosystem: Environmental > Terrestrial > Soil > Wetlands > Peat | place: Sweden: Norrbotten County, Stordalen... | reverse complement strand
TCTACAATCCGACACTGGTACAGATACTTGAACAGCGAGCGCAAACAGGCTAGATGGCGCGCAATGGTGCTACGGGCATAGCCAGCTTCGTACAGGCTGGCCAGGTATTCCCGCATAACCCTTACATCAATATGAGCAAGATCGGTGATATATGCTGAGCCCAAATACTTGAAAAAGCGATCACAATCCGCTAGATAATTTAGAATTGTTTTATCGCTGAGGTTTTTTTGATTTTTAAGAAAGTTTCTATATTCACCAAGTATTTTTAAATTAGCATCCATCGATCATTCACCTATTCTAAATCCTAGCATACTTTTATAATGGAAACAAGCTCTTTGGCTAAATTTTCTATTAATTTAGTCCTGATTAAAATAGGATACACGTCCTTTTTTACATTCTTTTTTACGTCCTATTTTCATCCGGTGCCGTTTCCTCCTCAAACTTCTTATTGCAGTTTGAGCAGAACAGGCGCCTCTCCCGCCCGGTATACACCAGGAAATTGCCGCAGTCCGGGCAGTTATGCGGCGAGGGTTCGTCCCAGGTGGAAAAGTCGCAGTCAGGGTAGTTACTGCAGCCATAGAATCTCCTGCCTTGCCGCGACCGCCGCTCTACGATCATCCCGCCGCAGCGCGGGCAGGAGACGCCCGTTCTCTCATAGTAGGGCTTAGTATGACGGCATTCCGGAAATCCCGGGCAGGCCAGGAACTTGCCGTAGCGTCCCTGCTTGATGGTCAGGTAGCGCCCGCACTTGGGGCACTTTTCCTCGCTCTGCTCCTCGGCCAGGGAGATGTTTTCGATTACCCGTTCGGCATGCTCGAGGTTTTCTTCAAAAGGCTGGTAAAACTCCTCCACGATGCTTTGCCAGGCCGTGCCGCCCTCTTCCACCTCGTCAAGCTTCTCCTCCATGCTGGCGGTAAACTTGACATCGACAATCTGGGGAAAATAATCTTTCAAGAGGTCATCGACGATAAATCCCAGCTCCGTGGGGGCCAGGTTCTTTTCCTGCTTTACCACATAACCCCTGGACTGAATGGTTTCAATGATGGTCGCATACGTGCTCGGACGTCCGATGCCTTTTTCCTCGAGCATTTTCACCAGAGCGGCCTCCGTGTACCGGGGCGACGGCTGCGTGAAGTGCTGTGCGGGATCGAGATCCACCAGGGTGAGCAGTTCGCCCTCATGCAGTTCGGGCAGCACTGTTTCCGTCGCCTCTTTTTCCTTATAAACCTTTAGGAATCCTGGAAACCGGACTACGGAACCGCTGGCCCGGAACAGGTACTCGCCCGCCTGGATATCCACCGTGGTCGCATCCATGACCGCCGGGTTCATCTGGGAGGCGATAAACCGCTCCCAAATCAACTTGTACAGGCGGTGCTGGTCCCTGCTCAGGAAAGACTTTACCTTGTCCGGTGAACGCTCCGCCAGAGTAGGCCTGATTGCCTCGTGCGCTTCCTGTGCCCTGCCAGTGCTTTTGTAAACGGGAGGCAGACTGGGAACATAATCAGGGCCGTAAGTGTCAAGGATGAAATCCCGGGCCGCTTGCCGGGCCTGCTCCGAGATCTGTGGGGAATCCGTGCGCATGTATGTGATCAGGCCGACAGCGCCCTCCTTCCCCATGTCCAGACCTTCATACAACTGCTGGGCAATCTGCATGGTCTTGCGCACCGGAAAATTGAGCACCCCGGCAGCTTCTTGCTGCAGCGTGCTGGTGGTAAACGGCGCCTGGGGCCTGCGCTTTCTCTGGCGGCTTATAATTTTGACAACCAGATAGGATGCGCCTTGAAGGCCGTTCAGTACGTTTCTGGCAGCCGACTCATCCTCCAGGTCGATCTTCTCTTTTCCCCTGGATAACAGTTTGGCCTCAAAGGGTTTGCGGCCAGATTGCAGGTGTGCCGTGATGATCCAGTACTCCCTGGGTTGAAACTCCCTGATCTCCTGCTCCCGGTCGCAGATCAGCCGAACCGCCACCGACTGCACCCGGCCGGCGCTCAAGCCACGCCTGATCTTATGCCAGAGGAGAGGGCTGAGCTTGTACCCGACCACCCGGTCCAACACCCGCCTCGCCTGCTGCGAATTCACCCGGTCCCGGTTGATCGGGTGCGACTGCTTGACAGCCTGCTCCAGAGCAGGCTTGGTGATCTCGTGAAATTCGATCCGGCAGGGAGCATCATCGGGCAAGTTGAGAATCTGCTGCAGGTGCCAGGCAATTGCCTCTCCCTCCCGGTCCGGGTCAGGCCCCAACAGCACCCTGTCAGTCTTCTTGGCAGCATCCTTCAAGTCCTTGATCACATTGCCCTTGCCCCTGATCGTGATGTACTTGGGGCTGAACCCCTGTTCCACATCAATGCCGAACTGGCTCCTGGGGAGGTCGCGTACATGCCCCATGGATGCCTTGACCACATATTTCCGCCCGAGCATCTTGCTGATTGCCCGCGCCTTGGCGGGAGACTCTACAATAACCAGGACCTTTGGCATGTCGGATCACCTTTTTCAATAAGTGATGAGTTATTGCTCATTTTACGTGACGTTTACTTTGAATGAAAATCGAAGGCCGCAACTGAAGCCAAGAACTAGTTGAATCCGTACTCATTACTCATTACGCATTACTGTACTGATGAAATATTGACCGGGAAGCCGTCTGGCCAGCCCCTTGACCTCCAGCATGGTCAACAGGCCGCCGACGAGCGATACGGTCAAGCCGGTGCGCTCCGCCAACTGGTCGATGCTCAACGGCTCAATGCTGAGGCGCTGAAAGATAGCATCTTCCTCCCCGAACAATTCCCCGGTGGCGACTTGAGGTGGGAGACCGCTCCGCTTCTCCTGCCGGCCCGGTTGCAGATAAGCATACTCGGCCAGCACATCCTCTATGTTCTCCACCAGCTTCGCCCCCTGTCTGATCAGGGAGTTGGTCCCCCGGCTGTGGGCGCTGGTTGCCGGTCCGGGTACGGCGAAAACATCCCGCCCCTGCTCCAAAGCCAGGTAAGCTGTGATCAGGGCGCCGCTCTTGCTCCCCGCTTCAACCACCAGTGTCCCTAAAGAGCAACCGCTGATGATCCGGTTCCGGATCGGGAAGTTCTTGGCTGCGGGTCCGGCGGCAGGTGGCAATTCGCTGATCAGGCCTCCCGCCATCTGGAGGCGATCCCGTAGCCGCTCGTTCTCTCGGGGGTAGCAGACATTGATGCCGCACCCCAATACCGCCAGGGTATATCCTCCGGCAGCCAGAGCACCGTTGTGAGCGGCAGCATCCACTCCCCGAGCCATCCCGCTGACCACTCCCCAGCCGTTCTCTGCCAGACCCTGCGCCAACTCCCTGGCCATAGCCAGCCCATACGGAGTGGCCTGCCGCGCCCCCACGACGGCGATCAGGGGCAACTGCGGGGAAGGAAGCAACCCCTTCAGGTACAGCATGACCGGTGGGTCGGCTATCTCTGCCAGCCCCCGAGGGTAATCCGGGTCCCCTAGCATCACCAGCCTGATCTCCCGCGCCGCCAGGTCGGAAAAGGTTTTTTCAGGATCAGCGTATTTCTGAAAAAACAGGACGCTCTCGATCGCCCGGGGTGACAATCGAGGCACCTGCTGCAGGCCTGCTGCGCCGGCCTGCAGGGCCGCCGCGCCGGTCCGGAAATGGCGGAACAAGTGCATCAAGCTCCGGGGCCCCAGGTTCGAGGCTGCATGGAGAGCCGCCCAGTAAAAACGATCCTGCAAACCTAACCTCTCCCATTTCACAGTCTATTATTATAATGTAGATTTTACTAATTGCCAAATAATCCTTCTCTATTTTAATTTTTTTTTTAATTTCAGGATGCGAACAGGATCTACCTTGCCCACTGCACAGCCTGGCGCGGATGGAAACCGCCCCGCATGATGGTCAGGAGGGCACCCTCGCGCAGCAGGGAGCTGCCATCCGGCTGGGCTACTATCGCATCCATATTCTCCTCGGAAAAAACCTCTTCAAGAGCGCGTTCGGTGATGTGGGAGAAGATTCTACGGTAGGAAGGGCAGTAGGGATCCTTGAGGTTGTTGGACGACCCGCGCCCGCTTGCGGGCACCCGGACTGCCAGGGCATTATAGGGGCAGCCTCCCTTACAGATGTTGAAGCGGGGGCAGTCGCCACATTCCTCCCGGAGGCGCTCCTCCCTCTCCCGGAACATCTGCCACACCGGAGACAGTTTTAGCTGCTCCGGACCGGGCCGTTCCTGCACATGGCCGAGACGAAATGAGTTCAATCCGGCAAACCGCTGGCAGGGATAGATGCTTCCGTCCGGAGCGATGGCCAGGTAACATCCCAGACAGTCACGGTAGGTGCAGATCCCTCCCTCCCCGGAGGAGATGCTGCGGCTGAGTTGATCGAGGGTGCTGATGCGGATCCTCTGAAGATTTGAGAGATAGGAGTCCAGCAGATGCACCAGCAGGCTGCCGTAGGCCTCCGGTGAGAGAGACCAGCGATCTGTTGCTGCTTCCCGGGCTGCTTGAGTGAAGGAGAGGCCGGACTCTTGCTTCAAACCGTTGTCAACCAGCGGGGGGACTGCCGCATGAATGGTGAAGCTGAGGCCTTCATGGATAAAGAAGTCGATGATCTTGTCTGCATGAGAGACGGACTGGCGGGTGAAGGTACAGATGCAACCGATACGCAGGCCATGGCTGCGGGCGAGCTCGATTCCGGCCATGGTGCGACGGAAATAGCCCCGGCCGCGCTGATTATCTGTAATCTCTTCCGGCCCGTCAAGGCTAGTGCCCAGCGACACGCCGTATTCCGCAAACATTTCACAGAACTCGTCTGTCAGCAACCACAGGTTGCTCTGCATGTTCAGCCTCGGGCGCTTTGTCTTGAGGCTCTGTCGCAGGCGGGGCAGTGCCCGGCGATAGAAATCGATGCCGGCAGTGAGCGGCTCCCCGCCGTGGAAGATAATATCCAGCTTGTCCAACGAGCTCTTCAAATCATCTATCCAACCAACAGTCGCATTCAGTATCCTCTCGTCCATCACCGCACCCTCGCCTCGCGGCCCAAAACAATAGCGGCACCTGGCGGGGCAGGACGCAGACGGGACCAGCATCATTTTGAGGGACACCGTGGTTCAACTCCTAGTCGCCCTGATTTTTTGCAATCTTTCGCCGTGCCACCAATTTGCGCAGTTCTTCCGCAAAGAAGAGCACCGCTCCAAACGCTATCAGCAGTGCCCAATCGACCATTCGCAACGGACCCGTACCGAACAGTCTCTGCATAAACGGCACATAACTGATTGCTGATATGATGCCGATGCCAATCGCCTCGCTCATAATCAGGAAGCGATTGCTGAATAGGCCAATCTGGAATACCGACACGTTCACTGTCCGCACCGCAAAGCCGTTGAACACCTGAGAGACCACGATCGCCGCCTGGGTCATGGTAATGGCACGGCAGTATAGTAAATCCGTCGTCGGCAACGCCGTTCCCCAATGCCAGCCACCCTGGAGCAATACGAACAGGAAGCCGGCAATCGCTCCTGCCCCTTGGATTCCACCCAGGAACAGCATCCGTTTGATCAGGGCAAAGTCAAACAGCCTGGCGGTGCGAGGCCGTGGAGGCGCCTTCATCAGGCCCGGCTCAGGGCTTTCCGTGCCCAGGGCCAGACCTGGGAGAACGTCGGAGCCCAGGTCGATGGACAACACTTGCAAGGCGGTCAGTGGCACCATGTGAACGCTGGCCACGGTGACAAAGAGAAACGGCAGCAACTCAGCCATGTTGTGGGAGAACATGTAGAGGATGAACTTCTTGATGTTGGCATAGACCGACCGCCCAAGCTCAATGGCATGCACAATGGAGGCAAAACTGTCGTCCAGCAAAATCATCACCGCTGCCTCCCGCGAGACATCGGTTCCCGTAATGCCCATAGCAATCCCGATGTCGGCCCGCTTCAGGGCCGGGGCATCGTTCACGCCGTCGCCGGTGACCGCCACCACCTGACCCATCTCCTGGAGAGCAGCCACTACCCGCATTTTATGCTCCGGAGCGACCCGGGCAAAGATCAGCGGCTGTTTGATCTCCAGCGCTTCTTTGAGCTGCCCGTCGTCCATCTTCTCCAGTTCAGCCCCGGTAATGATCAGCGCCTGGGCGCCCCCGGTGATCCCGATTCTCTCGGCGATCGCCTCGGCGGTCAGGCCGTAGTCACCGGTAACCATGATGATTTTGACGCCGGCATCCCGCGCCTTCTGTACAGCCGCCACCACCTCCGGACGGGGCGGGTCCATCATCCCCACCAGGCCGAGGAAGATCAGGTCAACCTCCACGCTATCGCTGGTGTATTTCTTCAGATCATCCGGGAGCGCCCGATAAGCCATGGCCAATACACGCAGACCCTGCTTGGCCATGGCATCGTTGCGCGCCATGATCTCATTCCGGGATCCCTCGTCCAGGGGCTGTTCCACCCCCTGCAAGCTGCGCTGGCTGGTACACAGGGAGAGCACCTCCCGGGGAGCGCCCTTCACGTATGCGGTCACCCGTCCGTTTTGCTGATGCAGGGAACTCATCCGCTTCCGGCGCGAGTCGAAAGGTAACAAGTAAACCCGCTGTTCCTGCTGCAGTGCTGCCTCTAATTTAAATTTGGCCTTGCCGGCCAGCACTAACAGCGCCCCTTCGGTGGGATCGCCCAGCACACTCCAGCCCTGATGCTCCTGGTCCGGCGGCGCCAGGCGGGCGGTGTTGCAAAAAGCCGCCGCCTTGATCAGGGTATCCCACTCAGCAGGCAGTCCTGTCTGGGGCAACTGCTCAGTCTCTTCTTTAACCGGCGCCTCTGTGCTGCCTTCTATCAGGGAGAACCCCCCCTCGGGTTCGAAGCCGACGCCGGAGACCTGCATCCGCTGACCGGGGCGCCAGATCTCCCTTACGGTCATCTCCCCCTTGGTCAGGGTGCCGGTTTTGTCAGTGGCGATGACGTTAGCCGAACCCAGGGTCTCCACCGCCGAGAGACGTTTGATCAGGGCGTTGCGCTTGGCCATGCGCTGCACTCCGACCGCCAGGGACACCGACATGGTAGCCGGCAGACCTTCTGGGACCACGGCCACCATGACCCCGAGAGCAAACAAGAAGTCCTCGATCCAGCTCAATCCCAATAGCCGGCCCATGATAAAAAGAATACCACCGATAACCAGCGCCGCCTTGGCAACCAGCTTGCCCATGCGGCGCACTTCTATCTGCAACGGGCTGGGCACGTCAGCCACACCCGCTGTCAGCTGGAAGATCTTGCCGAACTGGGTCTGCTCACCGGTGGAATGGACTACGGCGACCCCTGAGCCCGCAGCCACCGAAGTACCCATGAAGACCAGGTTGGGGATATCGATCCAGCCAAGCCCCTCCTCAAGGACGGCGGTAGCGGTTTTATGCTGCGGCTCTGATTCACCGGTCAGGGTGATGTTGTTGGTGGCCATTTCGAAAGCCTGAACTAGCCGGGCATCAGCGGAAATGTTGTCGCCCTCTTCGAGCAGCAGCACATCCCCTGGCACCAACTCACTCGCATCTAGAGCCTGTTCCTGCCCGTCCCGGTAGATCCTGGCCTTGACCGGCACTAGCTTGTTCAACGCCTCGGTTGCCCGCTCAGCGTGGTACTCCTGGAAAAACCCGATCGCCGCGTTGAGCATGACCACCCCCAGTATGGCAAGGGAGAGGCTGAGGTCGCTGGAATTGCGCCCGCCAAGCAGGTAGACTATAAAGGTGATGGCAGAAGCGATAATCAGCAGGATGGCGAAGAGGTCGGTGAACTGCACGAAAAATCGGCCTAGCAACGAGCGTCGCCGCACCTTCTGCAGCCGGTTGCAGCCATAGCGCTTCTGCAGTTCCGCCACCTGGTCATGCCTCAACCCTTGGGCCGTCGTGCCCAAGGCGCTGTACACGTCGAGGGGCGCCAGGCGCGGGATTTCTTTCAACCTATCGGGGATAATCTGTTTGTCATCCACTAACCGATCCTCCTGTAAGCTGCCTGGTCAGGCAACATTGTCAGGGAGCGCCCTGGTACGTTCTTCATCGTGCCCCTCGGCAACCTGGCGGAGGCCTCGCTAGTTCCGGGCCTCCTGGCGCGCGGCAGCGACCACCTGGCGGAGATCATCTACTTCTTGCAAGGAGAGACGGAGACCGCCGCAGGCTCTGGCAGCGGCAAGGACAAGCGAGGGCACTGACCGGCATTGATGCGGAACCTGGGCCTGATTTCGCAGGGGTCGCCGGTCAGGCGAAGGTCAAACGAGCATTGGAGATCTCGGCAGCAGGCGGACACAATATTCTCCTGGTAGGGCCATCTGGTACAGACTGAAGAAGAAAGATTTTACGTTGCTGTCGTAGACTTCTTCAGGCTTCTAAGTAAACGCGATCTAAGTGACGCGATGAAATTTTCCCGGTCGACTATGTCTTCTTCAGAAACAGGGCCACCGATAGGAAACAGTTTTCCCGGCACAGGACATCACTTCCCGAGGGTATTATTACTAGTTTAGTAATAATATATTACAAAAAAGCTAATCACGCAAACAATCGGGTATGTTCAGCACGTCCAGCATCTTCTTTTGTTCGGGATGCAAATTACGGTTTGTCCGTGCATATAACAACAAATCTCAAACCCTTGCCATCACTCCTTTTTGACCTTTCCGGCGCTTCATGAACAAAAATTGCCATTACCTTAGTTGATTAGCGGCAATGGCAATTTTGCATTTTTCTGGTCATGGACGATTGAGCCTCACCCGTATCATATCCTATCGTATCCATAACACGGAAAGGTTTTCAGAAGTAGTAATGGGTTCGATCTCGTGATGGTTTGATGTTACAAGAGTAGCGGAACGAACCTTTGCTTCCGCCGCTGCTATCGAATCTGCCAAAGACATCCTAGTGACTTGCTTTTAGCCTGCCAGCCACTAGGAAAACTTCCTGAGTAATCTCATTAACTTCGATTAAAGGCAAGGCGCGTACTTTTTCCAGTGCCTCACTGCCAGCCTCTACACCGATGTCGCGATAAATGCCATAATAGACCTCTAGTAGATTGTCAACACTAATTCTACAGGTTTAACGAATGCTTTTTCTGCCAAACCGTATCCGTTAATTGACAAAGGCCTGAAACTGCATAACGTTGTAGTTTTAGAGTTGACAGCGTACTAGCAAGTTTAACCTGTGTAAAACTACATTGGGCTGCTGCGGATTTGATTTTCGGAGAAGTTCTTCCACGATATCTGCACCGGCCTCATCATTCAACAAAGCAATAACAGCACAGGCATCCAGCACGTAATGATCACTCATGTTTCTAAGTCCTTTTCTACTTGCTTGTATTGCAAGTACCTATCCACAGTAAAGCCCTTCCCTTTCAAGATACCACGTGCCTCACTAATTGGGTCTTCCGAAATGGGTTTAAGAAGAAACCCTTCGCTAACTTCTGAAATGGTCACCCTTTTACCCTTCAGTTTTCTCGCAATTTCCACCGGTAAATTAAGTTCGTCTGCATGCACTTTGGCGCTGATCACTTTTCTCGCCTCCAAACACTTATCCGCCCTTTTGTCTCCAAAACTTTCCCATTTTCTAGTATAACACTTGACAACTCGGTATTCAAACATCGCGCGCCACGCAAGCATCCACCCCATATAGAGCCAAAGCCACATCACCGTCAACCTCGCCCCGGCCGACCTCCGAAAAGAGGGATCCCAGTTCGACCTGCCAATAGCTGTCGGGATCCTGGCAGCTACCGGACAGGCGCCGGTGGAAGAGGCGGCCGGTCACATCATTGTCGGTGAATTGTCTCTGGACGGCACTGTCTCTTCCGTGCCGGGAGTGATTCTGATGGCCGGCGATATTGCCAGAGAACAGCAGGGAACATCCTTCATCGTGCCGATCGGGAACCTGACGGAGGCGTCCCGGGCACCTGGCATCCAGCCCGTGGCTGCAACCAGCTTGCGCCGAAGAGGAGCATCTCCCTACCCCGCTTTGCAGAATATTGGCGCTGCTTTCAATAAAACCCCTGACAACTTCGGGTTTGAGAGAAGAGGCAAACTGTCGAAGGAGCGTGCGGATCGATAATCATATTCGGTCTGGCCAAAAAATGCTCGTAGGCAAGAAAATCACCCTGACAACGGTCGATCGTATCGTCAAGGGTGTTTGGTAATCGCCAGAATAGTAATATTGTCCTTTTCCGGACCGTAGCACCAAAATATCCGGTAGGCCGCAGGAGTTGCCTGCTCAACATAGGCCTCGAATACTTTTTCTCCCCGGGGTCCTTTCAGGGTTGTGAACTCGTGAGTCTGAAGTCCTTTATGCCGTGGGTTTTCTGCCAACAGACAGAGCCCCTTGCTCCCGGCCCTATATCTTTTATTCAGACCGCGATCGGACTTGAGGATATTTAGTTGATTCCTTGCTTGGTCAGTAAGATATATCGCAAACGTGTCCGTACCTACAACTCCCCCAGGTCAAGACGGGAGATTTTATCCTCGGAGGCATCCTTAATCCCTTTGATAACCGATTCCATGGCATTCCTGTTCTGATAGAGCCATAGCTCGGAGGCAGGAACCTCTACGACAGGTTGCAAAAGAATTTCTCCCCGCTCATTCTTGTAAAGGCGCACCCTCTTGTACCCTCTCATCAGTTCACCCAGAGTAAGCCTGTTACGCTCATCTATCGTCCGGGTATCAATCTCTTTGAACTCATCATGGATTATAAAAGTATTCTCCATTTTACATACCTCCCATAAAGCATAATACCACATTGTCCTAAATGGGTCAATGGGATATTAACAGCAAGGCATTGGCACGATCCACAGGTACAGGCCGTTGGCGCCGTGATGGCCTTGAAAACAACATTGGAAACCAGCGCGTCCACCCTTCCGAAATTTCATGTGTTAGGTTGTCTTTCTTTACCGATGCTTTCCTTCTATCTTCAAAATTATGGGCTTCAATGTATCACTACAGACAATACGCTGTTTTTAAAGCTTTAGGTTGAGCAAAAAATATCAGAACAAGGATGAATTTACTCAATACCCAGAATTCTGCTCCTAGAGACAATCACGGATCGACCAGATAGGTATCCAAATCGGATGGCAATTACAACACGGTGATCTATCTCAGTCATCCTTGTTTCAAGGACCGCTCTCCAAAGGCAATCCCGTGATCACCGCCAGGCCGTTCCCTTGGTTCTCTTTTCACTCCTGCAGGAAACCCCCTCCCGGCAACGAATAGATATAGCATAATCTCTTTATCGAGGTAACCACATTGCTCGGGATCGTGAACTGCTGTTGCTGCCTGGGAATGAAAACGCACTTCGTCAGGGTGGAAGTAGACGTCTCCCCCGGTCTGCCGGCGTTCAATATCGTCGGCCTGCCGGACACGGCAGTCAGGGAATCCACCGAACGGGTGCGCGGCGCCATCAGGAACGCCGGGCTGGAGTTTCCGATCAAGCGGATCACCGTCAACCTCGCCCCTGCCGATCTTCGAAAGGAGGGTTCCCTGTTCGACCTGCCGATCGCCGTGGGCATCCTGGCAGCCACCGGACAGGTGCCTGTGGAACAGGCGGCCAACCATATCATAGTCGGGGAATTGTCTCTGGACGGCACAATCTACGCCGTTCCGGGGATCATCCTGATGGCCGGTGACATTGCCGGCGAGCGCCCGGGCGCATCCTTAGTCGTGCCTCTCGGCAACCTGGCAGAAGCCTCGTTAGTACCGGGCATCCAGGTACGCGGCGGCAGCCACCTGGCGGAGGTGGCTTCCTTCCTGCGGGGAGAGCAAGAGATCGCGTTGGGCTTGAGTTGTGATGAGGCCAAGCAAAGAGCTTTGAGTGGCAGTGCGGTCGAAGCGGAACCTGATTTCGCCGATGTCAGCGGTCAGGAGCAAGTCAAGCGGGCATTGGAAATAGCGGCGGCAGGATGCCACAACATCCTCCTGATAGGACCGCCCGGGACGGGCAAGACGATGCTCGCCCGCCGGCTGTCATCCATCCTGCCGCCGATGACCTGGGAGGAATGCCTGGAGGCCACCAAGATCTACAGCGTGGCCGGGCTGCTCCCCAAGGACAGCCCCGTGATCACCAGGAGGCCGTTTCGGTCTCCCCACCATACGGCATCGACAGCCAGCATCATCGGCGGAGGCCGGATGGCGCGTCCCGGGGAGATCAGCCTCGCTTCTCATGGCGTACTGTTCATGGACGAACTGCCGGAATTTAACCGGGAGGTGCTGGAGGCCCTACGGGAGCCCCTTGAGGAGAATGTCGTCACCGTGGGCCGGGTGGCGGGAACGTTTACATATAGTGCCAATTTTTTATTTATCGGAAGTTGTAATCCCTGTCCGTGCGGCTACCTGGGCGATCTCAAGAAAGCATGCACTTGCACTCCCCATCAGGCCCAGCGCTACCGCAACCGGATCTCCGGACCCATGCTCGACCGCATTGACCTGCAGGTGGAAGTGCCTCGCCTGGAACTGGGCGAACTGGTCAAAGACAATCGCGGCGAATCCTCGGCGGAGATCAGAAAAAGGGTGATCGAGGCTCATACAATAGAACAGGCACGTTTTCAGAACACAGGGATTATTTATAATGCAAAGATGAAGAGCCGGCAGATCAAAAATTTCTGCAAACTGGAGAAAGAAGCACAGGGCCTGTTATACAAGATATTTCAAGGGCTGAACCTGAGCATGAGGGCGCTTGACCGTGTTCTCAAAGTAGCCCGGACAATCGCAGACCTGGCCGGTTCCGGCCAGATCCAGCCCCTGCACATTGCCGAAGCCGTGCAGTATCGCTGCTTTGATCATCCTCTCTGTTAGGCAAACACCTTCAGGCGGCTTGTCTAAAATACCCCACTCACGTGAACCTCAGAGGAGAGATACAATGATTCCAGTGCTGGTAAAAGAGTTGACCTTCGACCTGTCCCTTAGCCCAGTAGTATTGCTGGTAGATGAATCCGAGCGGCGCGTCCTTCCGATCTGGGTAGGACCGTTTGAAGCGCAGGCCATCGCCATGGCGCTGCAAGGAGTCATGGTCCCGCGCCCCATGACGCACGATCTGATCAAATCCCTGTGCGAGCATCTGGGCGCATCCGTGCGCAGCGTGATTATCAATGACATCAAAGATGGCACTTATTTTGCAGAGATGTACCTACAGACCACTTCCGGCGAGGTCGTCGTCGACTCTCGCCCTAGCGACGCCATCGCCCTTGCCTTGAGAACGGGCGCCAGGATGTTTATCTCCGAAAAGGTGGCCGGGTACACCATGCCCGTCGCCGAGTTGATCGACGAGAACCAGCAGGAGGAACTCCGGAGGCTCCTGGAGTTCGACGGACCGGACGACTACAAAAAGTCCCTGCATTGACTCCGCATAAAGGGGCTTATCCTGATAGTCGAGAAGTGTGAAATACGAGGCCTCTCGCCTCTCACTTCACAAATTATCGCCTGATCTGGTAACTCCAATTTAGCATGTTGTTGTTGTCCCAGTTGCTAGCGCTGTCTTTGAAGCAGAAGTTGAACTGTCCCTCCCTGGTGATCTCCACGGTCTGTTCCCAACCATCTGAGGCCCTATTCATGTGGTAGTCATGCCGATCCTGCCAGTTATCGGCCCCGAAGCCGGTGTGCAGCCAGATCTGGTCGGCTCCTGAATTTACCAGTAGTCCGTGGTACTTGATCTTTACTTTATCGCCAGCGCGGCTGGGGACAGGATTAATAGAAAAAGCCGGGTGCAGATCGAACATGCAGATCCCTCCGTTGTTGGAATGTTTTTGAGTAAACATTGTTATTATTCCCCGCGCCTGAAAACTTACTCTCTCATAGTGGAGGATAGCAGCCGCCCGAAGATCACCACAGATGACTACCCGCTCTAATGCCCCCGCTTCCTCCGCATCCAAGCCTCCGGCCTGGACCGAAGAATGCGGAGTACATACAAAGCGGTGGGATAAGAGCGGCTACGTCACTGTATTAACTGGCCCTAAGCTTCAGTGGGGGAAAAGCAATCACCCACTGAAGCCAAGACCCAGTTGAACGTACGGTCTCCGGCCTCGTACCGGATGATGTTCACTTGAAGGATTCCCGGCTCTTCTATTCTGGATTCCCGGCCATCTGCTGCAGATGTGCCGAAAGGCAACTGCCAAGCACGAAGAGGGAGGCGGTGGAAAGATAGCCGGGCGATACAGCATCAAAAAGCATGTTTGCCCTGGCCGGAAATTCCTCGTCCCCCACCCACAAGAGCACTGCCAGCAGGATGCGCGGCAAAACCGGAACGACAACGCCGGCGTCTCCCGTCAACCGGATGGCATGTCCCCCCAGTTGTTTGGCTGCCCAGATCAGGTGCTGCGGACGCTGATCGAACAACTGCGCCAGCGGCTTGGTCACTTCGACCCTGAAGGGAGCATCGTGCAGCATCCCGCTGGGAAGCTCGGCAAAGGCTATCCAGCGGCCGGTCGTGGAACCACCGCTCGCCTGGCTGAGGTACTGGAGCAAAAGGGCCTCTTCATCCTGATTCAATTCTCCGGCTCGATCTCCAGCGATCTCCCCGTCAGGAAAAGACACCTCATAAACCGCGTTCAGATAGCGAAGCCTGACGGCGTGCCGTTCGGGCACGTATTCAGACCCGCTCAAGCTCGCCATCCGCCCGGGGTCTCCCCCGGCAAACTCCCGCCTGGCTTCTAAAAGCACATGTTTATATATCAATGTCCCCTACCTTTTGGGATGCGAGAGGTACGAGGTTGGAAGTGAGCTTCCCGCATCACACTTCCCCTTTTTCATAGGTCATGCTGAGCAGTTCCGCCAAATGCATGACCTGCACCGGCGACTGCTCCAACTTGAGAACGTGATCAAGCTGCATGATACACGACGGACAGCCGGTCACCACCAGGCCGGCGCCGGTCTTCCGGATGTTTTCGACTTTGCGTTTGCCGATCCTGGTTGACAGGTCATAGTAGGTCAGATTGAACGAACCTGCCGCTCCACAGCACCGGTCCGCCTCGTTCATCTCCGTTAACTCCACACCGGGCACGGCCCTGATCAGCTTGCGGGGAGCGGTATGGACCCCCTGCCCCCGCCTGAGATGGCAGGGATCGTGATAGGTTGCCACCACCGGAACTTCCCGGGCGCCGGGTTGGAAGTCGATAGCGTCGTCCAGCAACTGGCTGAAGTCCAGCACCTTGTCTGCGAAAATCCTGGCCTCTCTGGTCCCGATCAGGTCGGCATAATCATGAAGCATGCTGCCGCAGGAGGCGCAGTCGGTGACAATAGCATCGACACCGGCCTTCTGAAAAGCCTCGATGTTCCTGTGGGCCAGGGCGACCGCCGAGGCCTCGTCACCGCTGGCCAGAGCTGGAATCCCGCAGCACCACTGCTCGGGAATGACCACCTCAGCTCCATTGCGCCCGAGCACATCTAGCACCGCCAGACCGGTCCCGTGATAGACGTAGTTGGTAAGGCAGCCCGTGTAATAGGCCACCCTGATCTTGGGCCTGCTGCAGGTGATTAGCTTGGGTGCCTGCGAGCGAAAGGAACGCCTGGCCACCCTCGGCAGCAGCCCCTCCTTCTTGGCCAGGTCAGGGCTGATCAGTTCGAGCAGGCCGCTTTTCCGGACCACGCTCTGAATCCCGCTGTGTTGGTATAAATACCCCATCCTTGCCGCCAAGGACAGCCTTCCGTTGTTCTGCAGCAGATGTTGAAAAACATTCTTCCTCACAAAGGAGATCCCCAGCTCTTTGGCGATCTCCCGGCGCGCCGCCAGCACCAACTGATCGACAGGCACCTTGTTTGGGCAATTGTCGACGCAGGCCTTGCACAGCAGGCACAGGCTCATGATCTCCTTCATCTTGGGAGACAGTTCGATTGTTCCCTCAAGATAATTCTTGATCAGGAAGATCTTGCCCCGGGCTACATAGGGCTCGGCCTGGGTCTCCCCGTAAAGAGGGCATACTGCCTGGCAGCCCCCGCACTTGCTGCATTGATTCAAGAGGTCACTGGCCGTAGCAAGGCTTTCCAATTTATTCACCTCTGAAGATCTTGCCCGGATTGAAGATGTTGTTCGGGTCGAGGGCCTGCTTCAAGGCCAGCATCACCGCATAGCCGGCCTCCCCGGTCTCCAGCTTCAGGTACGGCGCTTTCATGGTGCCGATGCCGTGCTCGCCCGACAGGGTTCCGCCAAGTTCGACCGCGGCCTGGAACAGCTCCCCCACCGCTTTTTCCACCCGCTCCATCTCCTCCCGGTCCCTCTGGTCGCAGAGAATGTTCGGGTGCAGGTTGCCGTCGCCGGCATGACCGAAGATCACCAGGCTCAGACCATACCGCTCGGCAATCTCCCGCAGTTTCCTGGCCATGTTCGGAATCTGGCTGCGGGGCACGGAGATGTCCTCACTGATCTTGGTGGGTTTGATCTGCACCACGGCAGCCGAAACCGCTCTGCGGGCCGCCCAGATATCCTCTCTTTCCTGCTCGCTGGCGGCAACCCTGACCTCTCTGGCGCCCCCTTCGCGGCACAGGTCCACTATCTGCCCAGACTGCGCCTCGATCAACTCGGGAGTGCCATCCACCTCGATGATCAGGACCGCTCCGGCATCTAACGGCAGGCCGAGGTGTCGATAGTTTTCCACACACTGGATCGTCCGGTCATCCATCAATTCCAGAGTTACCGGAATGATTCCCCGCCTGACGATCAGGGTGACCGTCCGGGTGGCGTCGTCAAGTTGAGGAAAAACTGCCATCATGGTTTTGATCGCTTGCGGTTTGGGGATCAGACGCAGGTAGATCCTGGTGATGACGCCCAGTGTTCCCTCAGAGCCGGTGTACAGCCTGGTCAGGTCGTAGCCGGTCACGCTCTTGATGGTCTTGCCTCCGGTTTTCACCAGGTCGCCCTGGGGCGTGACCACTTCCAGGCCGAGCACGTAGTCCCTGGTGACCCCGTACTTGAAGGCCCTGGGACCTCCGGCGCACTCGGCCACATTACCGCCGATGGTCGAGGTCTTCAGGCTGGCCGGGTCCGGTGGATAGAACAGGCCCCGCCGCTCAACCTCCTGCTGGAGAGCATAGGTGACGACACCAGGTTCCACCACCGCCACCAGGTTCTCCTCGTCTATCTCCAGGATCCTGTTCATTCGGTTCAGATCCAGAACCATCCCATTTTTCACAGGCAGCGAACCGCCGCTCAATCCAGTCCCGGCGCCCCGGGGAATGATCGGAAACAGGTGGGTATTCGCCAGCCTGACGATCGCCTGGATCTCCTCCGTGCTGGCCGGCCGGGCCACCAGGTCCGGCACGAAAGCGTAGGGAGTGCCGTCGTAGCCGTAGCACATCCGCTCTTCCAGTGATACAAAGATGTTGTCCTTCCCCACTACTCTGGTGATCTCCTCGATAACGGAGGGCGGGATCATCGATGACACCTCCCCTAATGGTCTTCAACTGGCCGTTTCCAATTTCCCGCCTGCAAACTGCATCCGGCGCCCATCTCCCTCGATGACGAGGTGGGGTTGGCCACGGGCCTCTCCAAGCAGTGCCGCCGAGAGCTCGATCCGGAACAGATCCAGCGTATTATCGATCACCAGGACCCGTGCGTCTTCCTGTTCTTCACCGCCCAGGCTCTTGAGGGCAGCGGATAACGCTTCATCGTCGGTGGCAAAATGCATCGGCGCCATCGCCCGCATCACAAAGGTGGTGCTGAGCACGTTGAGATACGTCGCCGTCCAATCGACCTTGGCCAGCAGGCGGTCGGTGGTGAAGTCGGCCAGTCCGATCCCGAGGGCGTTCCCCTTCGAACGCTCGTCCAGGTCCAGCACGGCGATCCGCTTAATGCGCGGGCGTTCCGGCTCCGGCTCCCCCTGAATGCGCAGGCGCCCGATGATGTTGGTATCCATCCCTGTACCGCTGAAGCGCTTTCCCATCGACCTGACCACCAGCAAGTCCAAGTCATCGAAGGGCAGACTCGGCATTAATGCGCGCGCCGTTTTCAGGAGATCCTGCTCTCGTTCATAGAACTGCTCCGGCTCTATGCCGGCAAGCAGAGCTGTCTGTTCGTAAGCGTTTTCCACAATGGCGATCCCGTACAGAACCGGGAGGTGTCCCATTATGTATGCGGCTAACAGTGGGATAAATGATTCCAGTCCTCTGATGCCATAGCTATGCAGCGCCGCCGCTCCCTGTGGATTGCCCAACCCCACCGCCAGCATCTTCATCAGACCACTCTCTATCGGGGCGTGAAAGGAGGTGTGCGGCTTGACCCGGTTGATGACGATCAGCCCATCCATCTCCAGGGCGACGCGGTTGACATAGACCGGAACCCCAGGCCCCACCTCGCCGATCCTGACCGCCTCTGCACTCGCCACCAGCGGAACCCCAAGCGCTGCTTCGGTGATTCCCAGGCCGGCCAGCAGTTTCAACTGGCCTTCCGGAGTGCCCCCGCCATGGGAGCCCATTGCCGGTATGATAAAGGGTTGGCAACCCCGCTCTTTAATAAAGCGTACCGTTGCCGAGAGGATCGGAACAATGTCGGCGATGCCCCTGCTTCCGGCCGTCAGCCCGATCTTGGCCCCTGGCTCGACCTTCTCCCAAAATGCAGATTCTTCAAGCAGCCTGCCGACTTCGCCCTGCACGTCGCTTAAAGCTATCGCCGGTAGTTTGTAACGCGCCTGATACATGACAGGGAGCTTCATATATTTCCTCCATCCAAGCGCCCGATAAGCTTACCAGGATCCTACCCGTTGAGTCTTCAAACGGATTCTTCAAGCCTGATCTTAGCATAAGAATGGGCTTCATCATACCCGTTTGCGGCATGTATACTGTACTCACACCACTTGCCTAGAAAACCCCTTTTAAGTGCTCGATCAGCGGCTCCTGATCGCCTGGAAAAGTGACCGCCATCACATCAAAGCGCAACTCCTGCTCCTTTCGCTTGGCGCCCATCAGGTAGTACTGCGCCAGGCGCCTGATCTTCGCCTGCTTCTTACCCCCCACTGCTTCCTGCGGTAGGCCGTAGCTTGTCCCACGCCTCGCTTTGACCTCGACGAAGACCATTATGGATCCATCCATCATGATCAGGTCGATCTCACCGCTGCGACAGCGCCAGTTCTTGGCCATCAACACGTAACCGAGCCCTAAAAGAAAGGAAAGGGCGATCTGCTCGCCCTTGATCCCGGTGTCTTGTCTCAGCTTGGTCATTGCCGCCCTCGCTCCCGAATAGACGTATCGCCAAATTCAATCCAGCTTCTCCCTGACCCCGTGAAAGGTACGCCGGTGGATGAAGCAGGGCCCAAACCGGTTCAACGCCTCCAGGTGGTCCGGGGTCGGATAGCCTTTATTCTGCTCAAAGTTATATCTGGGGTACAGCCGGCTGTAGTAGGTCATGATGGCGTCCCTGGTGGTCTTGGCAATGATGGAAGCGGCGGCGATGGCCGCGCTTTTGGCATCGCCCTTGATGATCGGGGTCTGTTCAACAGAGATGCCGGGCAGTGCCCAGCCGTCGACCAGCACGTGTTCCGGGCGCAGTTGGAGGCGGTTCAGGGCCGCCCTCATGGCCATGTAGGTTGCCTGGAGGATGTTATGCCTCTCGATCAGCCCGACCGGAATGACCCCTACCGCCCAGGCCGGGGCCTGCAGCTTGATCTCCCGGGCCAGCGCCTGGCGATGCACAGGAGGGACTACCTTGCTGTCGTTCAGGCCGCTGAGGAGCAACTGCCCCCTCAAGACCACCGCTGCCGCCACCACGGGGCCGGCCAGAGGTCCCCGTCCGGCCTCGTCGATTCCCGCCACCAGTTCAACGCCGTCCCGCCAGAGCGCCCGCTCATACATGTGCAGCCGCAACAGCCGTTCCAATTCGGGATGAGTGATGAGTGATGAATTATTGCTCATTTTAGGTCACGCTTTCTTGAACGGAAACTCGGAGGCCGCCAACCTCACGCCTCTCACCTCACAACGCCAGGTTCATCAACGCTCATTACCCATTACCCATTACCCATTACTGGGTTTTTCAAGAGAGATGCGCCCCAGCCTACCGCTGCGAAACTGGTCGAGCAGGAAATCGCTGGCCCGCTGGATGTCCGGTAGGCCGCTGCCCATCAGGAAACCCTTGGCGCCGGCGATCTCCTCCAGCGAAATGCTCCCGACAACTGCAGGGTAGTATTCTTTTAAAAAGGCGAGCAGCCGCTCGCAAGTTTCTTCCGCCCGGGAGCCACGGGTTTCTACAGAACCGATCGCTCCCAATTTAAACCTGCCATCGGCACCGACTCTCGAGATCGACATGATACCGGGGGTATCCAGAACAGAGACTGAATCGGTCAGGTGCACCCATTGCGGTCCCCTGGTCAGACCGGGCCGATCGCCCGTTCGCATGGTCTGGCGCCCGATCAGCCTGTTCAGGTAGGTGGACTTGCCGGTATTCGGAATACCGAGCACCGCCACCCGTAAGCCGCGGGACCGGCGGCCCTTCATTTGCAAAGAGCGGTGCAGCACCAGTGTTTGAGCACCCAGGATCTTCCACAGCTCACGGAAGCCGCCGGCGCTTTTGGCATCCACCGCCACAGCCTCTTTTCCCTGTTCCTTAAAAAAAACAAGCCAGGCCTTGGTGGTCCCGGGATCGGCAAGGTCGGCCTTGTTCAATACCAGCAGGTGCTGTTTATTCAAGATCAGCCCGGCCACGGCCGGGCTGCTGGATGTTTGGGGACAGCGGGCGTCCACCAGTTCACAGATCAGGTCCACCACCTTCAGGCTGGAGGCTATCGCAGCGACCCTCCGGCGGTGAACATTGACTCCGTTGGCGTCTGTCACTTGATCAGCCTCATTCGCCCCGGCGGCCAGTAGATCAGAAATGCCTTGCCGATGAGGTTCTTCTGGGGAACGGCGCCCCAGTCACGGCTGTCATCGCTGTTGTTCCGGTTGTCACCCATCATAAAATAAGAACCCTGCGGCACTTTAAAGGGACCGTAATCGGCCATAAACTCGTGAGGCAGGTACGGCTCCGCAATCCGCACCCCGTTGATAATCAGGTTATTGTTACGGACCTCCACGGTTTCACCACCGAAGGCGATCAGCCTCTTGATAAAATCCCGAGAGGGATCAAGCGGATAACGAAACACGATGACATCGCCGCGCTGCGGTGGATGAAAGCGGTAGACCAGCATGTTGACGATGATCCGGTCATTGATAAGCAGCGTCGGCTCCATAGATGCTGATGGAATGTAGAAAGGCTGGATGATGAACATCCGGAGCAGCGCCGCCAGGACCACGGCCAGGACAACAGACTCCAAAAGATCCCGCCACACGGGCACATTCCCTGTTTCGCCGGGCTGGGTAGACATCGGTTACTTCCTTTCCTTGATGCGAGCAGCCTTGCCAACTCGTTCACGCAGGTAATAGAGCCGCGCCCGCCGGATCCTGCCCCTGCGTACGACCTCGATCTTGTCCAGGCGCGGGGAATGCAGCGGGAAGGTCCTCTCGACACCCACACCATAGGATATCCGGCGAACGGTGAAGGTCTCGCCGAGACCACCCCCACGCCTTCTGATCACGGTGCCCTCAAACACCTGGGTCCTCTCCCTGCTTCCCTCGACCACCTTTACATGAACCTTTACGGTATCGCCAGACCGAAAAGGCGGTATCTCCTTCTTCATATAGTCCTGGTCCACCATCTTGATAATATCTGGCATAATCTTGATCCTCCTTAATACGAACAGTGCCGGAGCACTGCCGCTTATTATAGCATAGCAACACCTGATCCACAACATTTGACAGATGACTACCCGCTCTAATGCCCCGCTTCCTCGAAGCGGTGGAATAAGAGCGGCTACGCCACTGCATTAACTGGGTCTTGGCTTCAGTGGGTCCACTGAAGCCAAGACCCAGTTGAACCAAGGTAAGACCTGGACAGGGTTCAGTCACCCTGCTCGTCAAAGAGGGTATCGATTGCGCGCCGGTCGTCCTCGTTCCAGTCAAGACCGCCGAGCAGGTCCGGACGGCGCAGGAATGTCCGCCGCACCGACTGATTCCGGCGCCAGCGTTCTATTGCCCGGTGGTTGCCGTTCAGGAGAATTTCCGGGACACTCCACTCCCGAAACTGGCGCGGGCGGGTATACTGCGGGTACTCAAGCATGCCGGCAGTAAACGATTCCTGCTGCAGCGAACTCGGCTCCACCACCCCGTCAACCAGCCGGGCCACACAGTCGACCAGCACGATGGCAGCGGCCTCGCCCCCGGTCAGGACATAGTCCCCGATGGAGATCTCATCGGTCGCCAGGTACCTAACCCGCTCGTCAATCCCTTCGTAGTGGCCGCAGATGATCACCAGGCGCTGCTCCCGCGCCAGTTCCTCGGCCTTCCTTTGACTGAAAGTGGCGCCCTGCGGGGAGAGCAGGACCACCCGGGTCGCCGGTTCTAGAGCCAGGGACTCCAGGCAACTGAACAACGGCTCCGGCTTCAACACCATCCCCGGCCCGCCGCCGAAGGGATAATCATCCACCTTGTGATGCCTGTCTTCGGAGAACTCTCTGAAGTCCACGATCTGGACGGAGAGCAGCATCCTGTCGCAGGCACGCTTGATGATGCTGTTCTGAAAGGGGCCCTCGAACATTTCCGGAAACAGAGTCAGAATCCTGATCTCCACGGGCAATTACTCCTTATCCAACAAACCCGGCGAGGGTTCGATGATCATCAATCCCGCTCCGGTATCGATTTTTTTGACAACCGAGCGGAGCGCAGGCACCAGGTATTCTTGCCCCAGCCCGCCCTTGACCACGTAGACATCATTGCCACCGGTGGTCAGGACCTCGGTAACCTCACCCAGGGCCGTTCCGTCAACGGTTACCACTTTCAGGCCAACGATTTCAAAGTGGTAATAGGCGCCATCCTGAAGCGGCCACAATTCCTGGCGCGACACCTGCAACAGGGCGCCGCGGAATTGCCTGGCCTGTTCCGGGGAATCGATGCCCTCCAGTTTCAGAACGATGCGGTTCTGCTGAATGACAGCGCTTTCCACGGCTTTTTTCAGGAGCGAGTTTCCCAGGCTTAAAAAAACCTGCTCCGTGGTCTTGAACCGCTCCGGAAAATCAGTAAGCGGGATCACCCGCACCTCACCGCGCAAGCCGTGGGGCGCGCCGATCTCTCCGATCGTGATGTACTGTTGA
>Ga0224534_1000571_pt1 | contig 23075 bp, 23 predicted proteins | sample 714E12024metaG_FD_172012 | JGI IMG/M metagenome (GOLD analysis project Ga0224534, IMG submission 172012) | Peat soil microbial communities from Stordalen Mire, Sweden - 717 E1 20-24 | ecosystem: Environmental > Terrestrial > Soil > Wetlands > Peat | place: Sweden: Norrbotten County, Stordalen... | reverse complement strand
CCAGTTGGCCAAGAAGCTGCGGGCTTCCAACCTCTTTCTGGGTGCCCTGGCAGCCAGGATTGGCCAGGTCCGGATGCCACTCCCCGGGGGATGCGACATAGGCTTCCGCCCCATGGACCTCCATCTCAAGGGCTTGAGCGCCATGGGGTTTGAGGTGGAACTGGAGCACGGGTTTATCAACGCTAAAGCCCGGGAGCTCCGGGGCGCCCGGATCTACCTGGACTTTCCCAGCGTGGGCGCTACTGAGAATATCATGATGGCTGCGGTCGGTGTCCCCGGAACTACGATCGTGGAAAATGCTGCCAAGGAGCCGGAGATCGTCGACCTGGCCAGTTTTCTGAGCGGCGTCGGGGCGACCATCAGGGGCGCCGGCACCGACCTGATCAAGATTGAAGGCGCCCGCGCCGGGGTACCCGCTTCAGCGGGCCGGGCACCCGCAGGTGCCTGCGATAGCGGGCGTGGTGCCCGTTTTAGCGTGATCCCGGACCGGATCGAGGCGGGTACCTATATGATCGCTGCGGCCGCGGTTGGCGCCGAGGTGACCATTGAGAACGTGATCATCCGGCACCTGCAGCCGGTGATCGCCAAGCTCCAGGATGTGGGCCTGGAGGTGGCAGTGGGCGAGGACTCCCTGACTGTCAGGCGCTCTGGCCCGTTGCGGGCCACGGACATCAAGACCCTGCCCTACCCGGGTTTTCCCACTGATCTGCAGTCCCCGATGATGGCTTTGCTCTGCCTGGTGCAAGGTACCAGTGTGATCAGTGAAAATGTCTTCGATAACCGCTTCCGGGTGGCCGACGAATTAAAGCGCATGGGTGCCCAGATCAGGGTCAAGGGGCACTCGGCCGTGGTTGAGGGGCCGACCCGGCTATTGGGAGCCCAGGTGAAAGCCCCCGACTTGCGGGCCGGAGCTGCTCTGATCGTGGCCGGCCTGGCTGGTGAGGGCGAGACCGAGATCTGCCAGGCAGAGTTGATCGAACGGGGCTATGAAAAAGTAGCTGAGAAGTTTTGCGCTCTCGGCGGCAGAATAAAATACGTCGATTAGGGAGCTGCGATTGGCTTGGAGTTATTCGAAGGTCTTATTCTGGCATTGTTAGCAGTGTGGGCGCTGTTGCCCGATTTGTGGAACCGGTGGCGGAGTCGCGATGTGCTGCGTAAGGGGGGTGTGGGCAATAGGGTTGCCCTGACCTTTGACGACGGCCCGGACCCCGTTTATACGCCCCTTATCCTGGACATCCTGGCCCAATGGGGCGTTTCGGCGACCTTTTTCATGGTGGCGGAAAATGCCCGCCGGTATCCGGGCGTGGTGAAACAGGTTGTGGCCAGGGGACATGAGGTGGGGAGCCACGGGATGCATCACTCTCCGCCCTGGTTCCTGTCGCCAAAACGGTCGCGCCTGGAGATCCAGGAGTCGATAGCCACGCTGCAAGGCCTGACCGGCGTTCCGGTGCGTTGCTTCCGGCCGCCGTGGGGCATGTCCAACCTGGTCTCCCATTACTGGATGCGCAAGTCCGACCAAAAGGTAGTGCTGTGGTCCCTGGATTCGCTGGACTGGTTCTTCATGACTCCGGCGAAAGTCATCATCAAGAAAGTTTCCCGCTGGGTCCGCCCCGGCTCCATTATCCTGTTCCATGATGGCCCGGGGGTGCGGCGCAATGCTGCAGCCCTAGCGGAGGCGCTGCCGCAGTTGTTGGAAAGTATGCTGGAACAGGGGCTGGTCCCCGTGACGGTGAGCGAGTTGATGGATGAGGGAGAAAGGATGAGGAAGATTTATGAGTGCCGGGAGTGTCGTGACGAGAGCGTTGGAAATCGCCAGGCGCCGATTGTTTTACATTGCAGCAATTATCAGTACGGTTTTATGGGGGGGCCTGCGTTTTCTGCCACCGATCCTTCATGACCATTACATTCTCTCCAGTCTGTTGAGCATGATCTGTGCTCAGGGGATGAAGCCGTTCACAGCCAGGTCCGAATCCGACCGGATCCCCTGGTGGCGGATCACCCAAAGCGGGGGCATGCCTAGTTCGCACTCCGCGGTTGTCGCCGCTCTGACCGCCTCACTGGGCCTGGAACTTGGCTGGGCCTCGCCCGTCTTTCAGGTTGCCGCCGTGCTCGGGGGGATCGTGATCTACGACGCCATCACCCTGAGGCGGGTGGTCGGCGAGCATACGAGAGTCCTGAAGGAGAGGCTGCAGGGGGTCGCCGACGACTCCTTCCTCTGGGAGAACGGGGTGGGGCACACTCCCCTGGAGGCGTCGGTGGGGCTCTTGCTGGGCGTTCTGTGCGCCGTGCTGGTGGTGCGGGTATAGGAGGAGATCGGGGGGGAGAGCATGATCAGCACCAGTGACCTGCAGTACTGCCTTCCGGGCTTATCGCTTTCTTTCGAAATCGTGGCTAACGTGGAAGACCTGGTCACCAACCCCGAGGACGACGACCAGATCCCTTACTGGGCGGAGCTTTGGCCTGCCTCCCGGGGACTGGCCCAATATATCTGGGAGCAGGTCGATTTCAACGGGGACAAAGTGCTGGAGTTGGGCGCCGGTCTGGGCCTGCCCGGCCTGGTGGCAGCCTGCAAGGGTGCCCGCGTGACCATTAGCGATTATCAGCCGGAGGCTTTGAAGATAGCCAGCCGCAACGCTTTGCGCAACGGGATCGAGGGGGTTGTCTTCGAACTGGGGGACTGGCGCGACTGGCCTCTCAGAGAGAAGTTCGACTGGATCATCGGCTCGGATGTGCTCTACAACCCCCGGAGCAACCCCTATGTCGGCCGGATTCTCCTTGGTAACCTGGCTGCGTCCGGGCAACTGTTGTTTGCTCATCCCGGGCGCCAGGCCACCCTCAGCTTCCTGGGGGAGCTTGTCGCTTCCGGTTTCCAGGAGCGCCGGGGGACGATCCCGGTCGCGGTGGACAACCCTCCGCTCTCCGACTACAAGATCGACATCCATCACCTCCAAAAGAAGTGCTGAGTCCGAGCTTCCGTTGAAAAGAGGCTTCAACTGGGTCTTGGCTTCAGTGGTGATTGCTTTTCCCCGCTGAAGCTTAGAGCCAGTTAACTAGGGGCGCGCCCAGAGGGCACCCGGCTCTTATTCCACCGCTTCAGGAAGCGGGGGCATTAGAGCGGGTAGCCATCGGTGAAGTAAAATGAGCAATAACTCAGCACTTTCCCGATGATCAGGATCGTGGCGGTCGGGCGCATCAAGGAGCCCGGCTTTGTCTTGGCCCAGGAGGAATACGCCAAGAGGCTGCAGCGTTACAGCCGCCTGGAGATCATCGAGGTTGACGACGAGCCAGTGCCCTCCGGAGACCGGCAGCGCCAGGCGGTGAAAATGCGGGAGGGGGAGCGGCTGTTGCGGCGCTTGCGGGCACCCGCTTCAGCGGGTCGTGATTGCCTGTTGGTGGCCCTGGATTCACGGGGAGACCAGTTCACCTCCGAGGCCCTTGCCGCCTGGCTCGACCAGCACCAAGCGCCAGACGGGAGACATGGGGAACTCGCATTCATGCTGGGCGGCACCCTGGGTCTGTCGCCGGCCGTACTGGCCCAAGCCGACCTGCGGCTCTCCCTGTCCAGCCTCACCCTTCCGCACCAGTTGGCCCGGGTCGTCCTCCTGGAACAGTTGTACCGGGCCTTTCGCATCCTGCGCCGGGAGCCCTACCATTATTGAGAGTGGTGAAGCGGGAAAAAGCCACTTGAAATCTCCGGCTCTGAGAGGAATAATAAAGCAGGTGTCGAAGCAGTTTTGTTATAGTTGCCTGCCAGGAATCTACCATTTGTTGTCATAGAAGTCCGACCATTAAGGAGCCAACTATGGGGGTTTTAGATGATATCAGAATAGAGATCACCCAGGCGCTGATCCGGGCGGCAGAAGAGGCATGCCGGGACGGCCGGCTCACTTGCAGTGACCTGCCCGGCTTTGCGGTGGAGGTGCCCAGGGACCGTATTCACGGGAATTTTGCCAGCAACCTGGCCTTGCTTCTGGCTCAGGCAGAAAAGGCCTCCCCCCGCCAGATCGCCCAGGTGTTGCTGGAGTTCGTCAACCTGCCTGCCGGGTATGTGTCCCGGGCCGAGGTGGCCGGCCCCGGGTTTATCAACTTCTATCTCGATCCGGCCTGGCACTACCAGGTGCTGCCGGAGGTGGAGGCCCAGGATGAGCGCTACGGCAGCTCCGACCTGGGGGGCGGCGAGTATGTCCAGGTAGAGTTTGTGAGCGCCAACCCCACCGGCTTGCTGCACATGGGCAACGCCCGCGGGGCGGCCCTCGGGGATACCCTGGCGAACGTTCTCGCCGCGGCCGGGTATAATGTTCAGCGAGAGTTTTACATCAACGATGCCGGCAACCAGATCGAGGCCTTCGGTCGTTCCCTGGAGGCCCACTACCTGCAACTGCTGGGGCAGGACGTCCCGTTTCCGGAGGACGGGTATCCCGGCCAGGACCTGCTGGAAAGTATGAAGAACCTGGTCGGCCAGGTCAAGGGCAAGTATCTGAGGGTCGATCCCCTGTTGCGCCGGGAGATGCTGGTCAAGTATGCCCTGAAGGAGAAGCTGTTCCAGATGGAAAGGGACCTGGCGGACTTCCGGGTACACTATGACAATTGGTTCTCAGAGCAGACCCTGCATGATGATGGGGAGATCGAGGAAGTCCTGAAGGAGTTGCAGGCCAGCGGCTACCTGTATGAGGAGGAGGGCGCCCTGTGGTTTCGCTCCACCCTGTTCGGGGATGAGAAGGACGAGGTGCTGGTCCGCGGCAACGGCATTCCCACCTACTTTGCCGGGGATATTGCCTACCACCGGAACAAGTTCCGGCGGGGCTTCGACCGGGTGATCAATATCTGGGGTGCTGACCATCACGGCCACGTCCCCCGCCTGAAGGGGGCGATGGAGGCCCTGGGCATAGAACCGGACCGCCTCCAGGTGATCATTATGCAACTGGTCAGATTGTTCAGAGGCGGCGAGCCGGTGCGGATGTCCAAGCGCACCGGGGAGTATGTCACCCTGCATGACCTGATGGACGAGGTGGGAGTGGATGCTGCCCGCTACTTCTTTGTCATGCGCAGCGCCGACAGCCACCTGGACTTCGATCTTGATCTGGCCAGGGAGCAAAACAGTGAGAATCCAGTCTATTACGTCCAGTATGCCCATGCCCGGATCTGCAGCATCCTCAGGCAAGCGGAGACGGTGCCGCCTGTAGCGCAGGTCGACTGCTCACTGCTCAGAAACCCGGCAGAATTGGCCCTGATCCAAAAGATTGCCGAGCTTCCCGGTGAGATCGCCTATGCGGCCCTCCACCAGGAACCGCACCGGCTGGCCTTCTATGCCAACGAGTTGGCCACGCTGTTTCACGGATTCTATACCACCTGCCGCGTCCTGTCTGACCAGCCTGCTTTGAGCCAGGCCCGGCTGGTGCTGATCAACGCCTGCAGGATTACCCTGCGCAACACTCTACACCTGGTGGGGGTGACAACCCCGGAAAGAATGTAAAAGTTGAAGGGGGGAGATCTGGTTTGCCGGAGGCTGAGAGCCTTGAAGAGAAGGAGAAGATCCTTGGTTTTGTCTATGGGTTGTTAAAAACAAATGGGCAGCCCTTGCATTATTCGGTGCTGCTAAGCGAGGTTGCCAACAGGTTCTATGCTGACCGGGACGATCAGATCGCGGCCAGGGCACGTTTCTATACCTGGCTCAACCTGGATACCCGCTTTACCAGCGTAGGCCAGGGACGCTGGGGCCTGCGGACGATGGCGCCCCAGAAGGGAGCGCGCCCGGTGCCGCTGTTGAGCTTGATGCACAAGTCGGTCGAATATGACGACAGCCCTACCAAGGCGATCACCCGGGACGACCTGGATGATGAACCGCTGCTTGACAAAGAACTGCTCGAGGATGATGAAGCCGATTCGGACAGCGACACTGAGGATAAGGACGACCTAGATGACGAGATCGATCAGCCCGTGAAATAGTTTGAAAAGGAGGCGCTTCCTTTGAAGGTGAATTGGTATGGTCAAGCCTGTTTTCTGTTCGAGGGCGCGGGAGTCCGCCTGGTTACCGATCCCGAGTTCCCTTGAAGTAGTGGTGTTGGACTATTTTGCTGGTTAGTGGTTGGATCACAAGACGGCGTTTAGCGATTGGTGGTTGTTGGCCAACGACCAAAATGGAGGGAGAGACTTGACCAAGTACATCTTTGTCACGGGCGGAGTGGTTTCCTCGCTGGGTAAGGGGATCACTGCCGCCTCCCTGGGGCGACTGCTCAAGAGCAGGGGCTGTAAGGTCTCCATGCAGAAGTTCGACCCCTACATCAATGTGGATCCGGGAACCATGAGCCCCTACCAGCATGGGGAGGTCTTCGTCACCGAAGATGGCGCCGAAACCGACCTTGACCTGGGACACTACGAGCGGTTCATCGATAAAAACCTGACACGTACCAGCAATGTCACCGCAGGCCGCGTCTACCATTCTGTGATCAAAAAAGAGCGCCGCGGTGATTTTTTAGGTGACACGGTGCAGGTCATCCCGCACATCACCAACGAGATCAAGGACCTGATCCAGCGGATCGCCGTGGAGGAGTGCCCGGATGTGGTGATCACCGAGATTGGGGGCACGGTCGGCGACATCGAGTCGCTTCCCTTCCTGGAGGCGATCCGCCAGTTCAAGAGCAACATCGGCAGGGAGAACGTGCTCTACATTCACGTCACCATCATTCCCTACCTGCGGGCCGCCGGGGAATTGAAGACCAAACCGACCCAACACAGCGTGAAGGAACTGCGCAGCATCGGGATCCAGCCGGACATCATCGTCTGCCGTAGTGAACGCCCCCTGTCTAAAGACCTCAAGGACAAGATCGCCCTCTTCTGCGACATTGAAAAGAACGGGGTGATCGAGGCAGTGGACGCCGATTCTATCTACGAGGTGCCCCTGATGCTCGAAGCCCAGGGTTTTGCCGATATTGCCGTGGAACGCCTGGGGCTGGTCTGCGGCAAACCGGACCTCAAAGAGTGGGAGGAACTGGTGTCCGTCTGCCGCAATCCCACGCAGCAGACCCGGGTGGCTGTGGTCGGCAAGTACATCGAACTCCGGGACGCATACAAGAGCATCAACGAGGCTATCTGTCACGGCGGCATTGCCCACCGGGCAGCGGTAAAGATCGACTGGGTTGACGCAGGGGTGTTGGAGAACGGCGATGCCGGGGAGATCCTGGGCGCGGCGAACGGTATCCTGGTCCCCGGCGGTTTTGGCTATCGGGGCATCGGTGGCAAGGTGAAGGCGATCAACTATGCCCGGTCGCATGGAATCCCCTTCTTCGGGATCTGCCTGGGCATGCAGTGCGCCGTGATCGAGTTTGCCCGCAATGTCTGCGGCCTGGAGGACGCCAGCAGCACCGAGTTCGATCCGGAGACACCCTATCCGGTGATCGACCTGCTTCCGGAGCAGCGCGAGGTGGAGGACCTGGGCGGCACCATGCGCCTGGGGCACTATACCTGCTTGCTGCAGCCGGGTTCCTGGTCGAGCAGGGCCTATGAGGCCGCATCGGTGGAGGAGCGCCACCGCCACCGCTACGAATTCAATAATGTTTTTCGCCAGCAGATGCAGGACTGTGGTCTGCAGGTCACCGGCACCTCTCCCGACGGCAGGTTGGTGGAGATCGTGGAACTGCCGGACCACCCCTGGTTCGTGGCCTGCCAGTTTCATCCGGAGTTCAAGTCTCGCCCCAACAGGCCGCATCCACTCTTCAAGGCTTTTATCGGGGCAGCCCTAAAAAAAAGTAATGGGTAACGAGTAATGAGTAATGAGTAATATCAGCGAAGTTTGTTCATCGAGCGACTGCTTCGGGTTTAGAAGGCGTTGTTTAGAGGCAAAAAATCTCCGGCTTCTGAAATAAAAGATTTTTGGGCAAAATATGGTGATGCTGACAACTAAGATGTAATTAAGTAATGGGTCATGAGGACCGTCAAAGTTCTTTTATCTTTTCACTCATCACTCATCACTCATGACTCATCACTGGGGACTTTTCACTCATCACTGGGGACTTTTCACTCATCACTCATGACTCATCACTGGGGGCTTTCGGTTGTACCGGGCGCAACTGATCGAGGAAAAAAACAAGGACTTGTTCAATGATTTTATCTGCTCCTCAAGCAAGCCTCACTTCCTGCAGAGTTATGAGTGGGGGGAGTTGAAGAGTATTACCGGGTGGGAACCGCTCCGGCTGCTGATCTGGCATGACGACCGGCCGGTGGCCGCCATCTCCCTCCTGGAGCGCCGTCTGCCTCTTTACCGCTATCTGCGTCGCTCCATTGCCTACGCCCCCCGTGGCCCCATCATTGGCGAGGAATGTGATCAGGAGGGGGAAAGGTTTTTCTGGGATTCGGTCAAGAGTTTGGCGCACCGGCATGGCGCCATTTTTATCAAGATTGACCCGGACATTCCCACTGAACCCGGCGCCGCCGCGGAGAGCTACCGGATGCGCCTGGCCGCTGCGGGCTTCAAGTCCGGCGGTAACCGGTCCGGCTTCGGGGGCGTCCAACCCCGCTTCGTCTTCCGACTGGACGTCACTCCCACCGAACAAAAGCTGTTAGAGGCCATGGAGAGCAAGACCAGGTACAACATCCACCTGGCGGAGCGCAAGGGCGTCAGCGTGCGTATTGCCCAAGACGCTCACGACCTGAGGCTTTTTTACGACATCCTGAAAGAGACCGCCGACCGGGACCAGTTCCTGGTCCGCAACTTCGGCTACTTTGAACGGATGTGGGATCTGTTCGTGAGCGCGCCCAAGGGGCACCCGGCGGCCCGGATCTTTCTGGCGGATTACCGGGGACAGGTGATTGCCGGGACGCTGGCCTTCCATTGCGGTGACCGGGTCTGGTACCTGTACGGAGCCTCTTCCGACCGCCTCCGGAACGTGATGCCGAACCACCTGCTGCAGTGGACGATGATCCGCTGGGCAAGGGAGCAGGGCTGCAGTCTGTATGACTTCCGGGGAGTGCCCGGCAGAACTGACCCGGATGACCACTTGGCCGGCCTGTACCGGTTCAAGAAGGGCTTTGCCGCCGTCTTCACCGAGTTCGTCGGGGAGTACGACCTGATCCTGGCGCCTGCCTGGTACTTCCTCTGGACGCGGGTGCTTCCCGCTTACCAGAAGGTGACGCGCCGCTTGCTGCGCCAAAGCGACAGCTCCAAGACCGAAGAAGCGCTTTAGTCGTCGATTGGTTGAAACCGGGTACTCTCCCGGGTAGGTGAACATTGTAGACGCCTGGCGCCCGGTGTCGATTGCCAGACTGAGGGTGGAGGTAGAACGTGGAACAGGCTGTTGAGTTTGCCAGTTGGGTGGAGGTCGATCTGGACGCCATCGCCGGTAATGTGGCTGCGGTCAAGGGACTGCTGGAGCCCGGAGTGAGACTGCTGGCGGTGGTCAAGGCGGACGGGTATGGCCACGGGCTGGTCCCGGTAGCCAGGGTTGCGGCCGCCCGGGGGGCGGAGATGCTGGGGGTGACCCACCCCGGGGATGGGGCGGCGTTGCGCCAGGCCGGGATCGCCATCCCGGTGCTGGTCTTCCGCCCGCTGCTGCCGGGCGAGGAGGATGCAGCCGTCAAGTGCGGCCTGACTCTCTCGGTCGGCTCCCTGCCTCAGGCCGAGCGCCTGTCCGCTGCTGCCGGCCGGATTGGGCGGCAGGCGATGGTGCACCTGGAGATCGAGACCGGCATGGGGCGCACCGGTTTCACCCCCGAGGCGTTGCGGGGTGCCCTGGACAAGCTCCTGACTCTGCCTGGCCTGCAAATGGAGGGGATCTACACCCACTTTGCGGCGGCCTCCGGCGACCCGGACTTCACCAAGCGCCAGTTCCGGCTCTTCAATAGCCTGGTGGAAGAACTGCGGGAGCGGGGAGTCCGTATCCCCCTGCGTCACGTGTGCAACAGCGCCGCCACCCTGCTCTACCCGGAACTGCACCTGGAGATGGTAAGAGTGGGCAACCTTCTCTACAGCCGACTGCCGGCGGGCATAAAGGAACATGACTTGCCTGAAGGGCTGAGGCTGAAGGACCCCTGGTCATTCTGGACGCGGGTGGTTCACCTGCAGCCGGTGCGGCGGGGAGATACGGTGGGCTATGGCCGGACGCACCGGATCGCCAGGGACACGGTGCTGGCGGTGCTGCCGGTCGGTTACGGCGATGGCTTCGGGCTGAACGTGACGCCGCGCCCGGCGGGCTGGATCGATCTGCTCAAGGTGCTGGCTAAAACCGCCGGGTCTTTTTTCGGTCTGCCCCTGGGTATCCGTCACGTCAGCATCAACGGCCGAACCGTGCCTATCCTCGGGCGGGTCGGCATGGAATTAACCTGCGTGGACGTGGGTAAGCTACCGGCAGTAAGCGTGGGAACGCCGGTCCGGCTGCCGGGGCGACGCACGGCCATCAAGGCCTCGGTCCCGCGGGTTTACGTTGCCGGAAAGGAGCGGCACCTCGCAGACCAGGTTGAAATCAATAGCAGGAATGCTCTGGATAATGGCGAAATCAGATAAGGGCAAGGATTGAGGTTGGATAATAATGTGTGAACAACTATTGTCCAAAAGGGGGAATTGGTATGACGATCAGAATCGATCAACTACTGGGCAGTGAGGCCGACAATCTTTTAAACCATAAGTGTACCACCATCGCCAAGGAAGACCTCCAGTTGCCGGGGCCGGATTTTGTAAACAGGATCATGATCCCATCTGACCGGCCGGTGGCAGTGTTGCGCAACCTGCAGACGATGTTCAACACGGGACGGCTGGCGGGTACGGGATACCTCTCCATCCTGCCTGTTGATCAGGGCATAGAACACTCGGCAGGAGCTTCATTTGCGCCAAATCCGATCTACTTCGATCCGGGGAACATCGTCAGGCTGGCCATTGAGGGCGGGTGCAACGCGGTCGCCTCGACTCTGGGGGTGCTGGGTTCGGTCGCCAGGCAATATGCCCACCGGATTCCCTTCATCCTCAAGATCAATCATAATGAATTGCTTACCTATCCCAACAAATACGATGAGATCCTGTTCGCCAGCGTCGACCAGGCCTTCGATATGGGGGCGGTGGCGGTCGGCGCCACCATCTATTTTGGTTCTGAGGAAAGCAACCGGCAGATCCAGGAGATCAGCGAGGTATTTGCCCATGCCCACAGCCTGGGCCTGGTGACCATCCTCTGGGCATACGTGCGCAACGATGCCTTTAAGGTTGATGGGACCAATTACGAAGTGTCCGCCGATCTCACCGGGCAGGCCAACCATCTGTCCGCCACCATCGAGGCGGATATCGTGAAGCAGAAACAACCGGAAAATAATGGTGGATTTAGGGCGCTGAAATTCGGCAAGACCTGCGATCAGGTCTATTCTGAGCTGACAACGGATCATCCGATCGACCTGACCCGCTACCAGCTCGCCAACTGCTACATGGGGCGGGCGGGCCTGATCAACTCCGGGGGCGCTTCCGGGAAAGATGACCTTGTCCAAGCTGTGCGCACGGCTGTGATCAACAAGCGCGCCGGGGGGATGGGCCTCATCTCCGGGCGTAAGGCATTCCAAAAGCCGATGTCTGAAGGAATCCAACTGCTGGGCGCCATTCAGGACGTGTACCTGAGCCCGGAGGTGACCATCGCCTGACCCTCCCGAGGTTTCAGGCCCGCAAGCGGCGGCGCCCTGGTGAGCGGGTGCCCAGCCTTGCGGGCGTGGGCGCGGCTCCATCGGGGAGGCGGCAGGAGAACCGTCTCCCTGTCTCACCCTGTCTCGCCGCAATTAAAATATTTAGAGGATTTTGTTTAAAAATGGAGAAGTATACAAGCAGAACTCGTCGAGGAGGTCTGTGAGTTGCTCATTACGACAACAACCGCAGTGGCGTTGCGTTGCCCAGAATGCGGCAAAATAAAATACCACTCGCTATCCGTTTTTTCTTTTTCGGCCAAAAAAGCTCTGCGCATAACCTGTTCCTGCGGTACCCTCCTGCTGGTGATCAGCACCAGGGACCGCAAGGCATTTTATTTCCAGGTGGAGTGCCTGATGTGCGAGGGCAAGCACCTGCTGGAATTTTTTTTGAGGGAGATCTGGTCGGGGAAGGTGCTCAGCCTGATGTGCGATGAAACCGATCTGGAGGTCGGCTTCATCGGCCCCCGGGACCAGGTGAAGAAGTGCATCTCCAACCAGGAGCGCTCACTGCAGGAGATGGCGGATGACCTGGGTTATACTGACTATTTTGCCAATCCGGAAATCATGTATGAAATCCTGGACTGCCTGCATAAAATTGCAGAAGATGGCAAACTTTCCTGCCAGTGCGGCAACCAGCAGGTGGATGTGGAGATCTTTGCAGACCGCATCGAGTTGCGGTGCGCCGGCTGTGGGTCCTTCGGGGTGATCCGCGCCGAGACCCGCCATGACGTTGAAGCCGTGAAAAAGATCTGGGAGATCGTGCTGAGTCCGAGCAGCGCCAACACGATCGGGATCGGCAAAGAGGGGCCGGGCCGCAGGCGTTCCAAGAAATAATAAGTAAGGTAATGTTTCATCGTAGGTGCCTGTTCTCTGGGAGGGAGGAGAAGCCATGGATCGGGAGCTTACCCTGGAGTTTGTTCGAGTTACGGAATCAGCAGCTATTGCTACCGGGCGCTGGCTGGGGCGCGGCAACAAGGAAATGGCCGATGATGCTGCCGTCACCGCCATGCGACAGGTGTTTGACACGTGTCTCCCCCCAGGCTGATAGTGACGGAAGGAAGGAGGCTAAAGGAATGGCGTTAGTAGGGAAAGTCTTAGTGGCTCAGGGAGGAGGTCCAACGGCGGTAATCAACCAGTCGCTTGCAGGAATAGTGCTGGAAGCGAGAAAGTTTCGCCAGGTAACAAAAGTGTACGGGGCAGTAAAAGGGGTGCGGGGTATAGTCAACGAGGACTTTCTCGACCTTACGAAGGAAACCACTCACAACCTTGAACAGGTAGCGGTGACCCCATCATCGGCGCTTTTATCAACCAGAGAAAAGCCTGACAGTCGATATTGCCACGAAATCTTCAAAGTGCTGAAAGCCCATAACATAAGGTACTTTTTCTATATAGGCGGCAACGACTCGGCCGAGACCGTGAGAATAGTCAACGAGGAAGCGGAAATTGCGGGCCATGACCTCCGGGCCATCCATGTGCCCAAAACCATCGACAACGATCTGATGGTCAACGACCACACCCCAGGTTATGGCTCGGCGGCAAGGTTTGTAACCCAGGCGTTCATGGGCATCAACCTGGATGTCCGCTCCCTCTCGGGGGTGTATATCGGAGTGGTAATGGGAAGGAACGCCGGCTTTTTGGCTGCGGCCTCGGCGATAGCGCAAAAATATCCAGCGGACGGGCCGCACCTCATCTACCTTCCGGAGCGCAAATTTGTCATCGACGATTTCCTTAGCGACGTGAAAGAAATCTACGACCGGCTTGGTATGTGCATCGTCGCTGTGTCGGAGGGCATTCAGGATTCCGACGGTAAGCCGATAGCGACCATGCTCTGCAAGGAGTTGGAAGTGGACGATCACGGCAACGTGCAGCTAGCAGGGACCGGGATTTTGGGCGACCTGTTATCGCAGACAATAAAGGACAAACTGAAAATATCTCGGGTAAGGAGCGATACCTTCGGGTATCTGCAACGGTCGTTCGTGGGCTGCGTATCGGACGTGGACCAGCATGAGGCGAGAGAGGTCGGGGAACGGGCTGTGCAGATGGCCATGTGGGACAATCGAGACGGGTCAGTGACTATTCACCGGACGGGCTACTACTCGGTGGACTATCAGCTGACGCCGTTTGAGGAAGTGGCGGCCAAGACCAAGCTCATGCCGGATGAATTCATCAACGCCGCCGGCAACCACGTTACGGATGCTTTCAAGTTTTATGTCCGGCCGCTTTTAGGGTCAGGGCTCCAATCGCCGTCGCAGCTTCGAGCGCCCCGGGTCGCCAAGTTGATGATGGAATCTAAATAAACTTTACCACAGATGACTAACCCGCTCTAATGCCCCCGCCTCTTCAAGGCGGCGGGACAAGAGCGGGTAATCACTGTATTAACTGGCTCTAAGGCTTCAGTGGGGGTTACAATCACGATGGCTATCCGCTCTAATGCCCCCGCTTCCTCGAAGCGGTGGGATAAGAGCGGCTACACCCCTAGTTAACTGGCTCTAAGCTTCAGTTGGGGAAAAGCAATCCCCACCTGAAGCCAAGACCCAGTTGAACCCCTCTGAAGCCAAGACCCAGTTGAATCCGTCAGACTGATCGACCGGTTCCCGGTTTAAAAGACGGCACCAACATCGTGTCCAAGGGTCTTACCGGAGCGATCGCTGTGTTGGCCGTGGCGCCTAAAGGCTGCCTGCTGCATGCTCCGGATATGTACATGGACAAGATTGCCGTGGGGCCGAAGGCTGTCGGCAAGATCAGCCTGGAGGCCCCGGTGGAGGAAAATATCAAGGCCGTGGCTGGGGCTTTGGGCAAACAGGTGGAGGACGTCACCGTGGTGATCCTGGACCGCCCGCGCCATGAAGACTTGATCAAGAGGGTACGGAAGACCGGCGCCCGCATCCAGGCCTTTGGCCTGGCCTGAAAGAGTGCGGAGTACATGACCACGTTAAAAATGGCGCGAAGCATTGACTCCCTCTGAATATAATGGTACATTTAGGAAAGCATAACACCTGCCGCTTTATTGCTTTATTCCCAATGTGTGACCACCCTGTCAGTGTCCGCTCGCATTGTTTCCCCCGTGTGTAGGCCGCTTTCCTTCGCATCCGGGCTTACCCCGACCTTTTACCACAGATGACTACACGCAGGCCCGGCCAAAGGCCTGGATGCGGAGTAATAGCGCATTCCCACTACCTCTGACCTCTTGCTTCCGACTTCCGAAATGAATAGGGGGATTTTTTTGAGTGTTACGGAGTTAGAACAGAAGACCATGGCGGATTTGCTCAAGATCGCCCGTGAGATGGAGATCACCAACTATTCCCGGTTTCGCAAAAAAGAGTTGATCTTCGAGATCATGAAGGCGCAGACCGAGAAGAACGGCCTCCTTTTTGCCCAGGGAATCCTGGAGATTTTGCCCGACGGCTACGGCTTCCTGCGCCCCTTCGCTTACGTTCCCAGCCAGGACGATATCTACGTGTCGCCATCCCAGATCCGGCGCTTCGACCTGAGAACGGGTGACCGGGTAGCCGGACAGGTGCGGGCGCCCAAGGAGACCGAGCGCTTTTTCGCCCTGCTGCGAGTGGAGTCGGTCAACGGCGTGGCGCCAGAGGAGGCGGCGGGACGGCTGCACTTCGACGCCCTGACCCCGATCTTCCCCAACCAGCGGCTGACCCTGGAAACTGAGCAGCCGGACATTTCCTGCCGCATCATCGACCTGATCGCTCCCCTGGGCATGGGCCAACGCGGCCTGATCGTATCGCCTCCCAAGGCTGGCAAGACCTTTCTGCTCAAGAAGATCGCCAATTCCATTACCATCAACCACCCGGAGGTGACCCTGATGGTGCTGCTCATCGATGAGCGCCCGGAGGAAGTCACCGATATGCAGCGCTCGGTAAATGGGGAAGTGGTCGCCTCGACCTTCGATGAACCTCCGGAGAATCATGTCAAGGTGTCGGAGATGGTGCTGGAGCGGGCCAAGCGAGTCGTGGAGCACAAGCGGGACGTGGTCATCCTGCTGGATTCCATCACCAGGTTGGGTAGGGCTTACAACCTGGTCGTACCGCCCTCGGGGCGCACCCTGTCCGGCGGTGTCGACCCCACCGCCCTCCACAAACCCAAGCGGTTTTTCGGGGCTGCCCGCAACATCGAGGAAGGAGGCAGCCTGACCATCCTGGCTACCGCCCTGATCGAGACCGGCAGCCGCATGGACGAGGTGATCTTCGAGGAGTTCAAGGGCACCGGCAACAGCGAGTTGGTGCTCGACCGCAAGCTGTCAGACAAGCGCATCTTCCCGGCCATCGACGTCAAGCGCTCCGGGACGCGGCGGGAGGAACTCCTGCTCAGCAAGGAGGAGCTGGAACTGATGTGGAACTTCCGGAGAATGTTTTCCTCCTACGGCAACAGCGAGAGCATTGAGATGCTGATCGACGCCATGACCAAGACCAAATCCAACAAGGACCTGCTGCGCGCCCTGCCCCAGCTCTTTAAATAGATCCGGAGCAATTACTCAGGAGCCAGGAGAACATGCCTTACGGCATTCTGAATTCTCCCGTGCGCCGCTGATGCGAGTGTGCGGCACCTGGCCTAAAAATTGCGAAGTCAAATTGCGCAGCAATGTACATTGCTGCGCAATAGCAATTCCCCCCAAATAGCCGCCACAAGTGGCTATTATCATAAAAGCTTTGCGTTTGAACGGCGCCAGTTCAATCTTTTTGGCTAGACGAATTTAACTGGAATCACCGGTTCCACGTCATAGGTGATGGCATGCGGACCGGCGCCCGCAGGAAGATCGACCAGGAGCAGCAGGATCAGGATCAGGAACAGGTTGAAAGGATTGGCTACGGCCTCCCCTACCACTTCCATCGAATTGAACTTCTGTCCGATACCAAAGAGCCGGAAACTTTGAAGAGTTTTTTGGGCCGGCTCGCTTGTTAGAAGCTCCTGAAGGCTTTCCAGGGTGGTCACGAAACCGTTGCCGCGGTCGCCAAGGAAAGGCCGAAAGCTTTTTAAGACCTGAAAAGAGTGGTCATTCAGTATCTCGGGCACGCACATTACCTCCCATCTCTATTGACACCTGGCATCTGCCGGGACTTGAAGAGCAAACTTCCAAAACAGTCGTTGGCCGGGCACTGAAGTAATTCACTGTGCCGGTTAGTGTCATTAGCTTGAAAAGCTTTACATACTTAAACGCCTATCATTGCTGACGGCAGCCCCGGCTGCAATTCCTGTTACAAAATATGTTAGCACCGAGGCAAGTGTTACTGTGGCGGCAAGATGTAAAGCCACCCCGAAAGCGGGGTGGCTTTACCGGTTGTGGATCAGGTTAGTTGCAGCAGAAAAAGATGAGGAATATGAACAGGATGATGAAAATCCACCAGCCTCCAAACCACATGACGCCGCCTCTTGCTTCTGCCCCTTTGGCCTCCGTCATCTGAAACCCTCCTTTCAATATTTGAAGTATCGCTGCAGGAATCGTCTCAGTAATCCCATATCACATTATGAGATGAGCGCCGCAAGTGTTACTGCTTCCTGCCCCCGATTTCAGACCGATTTCAGAACGGTTTGCCAGGGATTTACGGTTATGCTATAATGATGGACGTCAATCAGCTTTGCTGTTTTATGGAGGTGAAAGCGATGAAAGATGGCATCCATCCCAAGTATGGTCCGGCAGTCATTACCTGCGCCTGCGGCAACAGGATCGAACTGGGCTCTACCAAGTCCGCCATGAGGACCGAGGTCTGTTCAAGTTGCCATCCGTTCTATACCGGGTCGCGCTCGCGGTTGGTGGAGAAGGGCGGCCGGGTGGAGCGATTCCGTCAGAAATACGGGCGTTAGTAAGAGCAGGCGCCAGGCTTGCTCTTTTTTCGCGCCTTCAAGGGGGTGAGGACTTGCCGGAAAGGGCGGCAGGCAGTTTCCAGTACGGTGGCCAGGCGGTGATCGAGGGAGTGATGATGCGCGGCCCCAGCTCGGTGGCGGTGGCCGTGCGCTCCGGCGACGAGATTATCGTCGACCGGGAGGAGTATACCTCCTGGGCCGATACATCCCCCTGGCTGAGATTTTTGAAATGGCCGCTGGTGCGGGGCACGGTGGTGCTGTTCGAATCGATGGTGATGGGCGTCCGCGCCCTGAACCAGTCCGCCTCCCTGGCCGTGGGGGATGAGGAAGGCGAGGGCCTGAGCGGCTGGGACGTCTTCCTGGCGGTAACATTGGCCTTGGTGGTCGGCGTTGCCCTGTTCATCCTGTTCCCCGCCTGGCTCGGGCATATGACCAGGATCTGGGGACTGAATATCTTGGGTCAGAGTATCGTCGAGGGGGTCACCAGGTTGGCCATCTTCCTCGGTTACCTGCTGGGCATCGGGTGCTTCAAGGACATCAGGCGGGTGTTCCAGTACCACGGGGCCGAGCACAAGGTGATCAACACCTTCGAGGACGGGGCGGACCTGACGGTGACCGAGGCGGCCAAGCGCTCCCGGATGCACCCGAGCTGCGGCACCTCCTTTCTGCTGGTGGTGCTGGTGATCAGTATCGTCATCTTTGCCCTGGTAGGGAACGGACCCTGGTGGTACCGGTTCGGCTCCCGGATAGTACTGCTGCCGGTGATCGCCGGATTGGGCTACGAGGTGATCCGCTATGCCCGTCTGCACCGGCACAGCCTGTGTTCCTTGCTGATCGTCCCCGGCCTCTGGCTCCAGAACCTGACCACCGGCGAGCCGGATGCCGGCATGCTGGAAGTGGCGATTTCAGCCTTTCGCAGCGTCTGGGTCCACTCCCAGTAGGAGGTGTGTATCATGTTTGAAAAACTGGAAGACCTCGAGGTCCGTTACCGGAACCTGGAGCAGCAGCTCAGCGACCCGGCAACGCTGGCCAATCTTGATGAATGGCGCAAGACAGCCAAGAATCATGCGGATTTCACCGGGATTGTCAACGCCTTCCGCGACTATAAGCGGACCGGGGCGGAGATCGAGAACACCAGGGAAATGCTGCGTGAGAAGCTTGACAACGATCTGCGGGAAATGGCGGAGGCGGAGCTTGTAGACCTCCAGGAAAAGCAGCAACGGCTGGAAGAGACCCTGAAGATCATGCTGCTGCCCAAGGATCCCCGGGATGAAAAAAATGTGATCGTGGAGATCCGCGGGGGCACCGGAGGGGATGAGGCCGCCCTGTTTGCGGGTGACCTGTTCCGGATGTACAGCCGCTACGCTGAGCGCCAGGGCTGGAAGACCGAGGTGCTGAGCGCCCATCCCACCGATATGGGCGGCTACAAGGAGATCATCTTTCAGGTCAACGGCAAAGCCGTATACAGCAAGCTGAAGTATGAGAGCGGCGTGCACAGGGTGCAGCGGATTCCGGTCACCGAGTCCGGTGGCCGTATCCATACCTCCGCAGCGACGGTGGCGGTGCTGCCGGAAGCGGAAGAGGTGGATGTGCAGATCGACCCCTCGGAGATCAGGATCGACATCTTCTGCTCCAGCGGGCCCGGTGGGCAGTCGGTGAACACCACCCAGTCGGCAGTGCGCGTCACCCACTTGCCCACCGGCATAGTGGTCTCCTGTCAGGATGAGAAATCCCAGCACAAGAACAAGGACAAGGCGCTTCTGGTGCTCCGGGCGCGCCTTTCAGACCGCGCCCGGCAAGAACAGCACGGGGAGATCTCCTCCGTGCGCCGGTCGATGGTGGGCAGCGGCGACCGCAGCGAGCGGATCAGGACCTACAACTTCCCCCAGGGACGGATGACCGACCACCGGATCGGATTCACCCTGCACCGGCTGCCGTCCATTCTCGAGGGCGACCTGGATGAGACGGTCGATGCCCTGGGCGCTGCCGAGCGGGCCGAGCAGCTCCGCGGGGATGACGCTCCGGCCAGCGTCCGCCCTCGGTCCGCTGGACCTGGCGCCACTGTTGCGGGCGAGGGGAATTGAGGTTCGATGACCGGCGGTGAGCTGCTGCGGCAGGGGACTGCCGCTTTGCGGCAGGCCGGCCTTGACTCGCCCCGCCTGGATGCGGAGGTGCTGCTGGCTCACGCCTGGGGCCGTAGCCGGGAGGAACTGTTGATCCACCCGGAACAGGAGGCCCCGGAGGCGGTAGCCCGGCAGTTCCTGGCCCTGGTCGGACAGCGGGCGGGGGGTTCACCTGCCGCCTATCTCACCGGCGCCAGGGAGTTCATGTCGCTGCTGATGGCGGTGACCCCGGAGGTGCTGATCCCCCGTCCGGAGACGGAGGTGCTGGTGGAGGAAGTGCTCCGCTGGCTGGCGTCGCGGCCCAGGCGCCCGGTCCGCTGGACCCGGCACCGCCGCTTTAGCGGGCGCGGTACCGTTTCTGATCAGCCGCTGGTGGCGGACGTGGGCACCGGCTCCGGCGCCATCGCCGTCAGCCTGGCCCACTATCACCTGGCAGTACAGGTGATAGCCATCGATATCTCGGAGACGGCCCTGGGAGTGGCGGCGGTCAACGCCGCCAACCACGGATTGGCCGACCGGATCAGCTTCCTGGTCGGCGATCTGCTGGCGCCCCTACTGGAGAGCGGTGATGCCGGGGCCGGAACGGCGGTGGTGGCCAACCTGCCCTACATACCCTCCGCAGCCTGGGACCGGTTGCCCCCGGAGGTGCGGCGGGAGCCGCGCCTGGCCCTGGACGGGGGCGGCGACGGCCTCGGCCTGTACCGGCGCCTGTTGCCTCAGGCTGCTGCTTGGCTGGCCCCGGGCGGTCTGCTGGCCTGCGAGATCGGCCCCGGGCAGGCGGAGGTATTGATCGGACTGCTGCGGCAGGACAGTTGGCAGCAGGCCCGCCTGATCAGGGACTACCGGGGCGAGGAGCGGGTAGTCATCGCGGCAAAAAAGTGCACACCAAGTGGATATATTTATCCCTTATAACGAAGAAATGTTCACAGTCCAAGACTCCCTGGATGGTATAAACTTGAGTCTGGGGAATGCCATCCTCAAATTGCCTTTAAAAGGTCATACTGATGGACCCTGGGGATCTTAAAGAGACCGGCATCGTGGTCTGATCAAAAACCTGATTCCCCTGGCGTTGGTGGAAGACAGCACTGCGGAAACAATATCTGGCGATGGCCTCCAACTAAATACAGCGGATGACGAATACAGGAGACAAGAAGGCGATCCTTTACCGGACCCTGACCGCCCTCTTACCGAAGAAGCAAGCCGGTGCCAACCTTGAGCACCGGTGAAACTTTCAGGTCCCTGGACTGTATTCCGACGATACTCTGGAAAGTCAAAAGCGACGCCGAAGGGGCAAACCCTGACAGGCCCGCCTGCTGCAGGGTGAATCTCTCAGGTTAGTGAACAGAGCATGGGGATATGTATCTCCATGCTTTTCTCGTTTGTTGAGAGAATTGTGCCAGGCAGGCAAGGACGCAAGACACCCGGAGATTGGAGGGTTAATCATGATGTCTCATGAAAATTTCCCCTATCAAAATGTAAATACCATAGAAGATATCGTCGACATGCGTTTGATGGAGCGCATCCTGGGGACTTTCAGCAAGGCAACCGGCCTGAGGGTCTACATTATCGATCAGGCAGGGGAAATGATTGTCAAGCCGATCGATGCGACAGGAATGAGCAGTTTCTGCCAGCAGGTGCAGAAGGTTGGCAGGCCGCGCTGCAGGCGTTGCTATGCACGGGCGGGAAAGGAAGCCGCCAAGTATGGTGAGCCCTATATCTTCCGGTGCCATGCCGGCCTAGTGTTATGGGCCGCTCCATTGATGGTTGAAGGCGAGCATGCAGCCACGATCATCTGTGGCCAGGTGCTGATGTGGGAACCGGAGGACTTTTTCTGGGAGGAGATCGAGGAATACACCAGGCCGCTGGGGCTTGATTCCCGGAGTTTGATGGAAACAGCCGGGGAGTTGGCGGTTATTTCTGCTGACCGGGTTCAGGCGGTAGCGGAGATGCTCTTTGAAACCACCAATCACATCCTGCGCACGGGAATAGCGAGCCTGTACCAACTGCAGGAAATTGCCGCCCACCAGGCACTCATCAACGAGGAGATGCAGGGTAGGAAGCTGGAGCAGTCCATGCAGCGATTGGATGCCAGTTCCAGCTTGATGAATTTCCTGAAAAAGGAGCAGGAACTCAGCGTGAAAGTGCGCCAGGGCGACCGCCACGCAGCCCACCAGGCGCTGGACGGTGTTCTGGCAGACCTGCTGGAGAAGTTTCCCGGCAATACCGATGAGGTAAAGGCAAGGATCATCGAACTGCTGGTGATCCTGTCGCGGGCCACCATCGAGGGGGGAGCGAATCCCGAAGAACTGTTGACCCTCAATTGCCGCTACATTGAAGAGATCAACAGGATACAGTCGCTTGGAGAGGTATGTTTGTGGATCAAGAAGGCGCTGGGGGTTTTCCTTGACAATATGGACGATGCCAGGTGCGTCAAGAATATGCAAGTAGTGAACAGCGCCGTCGATTATATCAGGACATACTATCAGCGGCGGTTAACCCTGGAGGAGATCGCCCAGCAGGTCTACGTCAGCCCGTCCTACCTGTCGCGCCTGTTCAAGAAAGAGATCGGGTGTACCGTCATCGAATTGTTGACCAAGGTGCGAGTTGAAGAGGCCAAAAAAGTGTTTCACGACCCGAAGTATACCGTGAGGCAGGTAGCAGCGGAGATCGGTTTCGAGGATGCCAATTATTTTAGCAAGGTTTTTCGTCGCATCGAAGGGATCACTCCCAGTGAATACAAGCAGAAAGCGATTTAGAAAGTTTAAAGATTCACGGGGGAGATCCGGTATTTCCTGATCTTATATTGAAGATTCTGCCTGCTCATACCCAGCAGCCGGGCGCACTGGGATATGTTCCCACCGGTGGCGGAGAGAGTCTCGATAATCTCTTTTCTTTCAAAATCTTTCAGCGTTTTTATCAGGGGATTCTGCGCTCCGACAGTGCCGGAGTCTACTTTTCCATTATCATCGACTGCTTTGGCCGGCTAATTCGTGTCTACCGGGCGATGTTCAATTTGTGGCATGGATTTTGCTTATTTGTTTTATGAAGTATCAGCGCAATCATTGCTGCCGCGGCCTCTACCTTTTCTGTCCCTGCAAGTTGTGTCGGATAGTTCTAGAGAGTACCAAATATTACAGAGTAATAGTCGATGGAGAGAAGAAGAATAAGCTTAGCGATCTGCATCAGGGACGGTTCTCATTGAAACAATTGCCACCGGCGGATGACAGCCAGAACCGTTTCCATGACAAACCTATAATAAGGAGGATATCGAGGATGTTTAATTTTGCTGATCTTTCCCAGGCCGTGATCGCCGGCCAGGAGGCCAGGGTGAAGGAATTGACCCAGGCGGCCATCAACAGCGGCGCCGATGGCTTTGCGCCCGATGCCGCCTCCGCCGTCGATCTTTGCCGGAAACTATTAGCGTAGCCATAGCAGCTATATTGAAGGGGTGATAGAAAGATGCCAGCAAGAAGCAACTATGTTGCT
>Ga0224534_1000570_pt1 | contig 23079 bp, 11 predicted proteins | sample 714E12024metaG_FD_172012 | JGI IMG/M metagenome (GOLD analysis project Ga0224534, IMG submission 172012) | Peat soil microbial communities from Stordalen Mire, Sweden - 717 E1 20-24 | ecosystem: Environmental > Terrestrial > Soil > Wetlands > Peat | place: Sweden: Norrbotten County, Stordalen... | reverse complement strand
AGGTCCCGCGCCATCCTCGCGCCAACGAGGCAGGGCATGAAGCGGCCAGGCATTGCGTGTAGGGCTTCTACCAGGGAATTTACTGGAGGCGGCGCCCAGAATCGAACTGGGGTAGAGGGCTTTGCAGACTCCGTTTGCTGGACTTTTGCGAACTACAGCGTACGTATTCGCCCTGCTAGTGCAGGTTATGAACCTTGGCGACCGTGAGCGTCCGCGCGATGCACGCGCGATGCGCGCGGTATCCCAAGAGACGAGCGGAGCAGCAAGAAGCCTCCCTGGCACTTGCCCACTTTGATGAGTGGCAGCTTGGTCACACCGCTACCTCCGTCAGCAGGCGTTCGACCAGACGGCAAGCCGCTCAACGCCAGGAGCGCAATCGGTCGATTGAATTATCAGGGCTTCTTCTGGATCGAACGCTGTCAGATCAGCACGTTCCTATCAACGCCATGGCTTGAGAGAGCAAGCCGGTCAGGTCTGTTGGCGACGCACCCACTTCCAGCAACAGCTTTTCAATCTCCGTAATGGCAGCATCGAAGGGTCGGCCCATTCCCACTGAGCGAACCAACTGATTGAACGCCCCGACAACGCTCCTGTAGCTCTCGCCCCATCCCGAGACGCACACTAACGACTCCTTCACGACATCAACCAGGAGCGTCTCCGGCTGATCCCTTTGGGGTCGCACGTCTCTGAAGCAAATGCCGACCAACTCAAGCCACTGTTCCGGTTTCTGACAATGACCTCCAAGAACGACTGACTCGGCTACTGTCAGCCATCGCGGAGAGAGCTCGAGATCCGCCGGAACTAATAAAACCGACCGCGTGAGAAGGGGTGCTTCATTCCGGTCACGGACATTGCTGCCAAAGACCTCCTCTGCACTCCCACTGGCTATCACAAGACACTGTTCGCACGAAGCCCGGACCCTACCCAAAAGGCCACTCTCCAACTTCAAACGACAATTCGCCGCCCGGCCCCAAATCGTCGATGACGACTGAAGTACTAAATTAAGCTGCGAGCTTTCGGCATCCAACGTCAACACAGACACGCCAATCAGCTCGATCTGAGAGCTGACGGCGTGGAGGTTCAAAACCCGCTGGCTCGGCAGCCGAAGCTTTACTTTGCAAGCGTTAGCGTCTATTCCGCTGGCTGGTGTTCCGTCGACGAGCTCAAAGTCACCCCCTTGCACCGTCACACGGGCAATGTCACCAGACAGCGACACCTTTCCCTCGAGGCCGTCTAGGTGCAGCTCTTGAATGGACTCAGCCTGAAGGGACACGTCAACCCTCGAGCGAGACACCCGCATCGACCCGATATGCAAGCCAAGCAGCGAGACCGCTCGAAGGTCGCACGCGTTCAGAGTAAGACGCCGTCGTTTGAGCGGGAAAGTGTTGACATCCTTCCACTCAAGACCATGAACCACTTCACGAGAAAAGAAGTAGGCCGTCGCCAGATTCTGGCGAATCACTTTTCGTCGTTCGGCCGTGAATCGAATGATCCCCGACCGAACGAACTCGGCGACGCGGACTCGAAACTCGTCATCGGAAAACGCAAAGGCACCAAGAAAATAGAGAACCTCTGATGGCAACTGGCTCTCCAGAAGCCCATACTTGCTCTCGTCGAATAAGAGCTTGATAGCCCGTGCCAAAAAGAACTCTTGGAACGACTTGTGAACGAATCGCATCGCACCGCTATCGGAAATCGTCAAGAACGAACAAGTCCGAAGATCAGTAAGATACTCGTCCAGTTCCTGGGGGGTCGACCCACTCTCTTCTACCAAGCGGGCAACTTGAGCAGAGGTCAATTGAGTTCGTCCCTGCCGATGCATTTCAATGGCGCACTCTTGTGCAAACTCGCGCCGCGCGTCAGGCGAGAGACCTTCTTGCCGTGAACCACCTTTAGCCCATTCAATGTCGAGCTTGGCCGTTGTATACAGTTCGTACAAACCAGAAGGGCCAAGTTTCATTGCTTCCTGCCCGATGTCAATATCCCCATTTAGAACCGTAAAAACCACCATATCCAATAGTATTGGTCGTGAAATGAGATCTGACAGATCGTAAATGGAGTCTAAGAAGTGCCGCACCGCTGCTGCGGATTCAATGCCTATTTCCTGAAAGCGTGGCTCGACCTTCTGTAGGTACTCGTTGATCTGGTCGTCATCCAGGGGCTGAAGGTTATATGTCGCATAGCGCGGTTGGGTGTTCCGTTGCTCCCCCTTGTCATAGTGTTGACGTAGCTCCCAGCGCGTTTGATGAAGTTGAGCGTCCGGTCCGTAAGCGGACTGAGACTTGGCGACGCCAGCGGAAAGATGTTGGGAGCTGCTGATCCTGCTGAGCGCGCCTCGATACTCTGCGGCAGAAAGGAAGTAGCTTGGTCGAGTCGTCATGATCGCCGCGGAGTTCGAGAAAAGAAGGGGGGCCAGTTCCTGCAACAACGAGGCACGGCGGTTGGAGTCGGCGAGCTGGGCGATCTCGTCGAAGCCGTCTAGGAGAAAGAGATAGTAGCCAGAGGCTGCCATATTCCAGAACGCGTCTAGCGGAACGTCACAACCGAGGTCGCGCCTATGTGTTGCCTGGATGAACGCCTCAAGCCCGGTGGCAATATCGAAATGTTTCAGCTGGAATAGGAGAGGTACTGGGCTGGATGACTTACTTAAAGCATAACGTCGCGCCGCTTCTAGCTTAACTCGTTCAAGGGTTGTGCTCTTGCCGGCACCATAGTCTGCAAGGATGAGAATGGCCGCGGTGCGCATCTGGATGGCCAAAGAAAAAAGGTCGGCGCATTTGATAGTTTGTGGAGGTGGCTCGCTGGCTGGTGCGGACATCTCGTGTTCCCAAAGGTTGAGCGTGAGATCTACGTAGCGGTCATTAATGGGTTCTTTCTCATAATATTGCCTAAATCGAGCCAGGGCAGTATCTACATTAAGCAATTTGTGTTGAAGATCCCGCAGCGTGACTAGGTCGATATTAGCAAATGGTTCGGCGTATTGTTTAGCGAACCTGGTAAAGCCAGTAGTGGCGACCATTATGGCACGGGAAATCGTGCTCTTGTCGAGGAGCGCACTGGCCACATGAACAAACTCCGCTACCTCCTTTTTGCTTATGGCCTTATCGGTTCTGCGTTTGACCTCGACCATGGTCGCGACCGACCCGTAGCCTCCGAACTCATTGCTGACTAGCAAGTCGATTTGGTTGCCTTGAAGCTCGATGTCATGCTCGACGGTATATCCCAATGCGCGATAAAGAGCCGCTACCTCGAGTTCGGCTTCTAGGTCGCGTGCCTGGTCTCGTGGCATGTGATCGAGCCTATTGCATGCCTGACTCGAAATCTAGTTGGTGTTAGATCGGAAGGCCGACGAGTTGTCCGTTGCGTCGTGGCGATGCCGTGCCCACCGTCGGAGCGCGATCGTGACTGCGCGGAGGGCCGTATCGGGATATGAGACCGCTCTGAGTCTGCTCTGGGCTCGGTTGGAGTCGGTTCGCGTAGAGGCCTGAATGGGAGCTCTACCTCGGTGTTCTCGACGGCACCCACGCGGGGCAGGGCCGAGCGATCACAAGGCCACCGAACAAAGGTAGGGCAAAAGCAGGAGCGGCGTTCTTGTACTTCGACCTTCGGGTTCCGCCCCGACGGCCGTCTTGCCTTAGACCAGCGCCAGGTCGCTTCCACAGCGCTCTGCTGTCGCACTCGTGACGACCGCGGCGTCCGCCTCAAGTGCGACTCCACCTCGCAGGCTTGCAGCTGCTCACGCGTCTGTTTCGAACCACGCGGTCCGCTCGGTCGGATCGTCGATCCTCAACCGCACTGCGAGCTCGTCGTCCACGACGGTCGTTAACGGCACTCCAATCGAGAGAAGCCTTGCTACGTCGTCCTGATAGCTCGAGCGGACGTATCCCACTAGCTGATCGGCTTGGTACACGGCAATACGTGGGGGGGATTGCTCATCGGCTTCTCGGAGCTGGGCCGGCCCAGCGACCGGCGAGATCTGCAACAGGACAGGCGCCTCGACGGTCTCGCCAGAGAGGACCCGGCTTGTAATCTCCGAATCCCGCACTCGGGTGAACGACAGAAGATCCGCTAGTTCGCTTGGGCTTGCGTCAAATTCGCGACCCCAGATCCGCACATCGGTTTCAGCAAGCCAGTTACGAAGAGGCTCCGTCGTTGCGGACGCGGCTAGTTCGGCGACAACGTGCGTCAAACGTCGCGAACGAACACCGCCGATCGCTAGTTCGAGTGCAGCTGGCTTGTCGACGCCGAAGCGAAGATACGCCGGGAGCTCAGGACAGAGTTGCTCTTCCTCGGGAACACCTTCGTTCGCCCATGCGACAAGCGTGTTGAGCAACCAAGGCAACAGGTGTTCCAATACTTGAGAGACGAATTCGCTCAGCTGTTCGTAGCGATACGCCTCGTCCCTGACACCGCCTAAGTATGTGGCTCCGATTTGTTCCAGATCCGAACCCCTTAGCCAATCGACGACCAGAGATCTCAGATCAACGTTCATCGCGGCAGAGGCCGGGGAGTTACGCCGGGGCCGGAAGCCCCGAAAGCGCGCCTCGCTGAGGCCGAGAAGTCGTTCGAGACGTCCGTCGCCGCAAACGAGACTAAACGCCTCGACCGGATCCAGGCGATCTGCGACGGTTGAAAAGCTTGTGCGCACCTCCTCGGCCATGGTCTCAAGTTCGGAAGCCGTCGGCAACGAGGTTCCGGGACGGGACCACCTCCGTCGGTGATCCTCTGGCGCATCCTCGTAGCGATGCAGGGCGGCTTCGCCGACAGCCCTCCATCGTTCGCGATCTTCCGGCGTGAGCTGTTGCCAGGCGAGGGTGGACTCGATACTCACAGCCACCGGATCGACTGAAGCAGAGTGCAAATCTGACAGGGCCGTCGCGATAAACCAGACGTGACTGATGAAGTCTGAGACCGCGCTGCCTTGTGCCTCCATAATCGCGTCCTCGCTCAGCCGGAGGATCTCCTCGAACGCCGCAAGTGCATCCAGTGCCTCTGCGGATGAAAGACGGGAGATTGCCATGAGATCCTCGTCGCCAGCCAGGAGAGGATCGAAGGAGCTCGGGCGAAAGGCAGATTCCAACCAAAGGACGACCCAACCCTCCGTCTCGCGTCCCGCGCGACCTGCTCTCCCGATCGCGTTGAGAAGCCGCGGCGCGTCGAGGGTCAGCACGTATCCGTCGGCAGACCGGAAGCCGCGATCTCCGATCAACACACTGCGCACAGGGAAGTTGATTCCCTCCACGAGAGTCGTAGTAGCCACGAGGTAACGTATAGGTCCGCGTCGGATTCCATCTTCGAGCTCCGCTTGAATGTCGTCCGGCAGCGCGGCGTGGTGGAATCCGACACCCCTCCTTAGGCAACCTACAAGGGGATGCGACGGGCCGAGTCGAGTTGAGGCCAGCGCCACAAGCGCGGCGCACTCCGGGTCATCCTCATCAAGGTCCTCGGCGATTGCTGCGGCGGTTCTCTGGGCAGCGATCTTGGTTGATTCGACTATCAGAACAGGGCCGTGTACGCCGAGGAAGGTGACCATCCGGGCTCTCAGTCGGTAATTGGGATCGCTCGCTGGATCTGCCGTCCACGACCCGTTGCGCTCCGCCTGCACCAGAGTTCCGATCGGCGCGGTGGTACGCAACGAATGATGTCTTCCGGGAGCCGTTCGGATGTGGATCTCGCCGTGTAATGGGACATGTCGACGAACGAGTCGACCCCTCGGTCCTGGCTGCACCGTGGTTGCTGCGTTCCAGTCCGCGTGCGTGCCAAGAAGAGCGTGTGCTCGACGAGGTCCACGCCAGTCGTGATGAAAGATCTGCGCATCGACACCGTCCACTGCGAGCCACGCTCCCACATGTGCCCTGTTTCCCAGCGCAGCGGACAGAAGGACAATCCTGTGGCGCGATGCGAGCGTGGCGGCATGAAGGAAGCCGAGTGCTGATTCGAGAACCCATCCGCGATCCGCGTCGCCGAGCAAATGAGCCTCGTCGATGAGGAAGAGGGAGAAGTCCAAGAGCATCCGCTCTGGCTCGTTGCGAAGGTGTGCCGCAAACTTCTCAGGCGTCATGACGACGACGGGTGAGCCAGATGGAAGAGGAAGTCCCAATGGGCCTGCATCTGTGGAGGTCTGTCCGATGATTCCGAGCCTGCGATTTAGGTCGTGTTGGAGTTCGCGGCCGAGGCTGTGCGTGGGAACGACGACACACGCCGCACCAGCGCCGCTCGCCACGTGGGCGACGACCAGATACTGGGCCATGAGGGTCTTGCCTGCACTAGTCGGAAATGAAAGGAGCAGGCGGCGAACGTCAGGACCGAGCGGGTTCGGCCTCTCTTTCAGCAAATCGAGTTGCGGCGGCCAGAGGGAGAGCACGGGCGGATCACCGAGCGTCATGGAGCGAGCCGCTGCCTGAGGTATCGACGGTGGCAGGTTCGCCCATACAGAAGATGATGCGAGATCGTCTGCGATGTCCCGGAGGTGAGCGGCCACCCATCGCGAATCGAGGTCCGACTCCGCGTGCGGGGGATCGACCGCCTCGTCGAACAGCTGTCGTGCACGATCCAGGCGGTCCGGCTGGTTATACGTGAGATGGACCACCAGCTCGTAGCAGCCCTCGATAACTCGAGCGGCGCTTCCGTACGGCGTCTCGATTAGATCAGCGACACTTCCAATCCGGTTGAGCTCGCTGGCCTCGGTGCGGAGGGCCTCAATTCGAGGGAAAAGACGCACTCGATCCAACGCGACCATCGCCGAACCTATCTCGAGCGAGACATCTCCCGGCGTCTCTCTTAGCTTCGGCTCGGAAAGAGGCAGCCGCCGGTAAAGGGCTGCTGAATTCGGGTCTAAGTCGCCGCGGAGGTAACTGACTTGAGCTGCGAATGTCATCTCGCGCCGCTCAGTGTTGGTGCGATCCTCAGCCAGCAGTGCCAGGTCGAAGATGTGTGCCGCGACCTGATTGGCGCGCAGCTGGCGATCCACTGAATACAGGTCGAGAGACTGACGCGCCGTTCCAACCGCGTGGAGGTACCACGCGGTTGCCAGCAGATCGTCCTCGATGACCCCTCGCTGGAGGAATATGGCCACCTCAGCCTGGGCGAGTCGACTCTGCAGGTCCTCCGGGGTAGGGAGAAGGCCCCCTTCACCGAGTGCGAGCTGCAGGTACTCGAGGTTCAGAGCCCTTTCCACAAATGCTCCCTTACAAGCTTCGCGAAATCGGCGTAGCCATCGATTGTGACGACCAGCCCTTGACGCTGGTCGTCGTGAGTGAAGCGCCAGTGGGCCGGGAGAGGCTCGAACGAATCCTGTATCGCCGCGGAGGTGGTTGACACCGAGATCCCCCCACCGGCCTCGCGTGCCGCGATCCGCCACATTTCAGGGAGACGACCGTAGAACTCCTGCAACTCAGGATCGGCAAGGCTCTGCCCAACCTTGGAGTAACGAGCCAGGTATCGGAGCGCGTTGAGGGCTACTTGCTGGCATGCTCCGTTAACCACCTCGTGCACGGGTTGCCCTCCCGTGTGAGCCTTCGACTCCCACAGGCGGAAGACGAGGACATCCTCGCGCCGATAAATCGCTAGTCCGTCACCTCCCGGGTCGGTTACCGACCAACCAGGACCGTCAACTCGCACAGGTGGCCCGAATGCAAGAGTGTTCTCCTTGGTCAGTAGGTGCCATATGTGCTCGGCGACTAGGCCCTCCAGGTGTCTGTCGTAACCAGGAGTCTGTGGTGTCCCGATGGATTCGGAGCCGACGAAGGCCTCAAGACACTTGAGAAACTCAGGATCGTGCGGAGGTCCGCCCTGGTAGCGAGCACCCCAGGCGTTGAAGTATTGAGGGGCTCCGCCACACCGATGCCAAGCTATATCCACCGCAATACAGAAGGCTGCTTGATCCCTCTTGTCTGGCGTTACATGGGCTTCGGCCCAGGTATGCGTAGGTTCAGAGTGAATAAGGATGGTCACAAAGTTGCTTAGTGGCGGGAAGATCTTTAACAGCATTGGCAAATCGCCACTTTCAAACCCATTCGGAGGACCTGCGGGCAACAGTCATCGGACCTGACCAACTCTGCTGGTCACTTCCCGATGACGAGAAGATCGACGTTCATGGCCTTACCGTATGTCGTTCGCGTGCCCGGCGAGAGCTTCTCGCCTCTGGACAGCTCACCGTTCCAATGGAGAAGGGGGGGCTGCTGCCTGCCGGGGAGCTCTCTTAGGTCGGTACGGGACCTGGAGAATCTATCCTCGGCTGACGAGTCGCCGGACCAGGGCAGGGGAGAGGTGACGAAAAGCGAGGTCGTTCGCAGCTTGGGAAGGGCGGTCAGGCGTACGGCGGCGAATCAGGGCAACCTATTAGGGCAGCTCATCGCGTTATCCGCACGTTGCCGAACCACCCCGAACGGCGGCGTCCGCGGGATATTCGCGGGATGCGAGTTTCCCGCTGAATCAGACTTCTCAGTAGCTGGTCGCCGCGGTTTCGGGCCGGGCCACGTCTGCAGACAGGAGATGTCAACTACGACACCTTGACTCGACGTTCGTCCCCACGTCCTCATCGCGGGCCGACGCTGGCTGCGGCGCCATTGTGGACTGTGCTGGTGGGAGCGGCACGATCGCGGCTTCGTTCCGGAGCTGGCTGTTCGAGGCGAATCCGAAGGCCGAGGACGTCATTGCCTCCCTCCGGGTAACCGAAGTCGAACGCTTCGGCCACGTAGGAGCCGGGCTTCAGCTCGAAGACGAAGCGGTACACAGGCCCTGAACAGAATGGGTCGCACGCGACGCATTGCCCATCAGGGAGCTCGAGTCGACCGATCTCGCGCCAAGTCCCCTCAAGCTCATCGACATCAGTGACGAAACACATGCGAGCTACTTCGATCGTCCGGTCATCGCCACGCAAGACCTCGACAGGGTACTCGTTGTCCTCACGTGTGCCTTGCAAGACGAGGACGGCTTCGTATCCCCTCGGCGACCCATCCCGGACACTCGCTTCCGGATCGACGCGGAAGTCCTCTCCAAGAACAGACGCGGCGCCGAAAGCCACCGTGGCGCTGTCCACACCGATCCAACCGATCTCCTCCCAGCTCTCAGAGTCGGTGGGGGCCTCGATCACCGGCGTCACTCCGCTTTGCGAACTGTGTACACGCCGTCAGTTCTGTCTAGGGGGTTTGGGGGAGCGCTTCTCGAGATCGGACTCGGCGGACTTGTCACCCTCGAAGAGATCGGTGTGGTCGAAGCTCTCGCCAGAGCGCATCTTTCCCCGCCGGCGCGAGACAGAGCTCGAGAGGCTCAAGAACGCTTCACGGCTGCCCCGGGCGTCGCCCCTGAAGTTCTGGGTGTTCATCGCAGAGAACCCAACCCGGCCACCCTCCGCGTAGGAGTCCTGGTTAGCACCGAGATAGGCGAAGCTCCATCCCTCTTTCTCATGCTTCTTGACGAGGTCGAAAAGCTGCTCGCGGCGGTACTCGCGACTCTGGTTCTCCTCACCGTCGGTGAAGGTCACGAAGAGGATCGATTCCTCCGGTTCACCGGCTGCCCGACGCCTCTCGGTGCGGATCGTCGCATCGGTGATCGCGTGACCCATCGCGTCGTACAGGGGTGTGCCGCCACGGGGGGCGAACGAAGCTCTCGTGAGCGGCGGGACTTGCGCTATGGGTAGCGCGTCGGCGAGGACCTCGTGGGGATCGTTCGAGTCGAACTGAATAAGAGTCATCAAGGCGTCGGCGCCATCGGACTGCTGATCGGCGAGGAAGCCGTTGAATCCTCCTACGACGTCGGCGGCCATGGACTCCATGGAGCCCGAGCGGTCGAGAACGAAGTAGATGTGGAGATTGGTCGTGGTCATACCTTTCTTTGTCTGCCCGCAGAGGACTTGGTGGTCTTCGTTGCGCTAAGTCCGCGCTCGAGGACGAGGCGGATCGTGTCGCTCATCCCCAGTGCCTCGGCGTTCCCGACGTCGGCGAGGCGCTGCAGGAGGTCCTCGGGGAGGCGGATGCTGATGAGACGGCTAGACGAGCGCTGTCCGAGTCTCGAGCTGCTCGCAAAGTAGCGGGACGGTGAGTCTGGCGGCTGCTGATTCACTACCTTACTGTATTACATAGGTAGTACGTTTGTCAAACGTGCAATGACTCTGGATGTGATCTCGAGTGACGACCCACTCGGGCCCTCGGTTATACAGACGCACTGCATTCTCTGGGTGTTTCGTCCAGGGTGACCCAAGTACGAACGCCCTACCTATCTGCTGACATGCCGATCTTCTCTTGCGTAGCATCCGCTGATTGACAGGTACGAACATCCCGTCAGCGACGGCTTACCGCCGCCGGCTTCGCACGTACTCGACAGCTTCGGCTGTGTTGAGGAGTCGCGTGGCGTTGTTCAAACGGACATACAGGTCTGCCTGCCCCTTGCTTCTGCGCACGTAGGTCGGGGCCTTGCCGGCTTCTATATCCACACGGCACACCGTTCCTTCGGGAAAGGCCTCGAAGCTCAGGCGAACTGCCGACGCGGCGGTCGGACCAAGCATGTTGTCGAGGAGTCCGTTCAGCCAGAGGGCGAAGCCGTCCTCGTCCTGTTTCTTGCCTAACGTCTTGTAATCGGTCTCGATCCCAAAGACTTCGCGTGTGTCGGTTACCCCGATGAGCAGCGCGCCACCTTCGGCGTTCATGAAACCAGCCGTCGACTTGACGATCATGAGCTCGATCACCGGATCTCGTTGTTTGGTGTGCAGGTTCACGCGTGCTGTTTGCTTGAACTCCACGCGCTTGCTCTCGCCGGCGGCGATTAACTCAGCGGTGGAAGCCTTCGACGCGCGACCGACGCCCGGTTCAATATTCTCCGCGCTCTCGGCCTCCAGGGCGGCTTCGACGTCGTCTGGTTGCTCGGGCACATCAACCCAAACCTCGTGCCCCGTATCGCGCTCGACGTAGCTGAAGGCGGTCTTCGAATAGTCATGTGAGGCGAGTTTCTTCAGCTGCTCCTTCACGCGACGCCGACCCTCAAGTGCAAGCTCGACGTACTCCCGCAGGTCCGAACGGCCCCACTCTCCATGCGGGTGAAGGATCTTGAGCAGCCCGGAAACCGTTTTGCGCACTGCTTTCTCGTCGCGAGCAGAGAGCTGCGCGCCGAGCCCGAACTCGTCGTCGAGGGCACGAACGAAGCTCTGCTTGCGCGCCTGTCGCAAGGCTTCGGCGAAGTAGTCGGAGACGAACCCGAAGTGGTTCGTGAAGAGGCGCGCCTCCAGCTTCGGAACCTCCCAGCCGGGTAGGTAGTAGTGAAGCCTGTCCAAGAACGCTGGGTCGATCATGGCCGGCGGCAGGTCCGCAAAGAGATGGCCTGTCCGGACAAGCTCGGTGTGCGGGCGGCTGGTGTTGCCGATGAGGACCACTGATGCCTCGGCAGGCACCTCCTCCTTGCCACGCGCAAACGAACCGGACTCCATATAGTCCTTCAGCATGTTGACAACTGCGGACTCCGACATCTGCAGGCTCGCAACCTCATCGAAGGTCACGACGTCCCACGTGCCGAGAAGCCCGACGCGCCCGGTCGACATATTGACGAAGAGCTGCGCGACGGTGATCTTGCCGCCGGAGATGAGTATGGCGTTGGGGCTGGACTCCCGGTAGACGAAACTCTTGCCGGTGCCCCACGGGCCGAGCTCTATCAGGTTGTAGTTGTGCTCTGCCATGGGAATGAGGCGTACCACTGAGAGGAACTTGCCACGTAAGTCGTACTCGGCGGGTTCGAGGCCGATGGTGCGCATCACCAGGTCGAGCCATTCGTCGCGACTGAACGATCTGCGACCTTCCCGGTACTGCTCGAGGTCGAACGCAGCTACCTGGATCGGCTTGAGGGCTCGGATGTAGAAGGGCCGTTTGCGGAGTTCCTCGTCGTCAGCGTCGTAGAGCAAGTCAAGCTGTGACCAGGCACCGCCTTGGAGCAGGCGGTCGTACTTATAGACGAGATCCTCCGGGATGTTTACATACTTCTCATTGAAGTTCTGCAGATGCGCCCAGAACTTGTTGTCGCTCGACACAAGACGAACATCGACCTTGTCGATGAGACGGAACTGGCCTTTCTGCTTCAGCCGAGCCTTGGCCAGTTCGGACTCATCGGGTCGAATGAAATTGTCCTGCAGGATCTGGTTGACAACGACGAGACCGGCCTCGAGCGCGAACTCGTCATCGGTCGCGCAGTACTTGCCGAGGAGGAACTCCAGTACGTAGACGGGCACGTTCGCCCCGACCTTCACCTGTCGGACGAGGTCCTTGCGCACGACCCGCCCCGAGAACACCTCGTTCGAGCGCCGGTCGAGATCGTCCATGATCAACTCATTCAAGGCTGTCCTCCACCAAGATCGGAGCGGATACAGCCACCGTAGAAGTGACGAGGGTACGACCGGTACGGGCATCCAGTACCTGCACATCGACGTTGACCCCGCTCGCGAGGTTCGAAATGACCTGGAAAGTGAGCACGCTCGCCTGCCCCTGTGGCACTGTGATCGTGCCACTGTTGGGATCGAAGCCGTCACCCGACACGACGCGGGCAACCGGTTTACCTGCCGGTTCGGCAGCGACTACCCGCACCGTCAAGCGGTCGGGGAATAGCGTGCCTGAGAACGTCAGCGTCGCGGCGAACACGCCCGTTGTGATGCGATCGCCAGCCACTTGCACGCGAACATCGAGCTTCTGTGGCTCCGGCGTCTTTACCAGGTTGGCGACGATAACAGGCACGACCAGCTCTTGTGGCGACAAGCCGCCGTGGAATAACTGGCGGCCGCCACCTGCGCGAAAGACCGCTAGCCCGCGGGGAACAACGATGTCGAGGTCACTTGTCACCCCGCATGCTGCGAGCGGTAGACGTACCGTCGCCGGGTTCGCTATACCACCCCGGCCGACGAACACCCTGCGCTTCACCGTTCCGGTGGCCCCAGCGGGCGGGTCGACCACCCGTTGCGAGCCGAGATCCTGGCCCAGAGCGATGAAACCGTGATCGGCCGAGATGACAACGCGTTCGACGCCCGCCTGGGCAAGTCGTGCGATCACACTCGCAAGGAGATTGGTCACCGTCGCGAAGTGCGACCAGGCGACCGAGAGCAGGCCGGACTCGCCGGCGGCGTCGACCTCCTGCGAACGAAGCAGAACAAGGGAAGCGTGACCGATGGCTCTGGTGAGTGCCTTCTCTCCCTTTTGCGACGCATCGTTGAGGTCGAAGTCGGCGACGACGCCGTGTCGAGCCCGAAGAAGATCCCTTCGCCCTGGCACGTCCATGACCTCAGTGCCGTTGACAGCAACCGTGATTCGGTCACCATCGAGGCCGACGCGAAGGGTCGAGGCGGCGTCCGGCAGCAGGTTGGCCATCCCAACGGGCGTGATCGTCGGTGCAGCCGCCACAGCGGCGTGCAGCGTGACCTCCTCCGTGACTGACCGAAGCGCATCCCTCAACTCAACGCCGAGCTCAAAGCGCAACGCGTCCACCCACACATAGGCTGTGCGGGCTGGGGAACCAGCAGCCACAAGCCGGTCGTGGATCTCGCCCTGCCGGATGAGCTGCCCGATCTCCAACGCCCCGTCCGCGAGCGCGGACGTGAACCGCGTGAGCAGGCGGTCGAGCCAGTCGTCGTAAGCTCTCCGACCTTCGGTCAGCGCCTCTTCCAGTTCGCCGAAGATGCCGAGTTCGGTCCGGGCGAGCTCGAGTCGGCGTTGTGCCCGATCGACCTGCCAGCCAACCTCGGCGTACCAGACGAGCATTCCGGCGCCTGAAGCTGGGATTGGGGTGCTGGCGATCGCGGTCTGCAGGTCGGCGATTGCCGCCACGGCACGCCACCGCGGCCCCCATCCCTTTGCTGGGTCGGCGACCCACGGACTGCTAGCCAGCCGACGCACTGCCAGTGCGCCCGCCGCGTCGAACTCGCCTCCTTCGAGCAACAGAGCAGTGTGGGCCAGGAGCACGCGCTCGACCGCCTCGGTGCCCGCTGCTGCCTCGAGTCCGGGCTTCCATGACAACGCTTCGTCGAGGGACAGGGCATCGTCGGCCCGGTCTGCGAGGATCCGGTAAGCGGCAGCCATGTCGCTAGAGCGAAGGCGTTCCAGCACCTCCACAGCGCGGCGTTGCTGTGATGGCGACGGGTGCGTCCACGTCGACGCGATGCCTTCGGGCAGCTCGCCGGACATCGCGTCGGCGAGATCGCACAACAGGAGGTGGCGGAAGAGCGCCTCCCGAAGTGCTTCGCCACCGCCCCGCGCAAATGCGCCGACGCTCTCCCGACATAGGTTTTCGACTGCCGGCCACGCCTCCGCCACGTCGATAGCCTCGTCTGCCGCGCCAGTGAGGACAGTGGTAAGCATGCGGACTGTGTCGCTCGTTCTGAACAGCGAAATCAGGCGGACGTCGGCGTCTCCACCCCCAGCGATGGCCGCCTCGGCCTCAGGGAGTGTGCGAGCTCTTCTGGCGATCTCGTTGATGCGGCTGTCTGTGAGTTGACCCGTCATGGATTGACGGAGGAGGGTCGCCAGCTTCCGGGTGAACTCGGCACCGGCCGCGCGCGCCTCGGCGAGCGGATCATCGGGGGGTGGACCGGGTCCGTAAACGAGCAAGGGCATTGGTCTCTCGCCAGAGAGAGCATCTTCGATTCGCCGGCGTAGCTCATACCAGCTGCCGTCGAATGCCTCGAACCTGACGCCGTCCGGTGAGACCGACTCGGCGACGTCGCGGTACTCGCCGCCGGCGTCGTCCCAGATGACGACCCCGTTCGCCTGGATCCTTTTGGCCAGCTGATCTGCCAGGTGTTCCCGAAGGCGGCTCATAGCTGGTTCGCCCATCGCGACACAATCGCCCAGGGGTACTTGCCCGCTTTGATCTCCCCGCGGGCGCCCGATGCGTCCCTCCAAGCCGGAAACAGGTCCGCGATAGGCGCGGCGCACAGGATGATCCCGTCGTCTAGGTCAGGTTCCCAGCCAAGCCCCGCGATCCGTTCTGCCTCGTCACGGAACCGGCGAAGCTCCTCGGCGAGCTGCTCCTCCGATTCGAGGGCATTGGCGACTTCGCGACCGGACCGGCCGCCGCCGCCGCTGTCGCGTTCACGCTGCAGGAGTCGAATCTCGGTCTCGGCTGCGTCGAGACGATCGGCAGCCACTTTGGCGATCGCGAAGAGGGTCTCCCGCTTGAAGGCGGGAGCGTAGACCCATGTGCCCCAGGCGCCCGACGGTACATAGAGGGGCCAGTAGATTGGTGCTTGTCGGCGTGACCGTGAATAGCGTGACAGATGGTCCTTGAAAAACTGCCTTCGTAAGTAGTCGCGAACCGTCTTGCGACCGAGTGCCTTCAGAATCTCCCCTAACGCGACCTCGCCCTCTCCGAAAAGCACTGATGCTGCATCTGTGACTCTCGTTTCGATGTCCCAACCATGGCCGGGTTGATCAACGAGCAGCCGCGCTGGTGGCAACGCGAACTCGTACTCTGGAGGCAGACTTAGGTTCGTCCCATCGAAGCCCACGAGCATTCCGGGGGACGTGATCGGAAGGGCCTCGAACAGACCGGGCGCAGGAGGTGGCGAGAGCGTGTTGCCGCCGATTCGGGTGTCCCACCTCCCCAAGGCGCACCCCACCAAGTAGGAGAAAATCGCGTTACCTACGGCACGACGCTCATCGTTCGTTGGTGGAACCGCATCCAGCACTCCGCGGATTGTCGCGTTGTCCATCCTACAAAGACGGATCATTAGCTCGAGTCGACGATCCCCGAAGTACGATTTCTTCGTGATCGGGCGGGAGGCGCCGAGGCTTTTGACCGCCTCCTCGACTAGCTCGTCGTCGGTCATACCCCAGAGCGCCGCGACTTCGCCGGTGCAATTAAGGTCCGCCGTCCTGTCACCAGTCGGAAGCTGGCCCCACAAGTCGACGAGCATCTGCGCCGACAGCCCCAGCCCGGGCGTAAAGCTGGCCTCCACCAGTTTGGTCAGTTCGAGCTGTTCGTCGAGAAGTCCGAGCGTGTTGTCGCGGGCAGCACGGACACCTTTCGTGATGACTTCGCTAGCTCGCGGCAATGTGGCCGAGGGATACCAAGGTGCAACGAAGTAGGGGCTTGTCTCATCGCAACTCGATCGGACCTCTCGTGTGCGGCGAGCAGCAGACGCGGCGCGCTCGGCTATGAACGAGGAAATATCGCTGCCCAAGAGTGGAGCAATGGGAATTGACCCGAGCCATGGTGCGGAGTAATTCCTGGCCGCGCTACCGCCCACCGAAGAGTCGCCACCTCCGAATATAGCTTCGACCTCAATCTTGAAGGGACGGCTATAGCAGGCAGCCAAGACAACAAGAAGCTTGTCGTCCTCGCCGTAAACTGCTGGCCCACCTCGTAGGTAACCGCAACCACGGGGAAGGATACGAAGCGCAACATCGCTTGTCGTGCGGTAGCTGTATGTCAGGCCGCCCCGCCGGAACTCTTCCAGGTCCGCCGGCCGCCTATCCCAGCTCTGCCAATCGATTGCGAGGTGGATATCGGACCAATAGGGGTCATATTCACCGCCCTTTGAGACGGGCACGTACTTGTCGCGAGGTCGCAGCGGCGGTAGTTCCCACAACAGCCGGAGAAGCTTGAAGTCGTCGTCCGTTTGGTAGCCAGTTCGGGGCACGACTCCGTGGCGTGACCAGTTAGCGCGATCGAACTGGCGGAGCAGTTCAGGGGGCAGCCAATACGGCATCGCCGCTTTAGGAAACGACCTGAAGTCTTGCAGGAGTCGTTCCTTTGCTAGGGTTGCAAGACTGAGTCGGACGTCAGAATCCTTGGTCCGAGAGTCCAGCAGATTCACAAATAACGCGCTGCCCGCTTGCACTTCCTCGGCCTGGTGGCAGACTACCGCCGCGACCTCGACAAGTGCGTCGGTGAGGACTCCTACTCCGAGGTCCAGGAGCACTTTGAGCTGCCCGGCGCCGAGAAGCTCCGTTCTCCTCCAATCCTCGAGCGAGTCGAGGAAGAGAACCTGGCGCGTCATGAGCGCTCCCCAGACTGCCGCTGGTTTCAAGAGCTCACGCACCCGGACGCCAAAGGCCGCTGCAAGCTCACGAGACGCTGCACCGTAGCGCGACTCGAGGTAGGGGCGAGTAGACGGGACGGCGGCGCCGAACGGGGGATTCATAACGATGGCGTCGTACCTCCGCTGCATGGCGCGAACGAAGCGGACCGCATCCTCGGCTTCGGCGGCCAAAATCCGCTCTGCAGGACGAGCAGTGGTGTTGGCCGCGAGAATGGTGAGACTGGCAAGCAGGTGGTCTTCGATGCCTTGAAGCACCTCATTGGGGATCGCGTCTGCCAGCGTTCCCTTCCCTGCTGCTCCGCCAAATGCTGCGTGTCTCACTTCCGTGGCAAGGCGCTCTTCGATCCTGAGAAGCGACCCAAGCACGGGCGCGTCGCTCAGCGCCTCGGTGAACCGCTCGACCAGATAACGCTGGGCGTCAGGAATGGCATGAAGGAACCCGTCGAGGCCGGTTGAAGTCAGCGGGAGCGCGCGAGCGCAAATGACGTTCGGCCTAGGGAGCACGCCATTAGTGCATGAGCGACGCGCCCGGAAGATTAAGGCAGCAGCTGCAACCTGCGAGCAACGCGGATCGATATCGATCCCCCATAGAGAAGCAAGGATGAGCGGCGCCGCCTCTGCCGCATTGACGTCAGCATGGTGCCACGCGCGTTCGAGAACGTCGTAGGCGGCGAGGAGAAAGTGGCCTGAGCCGCACGCTGGATCGAGGACCGACACCTCGTTGAGGGAGATCGGTTCGCCCTTGGTGGTTGGGGGGTTGACGAGGAGAGGGAGGTCATCAAGCAGTGAAGATGCGGGGTCGGCGGCCAAAAGTCGGCGGCCAAGGCTGTTCTGGACCAGGAAATCGACGACGTATCGCGGCGTGAAGAATTGGTTCCGGACAGCGAGTTCGCGGGAATCTCGTGGAGCCGAGGATTCCTCTCGCATCGTTCGACGTTCTTCGCTCGTGTTGAAGAATTGGTAGACCCAGCCGAGACAGTCCGGTGCGGTCCAGAGCTCCGCAGCAGAAGCGTCCGCAAGGCCCTCAACGAGATCATCGAGGGCTCCGGGGCTTGGTGCCAGTGCGAGAAGCGGGTTGCGCGGGTCGAAGAGAGTGGGGAGTTCCGCAGCGAGCTCGTCGCCACACAGCTGGAGGTAGGTCCAGTACCCACCGGTGTCATCTCCGGCAAGCAGCGGCGCAAGTTCGAGGACGTCACGAAAACCTTTGGATCCGCGGCCGTCGACCATCGAGGGTCGTAGTAGTCCGAGCGCTTCTGCGATGCGGATGGCAACAAGTCGGTTGAGGTGGGTGAAGACAGCCTCCCGAATCAAGCGGGCAACAGCACTCCATGCGGTGTCGCCCTCACTCTGGAGATGAGCTACCACATCGACGATTTGGCGGCGCGCAGCGAGAGCCGTCGGATCGAGCCGGAGGTCGCGCTCGTCGGCGACGGAGCCATCGAGGTCCAAACCAAACTGGCCGGCTGCCTGGTCGCCGAGGTCAGCCTCGAGGATTCTTCGCAAGCGGCCTACCAATCGTTCGAGACGGTCGCGTTGGAGCGCGTCGAGGGCCTCGGTCACTGCAACCTCACTTGCTTCCCGTCAGCCAGCCGCTCCGCGATCGCCTCCCGGATGCGTTGGAGGACAGGCTCGATCTCAGCTTCCTCCACGATCGCCTCGGTCACGAGATCAGAGACTCGGATCCAGGCGAGGCGGCCGGCGGCACGCAGCTCCTCGAGCTGTCTTGCCGCAGTCTGGGCACGAGCGCGCGCACTGTCGATTCGCGATTCCAGCGCGGCCGCATCGACGCCAGCCAGTTCGTCGGGTGGGGCGAGAGCCTCGATGGGCCGGAGTGCCTCGGAGAGCGCCGCTTCATCGTTGCTGAATTGCTCGCGCAGCTGAGCCTGGAGTTCCGCGAGGGTTGCCGACAACCTCGCCGCCGACGCCGCGGTCGCGGCGCGGCGAGTCTCGGCAAGGCGACGCGCGATGGCGATGATTCGTGCTGCGTGGTCGTCGAGGTCGCCCGCCGCGAGGAGATCGCGAAGCTCCGCGTGCTCGGCGCGCAGCTCTTCGGGGAGGCCCTGCGGGAACTTCTCGGCTTCGAGCTGGGCGATCCGGAGCTCGGGGAGGTGTGTCTGAAGCACGTCGTCCAGTCGGGCGACCGCAGCCTGGCCCGGAACAAGATCAGCCCACGTGTCGTGGGCGGTCGTGACGACGTCGTCGTCGTCGTCGCTCGCGAGTCGGTCGAGCAGCGCCTTTGTCCTGGTGACGCTCTCGGGTGCAGCAATGCCGAGACCGCCCAAGCCCGCCTCGACCCGTATTGCGGCCTCTCGACCTGGCAGAAAGACATCGCGTACGGAGGTCGCCAGGGCGTCTGTCGAATGGCCCGGCGGCGTATGACCTAGCTGTTCGAGCTTCCTTGCGAGCTCCACCCGCTCTTCGAGTCCAACGCCGGTGTCTGCCGGAGGCCGGAAGCCGGCGGATCGAAATCGAGGGAGTGCTGTGAAGACCTGGTCGAGGCGGGCGTCGCTGGGGTTGCGGATGGGTTGACCCTGGTAGATCACTTCGAGGAGCCCAGCGCGCAGGGCGGCGGCACAAAGTACCTGCACGACTTCGACCGGTGCTCCGTAAGGAGGGTCCGCGAAGTGCCTCTCGAGGTAGGCACCAGTGGGCTCCTGACCGTAGGACGCACGGGCTCGGACCTCCGCGGCCAGAGTGGCGAGTGGCCCGCTATCGGTGACGAGCTCATACCCAGTTGGCGTCACGCGAACGAGGCCGATGCCGTCACCGAGCAGCGACCCGTCCACGGTGCCGAGATCTGTGGTGCGCAGGACCTGAATAACGTCGTCTCGACGCAGGTTGGCCGTGAACTGGTCGAGCAGTGGGTAGATCTCCTGTATCCGATCGGTCACGAGACGCTGGGCCGTCGCTCGCAACTCCGAGCCGTCGACGTCGTCGACGCGACCTCGAAAGATCGCCTGGCCCGCGGCGAGATCAAGAGAGATGCGTTGCAAGGCAGTCGACTCGTCTCTTCGCTGTCTCTCCCGTTCTTCGCCGATCAGCTCGACCTCGGCCGGCGTCTTGTTGGGGGTGTCGCGCCGCTCAATCATGGAGCGGGTGCGGTGGAGCTCGACGAGAGCGTCCCAGGAATCGGGCGAGAGCTCGTATGTCCAAGTGATGCAGTTCTCGTTGGCTCGTTCCCGCGACACCGCCCGCAGGTCGTCGCGCCGGGCCTGGTCGGCCTCGTCGATGTGGAGCGGCAGATCACCAGCGACGACGGTCTCGCCGTCGACGGTGATCTCGACCTTGAAGGTGCGACCACGCGCTACGGACAGGCCGGTGAGTGCCTGCTTGAGCAGCAGCCGGCGGAGCCGCACCGACGGACCCTGAGTGAGGTCGATCGCTCGGCGCGCCCTTTCCCAGTCCTTCTGTTCGGGCGACTGCAACTTGTAGCCGTCCTCTGCCTCGCGCAGTCGATCATCAGTGACGAGGCGCACGAGTGCCGCAGACACATCGCTGCGCATGCTTTCGGCAGTTACGTCGGGGTGGAGCAGCACGGAGATATTCGCCGCATGCAACGGCAAAGCGGGCACGTCCACGCACAATGCGACGACCTTCATCACTTTGGCGTCGATGCTTTTGGAGCCGTACTGCTCGGCGACGTGGTCTACCTCGGCCCGCCACGACGTAGGGATGAGCTCCTCGAGGAGATCGTAGGCACGGTCGAGCGTCACGAGCGCACCGACTTCGTCGTTGCCAATCCCGCTTTGGGGATTGACTACGAGTTGCTGGGCAAGCTTGATGAGGGTCCGATTGGAACCGCCGATGGTCGGTGACGACGCGGTCTGGGAGCGGCGAGCCGACACCGCATCTATTAGGAGCTGGATCTGGTAGGGAACGAGCGGGTATAGCCTCACGATCTCGTCTTCCCCCACCTCAGATGCTCTTGTTGGGGAGGCGAGGCGGGTGCTCGTAGCGAGTTGGTGGCGGTGCGGTCCGACGACGTCGCGCACGGCCTGCTGGCCGTAGTCTGTCTTGTCTAGAACACGCTTGCCGGTGACCTCGTCGATGTCGGACGGAAGGAGATCTACGCGTAGCGCGAAGCGCGCCTGTGCCCGCGCAAGCTCGACCTGTCTGCCCTCGAGGCTGTCGACGATGTCGTTGAGCCGCTCCTGTGAAGTGACAGTGAGCCATACGCGGCCCATCTTCTTCTGGCAGGCTTCAGCGAAGCCTTGGAGACCGAGCATCCGGGGGATCGAGCGCGCGACGTACTGGCCGGCCTCGTCCACGACGAATGCCAACCGGGTCGCGCCGCCGCCCCGACGGTCGAGAAGCTGTAAAGCCCGCCCGACAAACCAGTCGGCGTCGATCTCTGGCTCCGCTGCTGTCTTCGCCCACGAGTCCGGCTGGGAGAAGGTGTTCGGGTCGAGGAGGTGCAGCGCCCGACTGGCCTCGTTCTTGGCAAGGATCGTGAAGCGCCGTTCGCTCCACTGCTTGCCCGTTGCCTGGGCGAACAGTTCCTCAAAGTCTGCCAGGCGACCGTCTCCTTCAAGGGTGAACTCGAGCTCCGCGAGAAGGAGGTTGCGGGAGTACCCGAGCCTTTCGAGCAGTGCCCGATAGGCGGGTAGCACCACGCTTTCTCCCTCTCGGGCAACGTTCGAGCCGGTCGCGAGGTTGAGCAGGACGGACAAGGTCGGTGCCTGCGCATGGATCGTGCTGAGCAGGGAGCGCAGGCGCGGCGCATTCGTGCGCTCGAAGAAACGGTCGACTACCGAGGAGCCGGCCACCGTCGGGTTCGATAGCAGGTAGCCGAGGACCTTGGCCCAGCTCGACTTGCCCGAGCCGAAGAAGCCGGACACCCAGATCGTGCAAGACTCGTTTGGGCTGTTGATCGACTCCTGGTAGGCGTCGAGCACGGCCTCGAACTCCTCCAGGATGTGGTCGGTCGCGACGTACTCGTCGAGTTCGTTGGCGATCACGGCCTCGTCGGCAAGGTCGACCTTGACGACCTCTTCGATGGTCCGGTGGATGTCCCGTCTGAACAGCTCGACGATCTTCATGAAGGCGCCTCCCTGGGGACGATTAGTGCCCGGTAACCGAAGGTGGGCTCCGTTCGGTCCATGAAGCTGAGCCCGTACTCCCCGACTAGGCGGCCGGGATACATGAGGGTGACCGGGCGGGAAAGCCGGCCTCTCAGGTCATCTAGCAGTGTCGAAGTGCGATAGGCCGGGTACAGGGCGCCAGCGCGGTAAAGGAAGACAGCTGTGCGCTCGTCACAATCTCCAACCTCGACGATCACCCGGTCGGGCAGCGTTGGTGGTTCTCGAAGTATCTCGCCGACCGCTGCATATACGTCACGCAGAGCCTCCGGGCTTCCCGCGGCACGCTCCTGGCCGACGAGTTCATCGAGGAACCCGGAGTCCTCGAGCGCTCGCCAGAACAGGTCGGCGAGCGAAATGGCCACGCACGCGACTCGCCGCGTCTCGGCCTCGAGCCAGAGACAGAGTTCGCGCATGTCGCGCCGGACGAACCATTCCTGATCAGGCAGGTACTGATAAATGATGAATGGCGCGTCACCGCCCGTATCGAAGTGGTTGACGATTCGTCCGCCGATGCCTCGCAGCTCCTCACGCAGCGGCACCCGTCACCTCCGCCAGTGACCTGGCCAACCAGTCGACGCGGACAACCGAACCGGCAGAGGAGAACCTCAGCACGCCGTTTCGTGAGGCCTGTCCGAAAAGGTCCAAGACCCGATCGGGCTCGAGCAGCCATCGCCGCCACACGTTGCTCGCGGCGAGCGCTCGGGACGAGGCCCCTTGTTCATGCTCCCGCCAGGCGACGTACGCGAATCCTCGAGGTGACATCGCCGGAGGTGCGATCTCCTTACGCGCCGCACCACGGAGAACACCGAAGTCCCGAAGCGCAGCCAGGAGTCCTCGGGCGGCTTTCGCCCTGACGGAGTCGGACCATGTCGGAATCCGTCCGTCCTTGGCGAGCGTAGCGAACCATCCAACGACGTCGTCAGCGCCGACACCGACGCGTCCCTCCTTCCACCACGACCAGAGTGGTTCTTCAGCGAACGCGGCCAGCAA